>Ga0256406_1000903_pt1 | contig 50583 bp, 39 predicted proteins | sample RumenRJG_03DNA_FD_185986 | JGI IMG/M metagenome (GOLD analysis project Ga0256406, IMG submission 185986) | Bovine rumen microbial communities from Lethbridge, Alberta, Canada - RJG_03 | ecosystem: Host-associated > Mammals > Digestive system > Stomach > Rumen | place: Canada: Alberta | collected...
CCCTTTCCGCGGGGCTCAGGGTCGCTGACGGTGATTTCGCGGTCCCGATGGACGTGGATCTGCAGGATCCTCCTGAGGTTGTGCTTGAGTTCCTCAAGAAATACGAGGAGGGCGACGGCAAGTACGACACGGTATACGGGCTCAGGGCAGACCGCAGCGAGGACACAATGATGAAACGCTTCTCCGCGGAGTGGTTCTACCATGTGTTCAATTTCATGAGCTCCAAGACCAAGATCCCGGTCAATGTCGGCGACTTCCGTCTGATTGACCGGAGGGTCATAGACACCATCAACAAGCTCTCCGAGAAGCAGCGCTTCATGAAGGGCCTTTTTGCCTGGGCAAGCCACTCATCCTGCGCCGTCTCCTACAAGCGCCCGGAGCGCGCTGCCGGATCCTCGAAGTTCAATTTCTGGAAGCTCTGGAACTTCGCGCTTGACGGCATATTCAGCTTCTCGAGCATCCCTGTGAGGATCTGGAGCTATATCGGGCTCTTCATCTCGAGCCTCGCGTTCCTCTACATGATTATCATGATCGCGAAGACGCTGTATTTCGGCATCGATGTCCCGGGCTATCCGTCAATCATGTGCGTCGTGCTGTTCCTCGGCGGCGTGCAGCTCATATCAATCGGAGTGGTCGGTGAGTATGTAGGACGCATCTACTATGAGGTGAAGGGCAGGCCGCTCTATGTGATTGACGGAGTGTCCGGCCGCCTTTCCGCAACACATGAGAGCGATGGCAGCAGGAAAAATCCTGCCGGAAAAGAAAACACTGATTCCGAGAGGAGCGCCGAAGGCAAATGAGCACAGCTGAAGAACAGGTCAGCGCCGGTACTGCGGCAGAAAACAGGAAGATCCTGGGGATTCCCGTGCCGTCTTTGATGCGTTTCATCAGGTTCTGCATTGTGGGCGGGCTTGCGACCGTGGTTGATCTAGCGATCTGCTTCTGTCTCATCCATTTTGTCGAGTCGCTCTCAAGGCATGAGGCGGTTGTAGCAACCATCGGCTTCATCATCGCGTTCTCGGTATCCTATGTCGGGCACCGCTACTTCACGTTCAGGAAGGGCGGCAGCGTCCTGAAGTTCTTCGCAGTCTCGGTGTTCTCGTACCTCATCAGGATCCTGATTATCAACGTGCTCACCGCCTTTGACATAAGAGGATTCCCCCCGATATTCATTGCTGCGGTGTCCGTGGTCTTCGTCACCTATTTCCTGTCGAAATTCATGGTGTTCAAAGGCACTGCCAAGGACAAGGACGGAGGCTCCCGGAAGAATGCAGACTGAGCAGCCGGCGCCTGCAGTCCTCACAGGAAGCGCATGGGAAAAATACCGGTACCTTACGGTTATTCTCTGCGCATTCATTGTGAGCAGGGTGCTCTTCTACTTCATCGGGCTGATGGGGCACATAAATTTCGGCACCGGCGAGGTGCTGACCATGGAGAGCCTCTTCAACATGTGGGACAGGACGGCAGACTCGTTCTGCTCGTTCGACTGCTACTGGTACTCAACCATCGCCGAGTTCGGCTATGACCACTATCCGCACGGACTCACGACCGGACATGCGTCCAACTGGGCATTCATGCCGGTATACCCGGGACTCGCGAGGCTCCTCCATGAGCTTCTCGGCATAACGGTGCTAGACGCCTTCTATGTGATTTCCAATCTCTGCTTCCTCATAGCCCTCGTGTTCATCACGAAGTGCTTCCTGCTGAAGGGCGTTGCCGACTACAAGATCTACTTTGTAATCTTCTTCATGTGCTTCTGCCCGTATGAGGTATATTTCATTGCGCCGTATACGGAGTCGCTCTTCCTGATGCTGACGGCAATGCTCTTTTACTGCTCGTACAGGAGACTCTGGCTTGCCGCGGCCGTATGCGGCTTCTTCATGACCGGCACCAAGGTCCTCGGGGTAATGTCGGTGTTCGTGATTCTCACTGAATCCGTAAGGGCCTACGGCATCAGAAGCTTCCTCCGCCTAGAGCTCCCGGCCATGAAGTCCCTCCTTGCGGTGTTCATCGTGCCGATGCCGTTCTTCCTCCTCATGACCTTCTACTATTACTACACAGGCGATCCCGAGTCATTCAAGAACATCCAGTTTGCCTGGGGCAGAAGCGTCGGCAACCCGTTTGACTACTGGTACAGCGGCCTCATGACCGGAGGGCGCAAGACCTATATGGCGGTAAGCATCGTTGTGGGCTATCTTCTCGCACTGGTGCTCATCTGGCGCAGGCTCTACTCAGAGTTCATCTTCATGATCATCTGCATCACGGTGCCGATCCTCACGAGCATCAACACGTTCCCGAGGTACCTCTTCGGCCTGTTCCCGACCTATATCGCGCTCTATGAGCTCGTCAGAAAGAATTCCGTGCTCAGGTACATCCTCCTGACCTGCGGCGCGGCGACCGCGACATACTTCACGGTGGCGTGGGTGAACTCCAAGTTTTTTGCCATATAGGTTCAGGTCTGTGGTTCATGTGCTATAATTTTAAGGGTTGTTTCAGCATCAGCACAGGTTTGACAATGTTGAAAAATAGGAATCACGGACTTTGCCTGCTCATTGCGGCCGCGGTCCTGTCTTCTTCAGCACTGAGTGGCTGCAAGATCTTGGACTTTTCCACAGGAAATGAGACTGCAGAGAACGGTTTCGGATACCTGAGAGCCCTGAGCAAGCCTGCGGATCTGCGCATTACCAGCAAAAACAACCTCAAGTTCACCCGCACCTACCGCGTTGACCTCTCGAAGACCGACTCATCAGCCGAGCGTCCGGTCGGCGATCAGATCGATATCAGAAGCCCCGTGCAGCTCTACAGCAGCGTTCCGAACTCCTATGTCGCGAATGACGGCAACCTCTCGACTGTATGGCTCAATGATCTGACCCCGGGCTCAGACGAGTACCTTAACCGCGTCTGGAACGAGGTGCTCGGCTTCCTGAGCCGCCGCGGAATAGGCATTGAGAGCACCGATCTCGGGCAGAAGAAGATCTCCACCGAGTGGTTCATCACTGACACTGTCATGCAGCCCTATACTCCTGGGAAGGCCAAGGAGGAGCAGCGCTACGCCAGGCAGAAGTACAACCTCTACGTTGTCCGCGACTACCGCGAGCAGAAGATCGGCGTATCTGCAGAGCTCACCAATTTCAAGCTCTTCGAGGGCGAGAACCGACTCAATGTGAGGATGGATCAGTTTGCCATGAACAGGTACACGAGATCCTTCATCAATCAGATTATGGCTGACTACGAGAGGCAGACCGACGAGGAGAGGGAGCGTGCCCGCACCGAGATTGAGATCTCCATGCTCGAGGGCGATCACGGCGTCCAGGGCTGGGAAGTCGGCGCATCATACGACACGGTCTGGGACGTCCTCCTGAGGATGCTGCCAGAGTACGGCTTCAAGATTTCGGAGAGCGAGAAGATCCGCGGCTCAATCATCGTGAGCTACGATGAGCCCAGTGCATCATTCTGGAGGGAGAAGGGCATTGATCCATTCGCCATCGATGAGGATGACTACCGGATTGAGGTGGGGCTTGCTGACGGGAAGACCACCATACAGTTCTTTGATGACGACAATGTAAGGCTTCAGCCTGACACTGTCGAGAGGCTGTACTTCAGGTTTGCCAATGCGCTGGCGGAGTCCTTCAGGCAGGTTACGTCGAAGGCCGTCAGGGTGTCAGGCAGGTAATGGTTTTAAGGGAAGCGGGCATGCTGCGCGCTTCCAGTGTTATGTTAACCGGAGTTTGTAAATGGAAAAGAAAGCTGAACTCTATCGCGGTAAGGCTAAGACTGTCTATGCTACCGATGATCCTGAAAAGCTGATTATCTTCTTCAGAAATGATACTTCCGCCTTTGACGGATTAAAGATTCAGCAGTTCAATAACAAGGGCATGATAAACAACAAGTTCAACTACTTTATCATGAAGAAGCTTGAGGCTGCAGGCGTTCCCACTCAGGTTGAGGGACTTCTCAGCGACACCGAGCTCCTTGTCAAGAAGCTTGAGATGGTTCCCGTAGAGTGCGTTGTCCGCAACTACACCGCCGGCTCCATCTGCAAGCGTCTTCCTGTAAAGGAAGGCCAGAAGCTTGAGACTCCGACTTTCGAGTTCTTCCTCAAGGATGATGCCCTCCATGATCCTATGGTAAATGACTCCCACATCATTTCCTTCGGCTGGGGCACCCAGGAGGACATTGATCAGATGAAGGCTCTGAGCCTCAAGATCAACGATGTCCTCAAGAAGCTCTTTGACGACGCAGGACTTATCCTCGTTGACTTCAAGCTTGAGTTCGGCAAGTTCCACGGACAGCTCCTCCTCGGCGATGAGTTCTCTCCGGACGGGTGCAGGCTCTGGGACAAGAAGACCATGAAGAAGCTCGACAAGGATCGTTTCCGTCAGAACCTCGGCGGCGTCATGGAAGCATACGAGGAAGTTGCACACCGTATCGGCGTTCCTCTCTAAGAGACCTGCCTTCTGGCCTTTTGATGAACCCGGGAGCTGTTCCCGGGTTTTTTATTTTCTTATCCGGAAATTTTTCCCTGCTCCGGGATCCGGCATGCACCTCCCTTTGCGGGAGCTGCCGGAGGGCGGCGCAGTGCCGTCTGCCGTGCCAGCGTCCCCTGATTTTCCTTTTGCCGGCGCGCATTGTTTAAAATTTGTGTACTGTGCCGTTTTTAATGAGATTGGATTTTTTTATAATATCCGAATATTGAAGTTTACCCGGCGTTTTTGTCTATCGGGAGAGCCATGAAAAACATCAATAATGCCGTTCCCGAATCATGGAAGAAGATTTTCAGCCAGTCCGGCATCGCAAACAGCAAAATCAAGCTCAGATATGTCCTGATCTTCCTCTGGGTACTCTTCGTCGGCTCGGTTGCCTACATTGCCATCCTGAACTACAGCGTTATGAGGGACTCGTCGTTCGGCAATATCCTCACATCAATGGATTACGACTCCAGGTTCGCCGACAACTATCTACACTCAACCCTCATAAGGGCGTTTGACAAGACCGAGCGCATCACCGGAAACGCCGCGTCAAGCTTCCCCTCCTCTGACAGCAGCGAGAAAAGCCGGCGTGCCTACCTTGCCAGAATAGGAGAGAGCGTCACAAAGCTCATCAGGGAGTTCAATTTTGTCTCATTCACCGCTGTCATTGACTCCGATGGCCAGAGCATAACTGCGACTGACCAGAGGTACGCCCATTATCTGACGGTCTCGCGTGAGTACGGCGGGATCGTCAAGGCCATAAAGTACAACCCGGGCGTAAATTATCTGGGCTTCCTGAGCAATGATCAGATTATCCCTAACGGCCATATCGGCCTGATCTACGCCTCTCCGGTATATGTGAGCGATCAGAAGACCGGCAGGCCGAAGTTCATCGGCACTGCCTTTGTCGTCGTGCCTCTCAACCGCCTTGCCGAGGCAATGGCCGGCAACAGGATGAGCTCCAAGGTCCAGGTTACGAGGGAGCAGAGGGTGGTGCCTGACAATTACGTCAGCAAGCATACCCCCATCAACGTCAAGGCTGACGGTGCCGCGGAGGCCGTCACCATCTATGTGACCCTTTCGAGGACCAAGGAAGGCATCAGGGCTGCGATAATGAGATCCATCATCCTGCAGCTTGAGGTCACCGTGTTCCTCGCGGTCCTCACCACGGTGTTCACCACGATAATCGGCTACTGGCTGATGATGCTCTTCGGCAGGCTGTTCTCGAACATCAAGCGCGTGCAGAACAATCAGGAGATTATTCCCCTCAGGTTCTCGGTCGCCGAGCTCAATGAGGTAATGCGGCTCGTTGTGAGCCTCAAGAGCTCCGAGGAGGAGCAGTACCGCATCGTGCAGACTCAGGCAGAGTCCATCAAGGCGAAGAATGACACCCTCGAGAAGCAGTCCAAGGAGCTCAAGGACTATCAGGCAAACCTCGAGAAGAAGGTCGAAGAGAGAACCCTTGCCCTGAGGACAACCCTGAACAGGATCAGCCAGAACAACAAGGTCAACAGCGCGATTATCAGCTGCCGTCCCCAGGTAAGCGAGAGCCCAGAGTACGGCCAGATGTTCCAGATCTACCAGAAGGCCGTAGCGGAGTTCGATCTGCACCACAACTTCTTCATGAAGATCAAGGTCAGGAATGAGGAGGAGCTCAGGTCCCCCATGCCTGACGTGTCACTCATCGATCCTGACGAGAATGAGATCAGGAACATTGCCGGGTACAAGTTCGCGGACAGCTGCTACACTTTCCCGGTAATCGGAAGGAACTGCACCGGCGTGCTGGTCATCAAGTGCGAGGTTGCCCCGATTGACCAGGGCGTTGCGAATATCATCCAGATCTTCTGCCGCGACATGGCATCGACCTTCGACAACTACTACCTCAACAAGAAGCTCCAGCTCCTTGCGACAACCGACGGCCTTACCGGGCTGCAGAACCGTCTCGGCTTCGAGAGGGTCATCGGCAGGTACAGCAGGATCAGCAACAGCCGTCTCGGCTTCTTCCTGATTGACGTGAACGGGCTCAAGGAAATGAACGACAAGATGGGGCATGAGTGGGGCGACGAGCTTCTGAGGAATGTCTCCGTCATGCTGCAGGACATCGCGTCGCGCCATTCGAGAACCAGCCTCTACCGCATCGGCGGCGACGAGTTCGTCGTCATACTCGAGGGCTCGGACATTGACAGCCACGAGACAATCGCGGGCGAGTTCAAGGAGGTCCAGGGGAACAAGGTCCGGTTCTTCGGCAAGGACGAGACCCCGGTCTATTTCAGCTACGGCTATGCCGAGTCTCCGGAGACGGCCCCGAACAGCCTCTATACAGTCGCCGACGAGCGCATGTACGCGATGAAGGAAGCATATTACGAGGAACGCAGGATCAAGTACGGTGAGACCAGAAAGCCCCGTCATTGACAAGAGGCTCCTTTTACCGGAAAATTCTGCAGTAGTTTTCTGTAAATAATTGGGAATAAAGCAAGTGAAGATTATTCTGTTAGGTGCTCCTGGTGCAGGAAAGGGAACTCAGTCCCAGTTCCTGACCAAAAAGTATTCCATTCCTCAGATTTCCACCGGCGACATGCTCAGGGCAGCAGTCAAGGCCGGCACGGAGCTCGGCAAGGCTGCCAAGGCAATCATGGACAAGGGCGGCCTGGTTTCCGATGACATCATCATCGGCCTCGTCAAGGATCGCGTGAAGCAGCCTGACTGCGCGAACGGCTACCTTCTTGACGGATTCCCGAGAACAATCGCCCAGGCTGACGCCATGAAGACCAACGGCATTGACGTTGACTTCGTCGTCGAGCTCGTTGTTCCTGATGACTCCATCGTAAGGCGCATGTCCGGCCGCAGGGTCCATCTTGCCTCCGGCCGCACCTACCACGTTGTCTACAATCCCCCGAAGGTTGAGGGCAAGGATGACGTTACCGGCGAGCCCCTGGTAATCCGTCCTGATGATCAGGAGGAGACTGTCCGCGCCCGCCTCAAGGTTTACCATTCACAGACCGAGCCCCTTGTCGCATACTATAAGAAGGATGCGGAATCCGGCAAGGTTAAGTTCGTCTCGGTTGACGGCTGCCAGCCGGTCGAGAAGATCAGCGAGGAGCTCGCCGCCAAGCTCGGCTGACCCAAAGACTGATTTCAATGAAGAGGGGCTCCGCGGAGCCCTTTTTTTGTGCCTGCTGCGGTCAGGACTTCTCCGGGGAGTACCTGTACCTGGTCGAGAAGTTCTCCAGGATCTTCTTCGTGCCTGCCGCCTGCGGGTTTCCGAGGACCTGATCCGTTTCTCCGAACTCCTCCACGGCCCCGTTGGCAAGGATCAGGATCCTGTCGCTGATTTTCCTTGCGATGTCGATGTTTCTTGCCGCAAAAATCTGGGTAATGTGATACTCGCTCCTGAGGCGCAGCGATATGTTCATCATCTCGGCCCTGATTGTCGGGGCGAGATCCATGAATGCGGAGTTGGAGACCAGTATCCTGGGCTTCAGGACCAGGGCCCTCGCAAGCGATACCCGCATGTTCTCGACCGGCGAGAGATCCCAGGCATGCTCTGCGACGATGTCCGGAGGAAGCCTCAGAAGCTCAAGTGTGCGCCTGATCCTTGCGGCCCGCTCGTCAGCCCTGAGCTCCGTCGAGAAGCGGAGCGGTATGTCAAGCGTTGTCCCGATGTCGAGGCCGTTTTCGAGCGTTTTATCGCTGCGCGCGAAAATCGGCCTGATGATGCTGTTTCTCCTCGGATTGTCCGCGGTCAGCACCTTGCCGCTGCAGAGAATGAGGCCGCTGGTCTGCTTCCTTAGCCCTGCGAGGATTTCTATGAGGACTGGCAGATGGCTTCTGCCGTCGTCCATTATGACCAGGCATTCCCCGCGGCCGAGCTCAAAGCTGATGTTTTTCAGGATGGATGTTTTCCTGAAGAGCTTCCTCTCAAGCAGCAGCGAGCGAAGCGACAGCACGCCCGTCTCCAGGGAAAGATGCCTCACGCTGAGAATCGGCTGGTCTGAAGTGTTCACCCGTCTGCCCCTTTAGTGTTTACCTTATTCCTCGTCCGGCTTGCTGAAATGGCATCTCCAGACATGCCCCTGCGGCAGCTTCACCGCAGGAGGCGTCCTGAGGCAGATCCTCTCGGCAATGGGGCAGCGCGGGCCGAACCGGCAGCCGACCGGGAGCTCCGGCCAGGACGGGAAGATCCCACCGAGCTCGGAGAACATCTCGTCATGATCAAGCGCGCCGCCCATCTCGTTCATTGATTTGATGAGGCGCCTGGTGTACGGATGCTTCGGGCTGCTGAGGACTGCCTGCGTTTTCCCGGTCTCGACGATCTGTCCGGCGTACAGGAGCGAGACCGAGCCAGCAAGGTTCGCGATGGGCGCCAGGTCATTGGTCCCTATCAGCATGGTCAGGTGCTCGTTCTTGTTGACGCTGTCGAGGAGGGAGAGGATCTGGCTCTCCGATGAGACTGACATGGCGGAGAGCGGCTCGTCAGCGATAAGAAGCTCTGGCTCGTAGGCGAGAGCGAGGGCGATGTTGACCTTGCGGCACTCTATGTCAGTGAGCTGCCCGGGCTTCGAGCCGAGAACCTTCTGGTAGTTGCTGATTCCCACTCTGATGAGGAGGTTCTCCATGCGTCTTTTTTTCCAGCCTGGGTACCTGTACCAGCGGTCGTGGAAGTTCCTCAGCGAGAGGACTTCCCTGAACTGTCTCCTGATGGTCATGGCCGGATCGAGGTTCATCCTGGGATCCTGGAAGATGATGAAGATTTTCTTTCCGATGAACTTTCTCTTTTTCGCAGGGGAGAGCTTCAGCACGTCAGTGCCGTCAATCCTGTATCTTTCCGCGCTGTAGGTGAGCCCGCTTCTCCTGATTCCGACTATCGCCGTCATGATGAGGCTCATGCCAGCGCCCGACACGCCCACGAGAGCCCTGATGTCACCCTGATCTATGGTCAGGCTGACGCTGTCGATTATCCTGTTCCGCTCTCCCTCGCCCCTGCTGATGGAGAGATTCTTCAGATCAAGAAGAGGCATTTTCAGAAACTCCCTTTCTTATAGCGGTCTTGAGAGCGCTTCCCACGATGTTGATTATCAGCACGGCTGAGACGATGGCGATCCCGGGGAATATTATGCACCAGTAATTGCCGCGGTAGATGAAGGCCATGCCCTCCGAGATCATCAGACCGAGCTCCGGGGTCGCGTGATGCGCGCCGAGCCCGAGGAAGCAGATGGAGGCGATGTCTATGACGGCAGTGGAGAATGCCCTTGCGGTCATGCCGGCAAAAATGTATGCAGTGTTGCGGAAAAGTATGTACGTTATGTACATTTTGCCGGCGCCGTCGGATCTGAGCGCTATGACGTATTTCTTCCTGAGCTCGTCCACTGCCGTGCGGTATGATGACGAGATGAATCCGGGGAGGAGCGAGAGCGCCACGGCCTCCGACGCATGCCGGAGGGAAGGCTCGACGATGGCGGTCATGAGCACTGCTATGAGCACGGACGGCGTGGCGGCGAGGAACAGCATGGTCCTCCGGAGGAGATTAAGCAGGGGATTGCCGGAGATTGCCGCGGCGAACCCGGCGGCAATGCCTGCGGCGGCTGCGGCCGCGGCGGCGATGCCTGCTGCGAGCAGGGTGTTGCGGGCGCCGAACACGACCCTCGCGAAGATGTCGCGCCCTAAATCATCCGTTCCCATGATGAAGCGGTTGAAGCCGGTCTCGAAGCTGAAGCTCAGCGACGGCGGGATGAAGTATTCCGAGATGTTCTGCCTGTAAGGATCAAGTCCCATGAACAGCGTGCCTGCCGCTATTATTATGATGTAGCAGACGAGGCCCAGAAGTCCCGCGAGGAACAGCGGCCTGCTCCTGAAAGTCCTCCACAGGCAGGAGATAGAGTGCCGTACCGGCCCGTATGTGCTGCTGCTCATTTTGCCTGCTCCGTGATTTCCGGCCTGGTGAATCTTGCAAGCAGGCTGAATACCGAGTTCACGGTAAGCAGCACAGCCGCGGTGAAGAGGAAAATCCCCATGATGACCGGTCTGTCCCTGTCCTGGGCTGCAGTTATGAGGAGGTTCCCTGTCCCGGGCCAGTTGAAGACGAACTCGGCGATCACGATGGCCGTAAAGTAGATGTTGATGAGCACCGGCAGCCTGACGAATATCTCCGGGAGTGCGTTCCTGAGGCCGTGGAAGAGGACAATGTAGAAAATGCTCCAGCCCCGGCTCAGAGCCGCCTGCATGTAGTGCTGGCGCATCACGTTCCGGAGGGAGTTCCTGGTGATCCTCGTGAGCTCGGCTGCCGGCAGGACCGATATGGTTATGGCGGGAAGGACGAGGTGCAGCAGGCAGTTGACGAGTATTTCCTCCTTCATGTCAGAGTCCATGAGCAGTATGTCTATGAGCTTTATGCCGGTGATATCCGGCACATCGTAGAAGTAGCTGAGCTCGTCGGATGACGGAATCGCGGCCACGCTGAGCGAGACGGCGATTATGAGGAAGACCGAGATGAGGAACACCGGCACTGACGAGACGAATATCGAGACATCAGTTATGACCGTGCTGGTCTTCCTGTCCAGGGTCAGGGCAGCCGTCGAGCCGCAGACCGTCCCCGTGATGAGGGCGATTATGAATGACGACAGGAGGAGTCCCAGGGTCGAGGGGAGAGTCCCGCTGATGAGGTCCGTGACCGGCTGCCCGGTTATGTCAGACGTGCCGAGATTGAGGCTGAGGAGGTTCTGCATGTATTTCGCGTACTCGGGAAGCGCCTGCCCCTTGAGGTCAATGCCGTAGATTCTGACATTGACCCAGAACGTAATGACCGAGAGCAGGAAGAGCAGCCCCGCGAGCGTTACAAGCCTGTTCAGGATAAATCTAATCATCGCTGCCTATGACCGTATTCAGAAACGAGAGACCTTCATTCTGCGTCTTTTTCACCCCGCTGATATTTTTCCGGGTGACGTAGGTGTCCTGCGAGCGGGCGAGAGGGATGAACGACATGGCCTCAACTGCGCGCCTCCCGATTTCCCGCGAGATCCTGACCCTCTCCGCCTCGTCAGGCTCGGCCCTGAGCTTCTCGAGGTCGAGCCTGGTCCTCTCGTCGCAGAAATTCGAGAAGTTGTCATCCGCGCCGGCGCAGCCGAAAACCCTGCGTATTTCATCCGATGGGTCGCTGAGCGGAAACTGGGCGTTGATGATTGCGAGATCATAGCGCCCCTTCGCGCGGTGGGTCCTCATCGCGCTGCGGCTCATCCTGATTATCTTGAGCTTTATGCCGATTTCGGCAAGCTCGTGCCGGAGGATCTGGTAGAGCCTCGAGTCGCGGTACTCATTGTTGAGGTTGGTCCTGTCGGCCCAGACGGTGAGCTCAAGGGGAAGATTCGCCTCGGATGCGGTTATGAGCTGCCTTGCGTGCTCGATGCTGAACGGGTAGACCGCCTGGCCTGTTTTGCCGTCATGCCCGGATGCTGTCTCGGGGATTATGTCATCGCCGGCGAGCCCCTCGTCGAACGAGATGATTTTCTGTACGGCGCTCCGGTCGATGGCCCTGATTATGGCCTCGCGCACGAACGGGTTGTGCATCGCTGACGAGTCGGTGTTGAAGGCCAGCAGGATCTCGTTGAGGAATTCCCTGCGGTATACGCTGGTGTTCCTGTTCTTGCCGAGGAACTCAAGATCCGATACCGCAGGGGAGTTCATGACCTGGCATTCATTGGTCATGAGCTTGATCATCCTGCGCCACTGTATGTCGGTGAAGTCGAACACCAGGGTCCTGACATTCCCGCGTCCGCCGCCTTTCCAGTAATGGCTGAAGCTTCTGAGACGGAGGTACTTCCCGCCGCGGAACTCATCGAACATGAACGGTCCGGTGCCGATTGGATGGCTGTTGAAGAAGTCCGGGTTCCGGCCGAAGCCTTCCAGGAAATCAGCGTATTCCTTCGAGACGATCACCGCGAAATCCGATGAGATTATTCTGAGGAATGAGGGGTCCGGGCGGTGCAGCCTGAAGACGACAGTGCTACGGTCGGGAGCGGTGACTGACTTCAGCAGATCCGTCATCCCGGACTGCACGGGGAAGCGGAGCAGCTCATGGTCGTTCAGGTAGTAGGGGCTGTCGCTTCTGAGGAGCTTCTCGAAGCTGAAGACGACGTCGCTGGAATCCATCGGCCTGGACGGCACGAAGAACCTGCTGCCGTGAAACTCGACCCCGTCCCTCAGATGGAATGTGTAGTCGAGACCGTCACGGCTTACCTCCCATGATTCGGCGAGCGAGGGCCTGAATCCGTGGGGCGATTCCGGATCAGGCTCTATAAGGCGGTCGAACATGTTGGCTGCCGCCGAGGCGCTGGTTTGGTTCAGGTCCTCTATCCAGGGTGCCGGTGTCCTGAGCTCCGAGGAGGCGCAGAAGGAAAGGCCGCCCCCGGCAGGGAGCGACGGCCTGTCCTCGCAGCCCAGAGAGAGGGCTGCGGCTAAGGACATGCAGAATATTGCGCAGAGTGACTTCGATTCCATGGCCCAATTATAGCGTCTGAGGGGAATCCGATAAACCGGGCTCCGCGCGGTGGGCATATTCCCGGAAGCGCGTGGCCGCAGGGCCCGGGATTCTGCCCGGCCTTTCGCCTTAACTTCTTGATCAGATATCCAATTCTGCAACTCTCGTATATGCTGTTCTGCCGGAAATTAGTATAATCTCCGGAGGAGGATTGCAATGAGAAGACTGCCTGTATATCTTTTGCTCGATGTTTCCGGATCGATGCGCGGAGAGCCGATTATCTCAATGAAAACCGGCGTCCAGGTTCTTCTCTCATGCCTTAAAAGAAACCAGTCTGCGAAGGAGACTGTTTTCGTAAGCATAATCACGTTCGGTGATCATGCATCCGAGGCAGTCCCACTCACGAGCGTGCAGGATCTCGCGGTCCCTGATTTCGAGCCGCATGGCTGCACCATGCTCGGCGAGGCCCTCGAGCTTCTCGCGCGCAGCATAGAAGAGGATGTCGTGATGCCGTCCGCGGCAGAAAAGGGCGACTGGAAGCCGATCGTATTCATTGTGACAGACGGAGAGCCCTGCGATGACGTAAGGCACGGGCTTGACGATCTCAAGCGCGGCTGCGTTGACACCATCGTCGCCTGCGCGGCCGGCCAGGACACCAGCCTGGATCCTCTCCGCTCACTGACGGAAAACGTCATAAGGCTCGATACTGCGGGAAGCCATACATTCGAGAGCTATCTCCGCTGGAACGACATCTCTGACGACAAGCCGGAGAAGTCCTGAGAATTCAGCTTTTTTATTATTCATTCCGGCCGGAAGGCGCGGAAGCATGTTTTGAGGCCGGCAGGAACAGAAACTGTCCGGGGAAACGGGAGGAGTAAGCGTGAGAAGACTTCCAATTTTCTTTCTCATCGATGTTTCAGAGTCCATGGTGGGCAAGCCGATAGAGTGCGTCGAGAACGGAATCGCCACCATCATAAGGACGCTAAAGCAGAGTCCGTACGCCCTCGAGACCACGGTGATCACCGTGATAGTGTTCGCCGGCAAGACGAAGAAGATTGTCTCGATGCAGGATCTCTATACCCTTGACCGCGTCAAGCTCCCCATCGGCGGCGGCACGTCGCTCGGGCACGCCATGGACTTCCTGATGATGGATCTCTCGCTCAGCGTGAAGAAGAACTCCTATGAGGAGAAGGGCGACTGGCGCCCGCTCATTTTCCTGTTCACGGACGGCAATCCTACGGACGACGTGACCCAGAGCGCCGCAAGGTGGAAGGAGAATTTCTCGAACAACGCGACTTTCGTGGCCATATCGATAGGCGACAACGTCGACACCAGGATCCTCAAGCAGTTCACGCCGAATGTCTTCCTGCTGAAGAATACTGATACTGCGTCATTCGAGAAGTTCTTCGACTGGATCACCGAGTCCATAAACTCGTCAAGCAAGAGCGTGGCGAGCAGCAGGCGCGACTCCGGAAGCATCGACGCCTCGAAGAGCCAGGTCCTCTCGTCAGCCGACGAGTCTGAGGTCTACTCCCATCCCGACGAGCAGCACGTTGTCATCCTCGGGCGCTGCCAGAACTACCCTGAGCAGTTCTACCTCGTGAAGTACGAGAAGACCTCCGGCGCCGGCGAGGCTGCGGAGTACCAGCTTGAGGGCTGCTACCCCCTGAAGGACGAGATGAGGGACATGTACTTTGACCTTTCGGTTGACGATGCCGGCAAGCAGAACCAGAGGATAAACACCGACCATCTCTACGGGCATCCGAAGTGCCCGATCTGCGGCAATGACAGCGCGATAGGCATCTGCTCATGCGGAGGAGTGCTCTGCGTCAAGAACAATGAATGGAATGTCTGCCCGCACTGCGGCAAGCGCTCGTTCTTCGGTTCGGCGAAGAAGGGACTCGATATAGCGAGAACAATAGGCTAAAGGCCGGAGCATGCGGCATGCACCGGCCGTCCCGGGACGGATGCGCCGCACCGGCGGAAAGGTTTTTGATTTTTGAAGGGCTGTTTTTTTATGGACGAGGTTCGTTCTGGCTCAGAGTCAGCGGAAGATACTGGAAGCATCAACAATGTTGCGGTTCCTGATCCGGGTGTCACCGCACAGTCCGGTGATGCGGAGCCGGCTGCGCATGCGTGCAGCTCTCCTGCCGAGCTCAGGAAGGCGTCTGCCCAGCAGGCCCTGGTCCGCCGGCGCGGGGACGAGGACAGGGAGAACATTGAGCGCCTCACGAGGCTCTTCATGTTCAATGCCTTCGACAGGGCAATCGTGAACGTGTCATATTCCTTTGACATGAGGCGCGTTGTCCCGGAGAGCGCGCTTGTGTCAGTGAGCTTCATCGGGCTTGACGCGCTGGGGCTTTCCTATTCGGCGGACACCGGGCTCATCTCCGGCGTCCCGAGGAAGCTCGGGAAGTTTACCGTAACGTTTTCCTTCTCCTTCAGGGGGCAGGCCTTCACCAGGAACGCGGAGCTGACCTCGGTCTCGCTGTGGAAGAACAACCCGGTGCCCGCCGGCACCCCGTTCATGAAGCCGGATGAGGATTCTGCCTTTATCGCAGGAGCCGAGGACGGCTCGTTACTGAGCCTTGCCGGGGCAAGCAAGAGGGGCCGCTCGCATGCGCAGGACGGCAGGCCCAGGGATGATGATTTCTGCATAGACAGCCTCCCCGGAACCGGCTGGCAGTTTGCCTCTGTTGCGGACGGAGCCGGCTCGGCGAGGTTCTCGAGGCGCGGTTCGGAGCTTGCAGCCGAGGCTGGCAGGGAGTGCTTCAGGAAGAGCTTCAGCGTCCCGGTGTTCTCGGCAAAGGTTGATGCTCTCCTCAGGCTTTACACCGAGTCAGGCGACGAGGCGTCGTTTACTGATGGTCTCAGACAGCTCTTTGCGCCGTTCTTCTCGGAGATTGTCCGCTCTTACCTTGACAAGGCAGATGCGGAGATCAGGAATTACGGCGGGGTGAGCGGCTTTGCCGGGATGAAAAGGGAGGATTTCTACACCACGTTCCTCTGTTCCCTGGTCAGGAAGTTCAGCCAGGGAAGGCTCGTCGTGTCATTCTCGGTCGGTGACGGGGCGATTGGCCTCGTTGACGCGAGCCGCGGCATCTCCGCGCTTCTCAACAGGCCTGACGAGGGGCAGTATTTCGGCGAGACCATGTTCCTCAGCGAGAACATCATCACCGAGCCAGGAGAGGTTGCCGCAAGGATAAACATCAAGCTTGTTGACAGGTTTGACGCCCTTCTCCTCATGACCGACGGGGTGACGGATCCGGTGTTCTCCTCCGACCGCAACCTCAATGACATGAGGTGCTGGCTGGATTTCTGGAACGGCCTCTCGCAGACCGTGGTTTTCAGCAGGATTAACGCCGAGCTTGAGAGGCAGCTGCTCGGCTGGCTCGATTTCTGGTCCAGGGGCAATCACGATGATCGCACCCTTGTGGCCGCGTTCTGACGCTGCATGAGGCAGCGGTGAAGATGGGGACGGCATGATGCCGTCTCCTGAGATGTTTAGGTAAGCGGGTTCTTAAAGATGATAATTCAACTGAAAGCTACGGATGGTTCGATAGTTGAGTTCGAGGATTCAAAAATCATCGGAAAGGGCGAAATGAAGGAAGTTTATTTCAGCCCGGACAAGTCTTATGTCGTTGCCTTTTACAAGGAGAAGGACGAACTGGTCAAGGCCCAGCTTACCGAGCGCCTCGAGAGCATTGTCGGCAAGTACCGCCGGAGCATATTCGATGATGTCGGAGGAAGGTACTGGGAAAAGCTCTTCTGCTGGCCCCAGAAGATCGTCGAGTATGACGGCAGGCTGGGACTCGTGCTCCCCACCTACGAGAAGCGCTTCTTCTTCCGCTATGGCTCGAGGAACAATGACTCGGGCGGCATCAAGGGCAAGGAGAAGGAAGGAAAGTGGTTCGCCTCAATCAGGAACCGCGAGTTTCTTGACGAGCGGGAGCGCGGCAACTGGCTCAACTACATAACCATGTGCTACCTGATGTCGCAGGCGGTGAAGCGCCTCAACGCGGCAGGCCTTGCGCACTCGGATCTCTCGTATAAGAACGTGCTCCTCGATCCGCCCGGGAGCGGCATATCCATCATCGATCTTGACGGCCTCGTCGTAACCGGAAAGTTCAACCCCGAGGTCATCGGCACCAGCGACTTCATCGCGCCGGAGGTCATGAGCACGCAGCACCTTGATCTCACGGATCCGAAGAGAATTCTTCCCTCGATCAGCACCGACTGCCACGCCCTTGCAGTCCTTATATACATGTACCTGCTGTACAGGCATCCCCTGCGCGGCGGACGGGTCCTTGACCTCGATCCGGACATGGATGAGGATCTGATTATGGGCGAGAGTGCTCTCTTCATCGAGCATCCGACCGACAGATCGAACAGGGTCAACCCGAATGATCTCTACGAGAGCGAGAAGTTCTTTGCGGATCCGGCCAAAGTGCCCTATACGGTCTGCGGCCCGTACCTCAAGCCGCTCTTCGACCGCGCCTTCATCTCGGGCCTCCACCATCCGGAGTTCCGGCCGATGGCCGACGAGTGGGCGAATGCCCTCTCAAGGACCATGGATCTTCTCGTTCCCTGCAGCGGTGAAGGGTGCTGGCATGAGTGGTTCGTCTATGATCCGATGACCAAGGTCTGCCCGTTCTGCGGCACGCCGATAAGGTTCAACCCTCCGATTTTCTATTTTTACGCGCTTGGCCAGGACAACGAGTACAGGATAACGAGCAGCCGGCTCGTCGGCTGGGACGGCAAGCCGCTCTATATCTGGAATGTCAACCGCGAGATGTATCCGGTCGAGATCCTCTCGGAGAGCGAGAGGGAGCCGGTTGCCGAGATAGTGAGGAAGAGCTCGGCGTGGTACATAAGGAACCTGACTCTCCCTGATATGTATGATCTCGACAACGGCAGGGTAATTGAGCCGGGGCAGCATTTCCGCCTCGATGACGGCGTCAATTTCGTGCTCTCGAGAAAGGACAGCGCAGAGGTCATCGTCTGCTACTTCAACAACTCAACGAAGGCTCCAGAGAAGCTGAAGATGCTGAGCGGCAGAATTGCGATGAGGAAGCAGAACGAGCATCAGAGCGAGGTTGAGACGCTTGACCGCTCAGACATCTACAAAAAGTTCAGGAGCTTTTTCGAGTCGTCCGAGCTGCAGCTTCCATCCGGCATCGTAAACCGCGAGTACATCTGCCCGGTCGGCAGGATATTCCCGACCGGCGCGTCGCTTTCCTTTGCCGGCCTCGACTCCGTCGGCCTTTACTACAACCACAGCAGGAAAGCCATAATGGGCTTCCCTGAGATAATGGGAGACATCAGGTTCAGGGTGACAGTGTCGATGAAGAAGCCCAGGACCGAGATAGTGAAGACCGGGCATATCCAGATCGAGCTTCCGCCCGAGCAGAAGGAGGCCTTTGACGGCCTGGAGGAAGGCAGCCAGGACGATATGAGCGCCATCAGGCTTCCTACTGCCCAGCAGGGCCGCGACTACCATGTGTCGATGAAGAAGCTGTTCCCGAACATAAACGTCGTGTCTGTAGGGGGCCTTGAGGAGATCGGGCTTTACTTCAGCAAGAGGCTTTCCATCCTGAGCGGGAAGCCCCAGAAGATGGGCACCTTCAGGTTCAAGATCAGGTTCCAGCCCAACCGCGCGGGGAGCTCGCGCATGCTGCTCCTCTCGAAGGACGCAACACTCTATGTGAGGCCGGATCTCAGAAGCACCTGGAATGATGTCCCTACACCCAAGGACATAAAATATTACAAGCCTGACAACGTTGCGAAAACCGAGACGCTGCCCGAGAACATGGCAGGCACCTCGACGAGGGAGGTCTTCGCCGTATCGGCGCGCGGCCGGATCCACGCGAACAACGGGCTGCCGAGAAACGCTGATCTTGCGCTCTCGGCAAGCACCGGCTGGATTGCAGCCATTATCTCGGACGGATCGGACCGCGCCGAGTTCTCGCGCGAGGGCACCAGGATAGCGAGCCAGACTGCCGCATCGGCTGTCAAGTCCGGCATTGTCAAGTTCAATGACAGGCTCAACAGGGCATTCAGCTCCTATGCGGAGGCTGAGAGGCGGAGCAAGCTGTTCAACGAGCCGAAAATACTCAGCAGGCTCCTTACGGAGTTTCTCGGCCCGGTGTTCCAGAAAGCCTACTACGAGATAGAGTTCGCAGCCTCCTATGAGCACTGCAGCGCGCAGGACTACGCGGCGACCCTTTCAATCATGCTCTACAAGAAATTCTCGTTCGGCTCGGCGGTCATCGGGGCCTCGGTCGGTCAGTGCGGCATGGCGGTGTGCGACTCCTCGCTCAACTTCTACCCGCTCGGCTATGACTCGGCCGACGACTTTGTCTTCAGGAAGGCCTATCTGACGGATCCGGGAACCTGCACTGACGGTGAGCTCGAGAAGCGCATCACCTTCAGGGTCACGGGCGACGTCATGGCCCTGCTCCTGATGAACAACAGCCTTACCCGCGCAAGGCTCGGAAGCATAGTTGAGCAGAGGGACAGCGGCAAATGGGACAGCACGGTGCGCGATCTGTTCTCGGCCATCAACCTCGACGAGAATGAGGATCCGAAGGTGCTCGAGGAGCTCAGGAAGTGGGTGAATGTCTGGTCTCCGGAGCATAACGGCGACAGATCGATCATCATGATGATCTGAAACTGTGCATTAATTAGCTAAATGTAAGCACTGATCTCAACCATGGTGTTGCTAATTCGCCGGTTCGCATCTATCCTCCTCGGAGGAGGATGTTTTACTATGTTGGAACCAGCAAAATTCAGCAAGCCGCGCTATGACTGGACAGTTGACGAGGTCCTGGAGATCCTGTCCGCGCCTTTCATGGACCTTGTTTATGCGGCAGCCACCGTTCACCGGATGCATTTCGATCCGGACGAGGTGCAGGTGAGCTCGCTGCTCTCAATCAAGACAGGTGCATGCCCCGAGGACTGCAAGTACTGTCCCCAGAGCGCCTGGTACAAGACAGGCCTCATAAAGGAGAGCCTGCTCGCCTATGACACCATCATGGAGAAGGCAAGGATCGCCAAGTCCCACGGTGCAACCAGGTTTTGCATGGGCGCCGCGTGGCGCAACCCCAAGGAAAGGGACATGGCGTTCATCCTCCAGGTCATCAGGGGAGTCAAGTCCCTCGGGCTCGAGACCTGCATGACGCTCGGCATGCTGACCAAGGAGCAGGCTGCCGAGCTTGCCGGGGCCGGACTTGACTACTACAACCACAACCTTGACACCTCCCCCGAGTTCTACAGCCAGATCATCACCACGAGGACCTACGAGGACAGGCTCGAGACCCTGAGGTACGTCCGTGACGCAGGCATCAAGATCTGCTGCGGCGGCATCCTCGGCATGGGCGAGACCAGGCGCGACCGCGCCTCCTTCCTCAGGCAGGTGGCCATGATTAAGCCTCATCCTGAGAGCGTCCCCATCAACCTGCTGGTGAAGGTGAAGGGAACGCCGCTCGAGAAGGCGCCGGATCTTGATCCCTTTGAGTTCATCAGGGTCGTCGCCACGGCAAGGCTTCTCTTCCCGGAGTCGTACGTCAGGATGTCAGCCGGCCGCGAGGAGATGTCAGAGGAGATGCAGGCGCTCTGCTTCCTTGCCGGTGCGAATTCCATTTTCTACGGCGCAAGGCTCCTCACCACCCACAATTCAGGCGAGAACCGCGATATCGGGATTTTCGAGAAGCTCGGCCTCAACCGGAACGAAAAACTCACCGAGTCCGATACCGATGATCTCCACTTCATTTTCGAGAAGGTTCACGAGAACGCCCACCGCGACAACCCCGAGCACAGGGGCTGCGCGCGCCTTGATCAGATGTAGGGCGCAGCTTTGAGAAGAGGCCGGGACTGCATGGCAGTTCCGGCCTTATTTTTTTTTTTACATACTCTTAAACTTATCCTTCGTGTATCTTTACTTAACGCCTGCGTTACTATACTAAAATCAGATCTGTATCTTTTTAAGCTTCAGGTTCTGATCTATGTCAATGAATATCTCTCCGGTCATTGCAATCTGCTATGACTTTGACGGCACGCTGAGCCCCGGGAACATGCAGGAGCACGGCTTCCTGCAGGAACTCGGCATGGAACCTGAGGAATTCTGGCTCAAATGCGAGGATTTCTGCCGCCGGCGCCGCGTGGACCGGGTGCTTGGCTATATGAGGTTCATGATCGAGGAGGCAGGGGCGAAGGGGCTGAAAGTCACGAGGAGCATGCTCCGGGAGTTCGGCAGCCGCATACCGCTTTTCCCCGGGATGGACTTGTCATGGTTCGCACGGATCTCCGGGCTCGGCGCCGCCTCCGGAATTGAGATCAGGCATTACATCATCTCCTCGGGGCTCCGCGAGATGATCGAGGGCGTCAGCATCGAGGGCCTGGAGTTCAGCAGGTTCTTCCACAATATTTTCGCCTCATCCTATATCTACGGCGATGACGAGAGCGCGCTGTGGCCTGCCATGGCAGTGAACTACACCGGAAAGACCCAGTTCCTGTTCAGAATAAGCAAGGGCTGCGAGAACATTGACGATGACCGTACGGTAAACCAGCTCGTTTCCGAGAATATCAGGACGGTTCCGCTCTCGAACATGATCTATGTCGGCGACGGCTCGACAGACATCCCGTGCATGAAGCTCATCAGGAATTTCGGCGGCAGGGCGGTTTCCGTATATGATCCGTCAAAGACCGTGGCGAGGCGCCTTGCACATGAGATTGTCTCCTGCGGCAGGGCAGACATAGCGGCTCCGGCGGATTACCGCAAGGGAGGTATCCTGGACAGCGCGGTGAGCAGGATGGTCTCGTCCATCATTTACAATATTGAGCTCAGGACCTTCGCAAGGACTGAGTGCATCAGGGAGAAACAGCTGAAGAAGCGCTGGCAGAGCGCAGAGCGGGCAGAGGCGTGAGAGATGGGCATGGATGCCCCTCAGGAATCTGCCTCCGAACAGGCGGAGGCAGAGCGGGCATGCGGCCTGCAGTCAGAAAATCCTCCCTGACCGCATCCGGGAGTTCTTACAGGGCTGATGAGTCTCCGGAATCATCTCCGCCCATGTCGCCCGAGGAGCTCATGGCGACATCATTCTTGTTGTCGCAGAGGCGGTGGATGCGGCGCGGTCCGATGGCTACGAGGTACTTGGCCATGATCATGGCATGATCATTGGCATAGACGCCGTCATCAAGAGCCTGCTTGAAGTCGCCGGAGGTCTCCTTCAGCTCCTTCAGGAACTCCTTCTCCTCGCTGGTGGAGGCTTTTCTTTCGCCGCTGTAGATTGCGGTCATGGCCTCGCCGTCATTCTCGAGTACTGCTGACTCCCTTACCGAGAAATGGCCGCTTCTTCTGATGCCGCGCGGGAAGTGGACAAAATCATTAAAGCTCTTCTCTGACTTGAAACTCTGATCTGCTTTGCTCATGATTGAAACCTGCAAAAAAACCGAAAGGATTTTATAGTCTGATTTGATAAATATCAACACGCATATCAGCTGAAACTCAATTTTCAGCGATAATTTTTTCATTTCTGATGACAGTCATCGAGCCGTCCCGGCGAAGCAGCAGCAGATCCCCGCTCTCTCCGGGCTTCGGAACTGCGCTGTAGCCGGCGAGCCTGATGCACCTTGCCGGGATCTCATTAGTCATCTTGAGCGCGTCTGATGGCCTTATGCCGATTTTCACGAGGTTCTGCATCGCGTCCTTCATGGTTATGACCGAGCCGCCGAGGGTTCCCGCGTCATCCGCGCAGAATCCGTCTGCAATGTGCAGCTCCTTGTCGCAGAACATGAATCTTTCCGGCTTCCCGCCGTTCCCAGCGGGGCAGAGCGCGTCAGTGACCGCATAGAGCCTCCCCGGCATCATCCTCGCCGCGGTCCTTATGAGTGGCGGGCTCACGTGGTGGAGATCAGGTATTATTCCGGCCATTATCGCGTGATCGTCGAGGATGGCGCCCACAACTCCCGGGGACCTCGCGCCCTCTATCCCCCTCATGCCGTTGAAAAGGTGGGTCGCTGTCCTGAACGCGTCGAGCTTCCTCGCGACCTGCTCGTAGGTGAGGTCGCTGTGTCCTATGGAGAGCGTTATTCCGGCACGGTTTAGCTCCGCCATCTGCCTGTCGGTCATCATTTCAGGAGAGGCGGTCATCATGGCAACCGCGCTGTGGTGGCGGAGAATGAACTCCAGGGTGTCATCGGTGAGCGGCCTGATGTAGTCGCTGTTGTGTATCCCGCATTTCCCGCGGCTGATGAAAGGTCCCTCGAGGTGGATGCCGGCGACTGCCGAGTCGCTCCTTGTCATGTAGCGCTCCGTCGCCGCAATTGCATTCCTGAGCTTCTGCTCGTCCGAGGTGACGAGCGTCGGGCAGAACTTCGTCGTGCCGTTCCTGAGTGCTGCCTGCTCCATGACCGAGAGAGTCCGCTCTGAAGGATCGTCGTTGAAGGTGACGCCGCCGAAGCCGTTTACCTGAACATCGACAAAACCGTGGGTGATCAGGCACTCTCCTGCGTTCAGATCCCCGTCTGCGGCCTTTCTGTAGAAATCCTGCCGCTCCCTTCCCGTGATTTTCCCGTTTTCAAGAGTCAGGGTATAAAGCCCGGAGAGCTCGTCTGAGGCAAGGGCGGCATTTATGATCTTCACTTTTCTTTTCCAGAACCAGACCTGAACTGCTGTCAATTATACTGTCAGGGCTCCGGTTTTTCCTGAATGCACCGCCGCGGTGAAAGCCTGCCGGGGCTTTCACCGGCTCCTGCGGAATGTGCTAGAATGAAAGCTTCCACTTGATTCTTAAGTGCGGGCAGTTGCATGAGCGAAACAGAAAGGGATAATTCTCTCCCGTCCGGCAGATCCCAGGAGAAGGCCAGTCAGGGCGGCAATGCGGGAAGATCGGCGCTTGCCGCGTTCCCCGTAACTCTTCCAGTCATGGCCGGCTATCTGTTCCTCGGCATTTCCTACGGCATCTACTGCCATTCGCTGGGCCTTTCCTGGTTCTATCCCATAGTCATTGCAGCATGCGTTTACGCCGGATCGGCAGAATTCGTGCTTGCAAACTTCCTCATGGGCGGGTTCCATCCGCTCTCGGTGTTCATCATGATCTTCGTCATCAACGCGAGGCACCTGTTTTACGGCCTTTCCATGCTTGAGAAATTTGCCGGTCTCGGCTGGAAAAGGCTTTACCTGATTTTCGGGATGACTGACGAGACCTTCTCTATCAACTACGCGATTGAGCCTCCCCGGGGTGCTGACCGGGGCTGGTTCATGTTTTTCATAACTCTCTACAACCATTTCTACTGGGTTGCAGGCGCCGGCCTGGGCTGGGTTATAGGTGACATGCTCACCGGGCAGATAAAGGGCGTCTCATTTGTGATGACAGCCCTTTTCGTTGTTATTTTCATGGAGCAGTGGCTGAAGGACGCAAACCATATTCCGGCATGCCTCGGAATAGCGCTCTCGGTCATCTGCGTCCTGCTCTTCGGGCGGGAGAATTTTGTCATTCCGTCCATGGCCGCGATCTGCCTGCTGCTCCTTGTCCTGAGGCCGGTGCTCAGAAATACCGGGAAGAAGGCCGGCGGCAGTAAGAGTGCGGAGGAGAGGAGATGAACGGGGAGCAGCAGGCAGTTATCATCGTGCTGGCAGTCGCCGCAACACTTCTGACAAGGGCCATTCCCTTCATCATCTTCCCGGAGGGAAAGGAGCGCCCGCAGACCGTGCTCTACCTCGGCAGGGTGCTTCCCGCAGCTGTTTTCGGCTTTCTTGTCGTGTTCTGCCTCAAGGACACAGACTTCACCGCGGGCGCGTACGGCGTCCCGGAAATGCTTTCTGCTGCCGTAACCGCTGCTGTGCATGTGCTTTTACGCAACATGATGGTTTCGATTGCATCAGGCTCCCTTCTATATATTGTTCTCGTGAATTTCGTCACCGGCTGAGGCTCGTTTCCCGCGGCTGTTTCTGCCTGATCGCTGTTGTGCTAGAATTGCAGTGGTTTCTATTAGGATTTTTTTGTCATGGCAGAAGAAGAGAAAAAAGCAGCTCCGGTCAATTTTATCCGTCAGATTATTGATGCGGATCTGGCATCAGGCAAGGTCGATCATGTGGTAACCAGATTCCCGCCGGAACCGAACGGCTATCTTCACATCGGCCATGCCAAGTCGATCTGTCTCAATTTCGGGATAGCGCAGGATTATCACGGAAAGTGCAACCTGCGCTTCGATGACACCAACCCGGCCAAGGAAGGGCAGGAGTATGTCGACTCCATCAAGCGCGATGTCGAGTGGCTCGGGTTCAAATGGGACGGTGAGCCGCATTTCTCCTCGGATTATTTCGACAGGCTCTACGGCTTCGCCATCGAGCTTATCAACAAGGGGCTGGCCTATGTTGACGAGCTATCTCCCGATGAGATCCGCGAGTACCGCGGCACCCTCACCGAGCCCGGAAAGAATTCCCCCTACCGCGACAGAAGCGTTGAGGAGAACCTAGCCCTTTTCGAGAAGATGAAGAACGGTGAGTTCGCCGAGGGCAAGGCCTGCCTCAGGGCGAAGATCGACATGTCCTCAAGCTTCATGTGCATGCGCGATCCGGTCATCTACCGCATCAAGTTCGCCGAGCACCACCGCACCGGAAACAAGTGGTGCATCTACCCGATGTACGACTTCACCCACTGCCTCTCTGACGCCATTGAGGGAATCTCCCATTCCATCTGCACACTTGAGTTCCAGGACAACAGGCGCCTCTATGACTGGGTCATCGAGCATGTCTCGGCCCCGAGCCAGCCCCATCAGTACGAGTTCAGCCGCCTCAACCTCGAGTACTGCCTCACTTCGAAGAGGAAGCTCAACCTTCTTGTGACCAACGGCATTGTGGACGGCTGGGACGATCCGCGCCTTGCCACCATCTCCGGCATGAGGAGGAGAGGCTTCACCCCGGCTGCCATCCGCGAGTTCTGCAGGAGGATCGGCGTCACCAAGCAGGACAACACCGTCGAGATCTCCGCTCTCGAGACCTGCGTGAGGGATGATCTCAACGAGCACGCAAAGCGCGCCATGGCCGTCCTTCACCCGCTGAAGCTCGTCATCGACAACTATCCTGAGGATAAGACCGAGGAGATTTCCGCGCCCAACCATCCGCAGAAGCCGGAGATGGGCGAGAGGAAGCTTCCTTTCGGCAGGGAGCTTTTCATCGAGCAGGATGATTTCCGCGAGAGCGCCAACAAGCAGTACAAGCGCCTGGTGCTCGGGAAAGCCGTACGTCTCCGCTATGCCTACGCAGTAGTCGCAGACTCCTGCGAGAAGAACGATGCGGGGGAGATTACCGCAGTCCACTGCCATTATTTCCCGGAGTCGCTCGGGCAGGATCCCGAGGGAGTGAAGGTCCGCGGCGTCATCCACTGGGTATCGGCCGCCGGGAGCGAGGAGGCAGAGGTCAGGCTGTTTGACCGCCTCTTCACCGTGCCTGATCCGGGGAGCGCTGAGGATTTCCTCTCCGTGGTCAACAAGGACTCCGTTACCGTTATCCCGGGGGCAAGGATCGAGAAGTCGCTTGAGGGCGCAGTTCCAGGTGAGGCTTACCAGTTCGAGCGCACCGGCTATTTCTGCGCTGACTCGAAGCTCTCGAAGCCGGGGCATCCCGTATTCAACCAGACTGTAGCCCTCAAGGACACCGTGAAGAAGGCTGTCCAGGCATAGGGCATAGCCTTTCATGCGGCCGGCGTCGCCTGCCGGCCGTTCCGTCATGGGCCAAGGTCCTCACGCATTGAATAAAAAAACAGCCGGCATTTTTCACGCCGGCTGTTTTTTTAATCCTGTCCTTAAAAGGACCGGTGATCAGACTAGCTGATCAAGGCACATTTCCTCGCGGAGCTGGTTGCACCATTTCTTGATGCGCTCGTCGGTCTTCTCGGGCTGCCTGTCCTCGTCAATTGCGAGTCCGACAAAGTGACCGTCCTCGTCAACGGCGGTTGACTGCTCGAAGCTGTATCCCTCAGTAGGCCAGCTTCCTACGATTACTCCCTTGTCCTTGAGGACTGCGTCGCGGATGGTTCCCATCGCGTTGACGAAATAATCGGTATAGTCTTCCTGATCGCCGCAGCCGAAAATGGCGACAATCTTGCCGTCCAGGTTCAGCTTCTGGAACTCAGGGAAGAAAGCGTCCCAGTCGCTCTGGAGCTCGCCCTGATACCAGGTAGGGCAGCCGAGGATCAGGAAGTCATATGGGTCAAAGTCTTCTTTCTTTGCTTTTCTGATATCGTGAAGATCAACCAGGTTCTTGCCGAGCTCGGCCTGGATCTTCTTTGCCACAGTTTCTGTGTTTCCTGTATCTGAACCGTAAAACAATCCAACAGGTGCTGTCATAATTCTCTCCGAAAAATACCCAGTTCTAATATTATCATCGATTGGGCTGGATTCAAGTCAATAATTTTTTCAGTAGCCGAGGCGCTCTTCCATCAGGACATACTGTCCGGGCCTTATTGCGGCCGAGGTTTTCCTTGCCGTTCCGAGCGCTGTGAGGATTTCCTGCCTGATGTCGGCAGGCAGGAGGATCCTTGCAGCCTGTCCCCTGATGCTCCTCAGGAACCCTGTCTCGCTCTCCTCGGGGAAGTATGAGACCGTAAGGTATTCCCCGTCTTTTCCGGCGAGCTCCCTGGCCTTGCTGACAGCCTCACTAAGGCCGCCGATGGAGTCTGCGAGACCGTTCTCAACTGCCTCCTTCCCGGTCCATACCTGGCCTCCGGCGAGCTCGAGAACACGGAGCGTGTTCATATGGCGGCCGCGCGACACCAGACCGACAAAGTAGTCGTAGGTACCGTCAATGGATGCCTGGATGATCTGCTTCTGGCTCTCAGGCATCTTCCTTAGCGGATGGAACTCATTGCTGCCGTTCTCGACTCCGTCCTCGTAAACCCCAATCCGGTCAGAAAGCCCGGAGAACTCCGGCAGGATGCCGAATACGCCGATTGATCCGGTGAGAGTCTGCGGCTCGGCGACGATCCAGTCAGCTCCTGCCGAGATGAGATATCCGCCGGAGGCCGCATACTCGCCCATCGAGACCACGACCTTGATCCCCTTTTTCTGCAGGGCATCGATCTCGCTTCTGATGAGCCGTGAGGCGAAAACGTCGCCGCCTGGGGAGTTGAGCCTCAGCACAACAGCCTTTACGCGATCGTTTCCCTGGAGCTTTTTAAGCAGCGGAACAAGCGTGTCAGAGGAAATGCCGTCCTCGGAGAGCTTCGCTATCTCTCCTTCCGCCGTGACAACCGCTATGATTTTCCTGGAGCTGTTCCCCTCACTGCCGGCGTCTTCCTCTGTTGTCCTTGAAATGTCATTGGCTGAAATGTAGTCAGAGAGCGGCGTAGCCCTGTCCGGCACGACGCCGAACTTTTCCTTTATGTACTCCTCTCTCTCGGAGCGGGTCATGAGTTTGTCAACGAGATTCCTGGCGAGGGCGGCGGACGAGTCTATTCCTCCGGCCTTCTTGAGGATGGCGAGCAGCTCGTCAGCCTTCGGGAGGAGCTTTTCCTTCATCGGCCTGTTCGCGTATATGACGTTCTCGTACATTTCCCAGAGGCCGTTTATGAGGCGCAGGGAGACGGACCTGCTGTCATCGCTCATATTGTCGCGGATGAAAGGCTCTACCGCCGACTTGTAGCGTCCGGCCCTGAAGACATTGGGCGTAACCCCGATGTTGCCGAGGAGGGTTTTCCCGTAGAGGCTGCTGAGGGCGAAGCCGTGGACATCGACGCTTCCTGCCGGATCAAGAAGAATTTCATCGGCAAAGGAGGCGAGATAGTAGGACGGCTGGGTGAAAGATGAGCCCGAGGCGATAATCTTCTTATTGCACTCCCTGAGCTCCCCGAGCTTTTTGCCGATGAGTTCGATATTTCCGAGCGATCCACCGGCAAAGTCATCAAGGCTGAGGATTACATTCTTGACGTTGTCATCCCCGCAGAACCGGCCGATAGCCTCGGCAATGATGTAGGAGTCCTTGCTGTCCGGCTGATCGCCGCCGTCGCCGAGCTCCCTGATGAACTGCTCCAGTGCGGATTCCTGATCGTCAGCGTCCGCAAGCCCGCTGTTGAGTGTGATTATGATCGTATGCGATTCGGAGAGCGGCAGAGGCTTGTTCTCTGCAGACCTGCCATTGCTCTCTCCCATCATTGAGACAGCGGCCAGGAACAGGGCAGCTGCAATCAGAATCACTAAAATAAGGCAGAGGGTAAGCAGATCCCTGACTATGGCGAGAAAGCAGTGGATTGTCTTGAAAATTTTTGCGAACAGGTTCATACAGACTCCGGACAGGGCGAAAGGCGCAGGAAGTTCCCGCGGCTTTTACCTGTGTGCTGGCCAATGAGGCTCCGGAACAAAGCCGGAGCCGGCTGTTTTTTGTACAGTATAACCTTTTTGGCGTGATGCCTTCTGTTTCCTTCCGTCGCGGCAGATGACCGCCGTCCGGCCGGAATCTGCCGGACGGCAGTTTCTCAGCTGAAAAGGTCAGGCGTATCGGAGACTGCCGTGCTCCCTTCCTTCTTTTTCGTCCTGCGGCGGGACTGCCTGTCAGTGCCGGATGAGGCTGCCGCGGATGCAGGGGTTCCGCCCGGGGATGCCGCGGCACCGGGCGGGGTTACGGAAGAGAATACGACTCCCTCGCTGAGCCTTGTCTCAATCACGTCTCCGGGCTTTAATGACGCTGCAGACGTGACGACCTTTCCTTCCTTCCTTGTTATGCTGTAGCCGCGGCCGAGAACTGCGAGCGGCGAGAGCGACTCAATCTTTCCGGCTCCGGCCGAGAGCCTCATGCCTTTTGCGTCTATCAGGTTTGCCTCAGCCGTATCCAGGCGCTTCCTGAGGAGAGCAAGGGCATCGCTCTGCCTAGATATCTCCCGTGAGGGAGACTTTCCCTCGATGACTGTCCTCATGGAGGCAAGCCTCTGCGAGACTCGCTGCAGGATTCCGGTCATGGCGGCTGATACCCTGCCGGAGAGGGCGTCGATGGTCATGATTTCTGACTCGATGACGCGCTTCGGGTTGTATTTCTCAACTGAGGCTTTAAGCGCGCTGATCTGTCCCTGCTTCTCGCTCAGTATGTATTCAGCGCACTTGTGCAGCCCGCCGAGCTCCCCGAGAAGCTCGTCGATGAGCTCGGCGTTGTCCCTCACGGCAAGCTCCGCCGCGTTGGAAGGAGTCGACGCGCGCTGATCCGAGACCAGATCTATGATCGTGGTGTCGCTTTCATGGCCTACCGAGCTTATTGTCGGAAGAGGGCATGCTGCGACAGCCCTTGCGATCTTCTCGCTGTTGAAGGCATACAGCGACTCCAGGGAACCGCCGCCTCTTCCTATTATGAGGACGTCGCACTCGTTTCTTCTCTCTGCTGTATGGAGAGCCTCAAGAACTGACTCAACTGCGCCGTCCCCTTCGACCTTCGCGGGATAGATGAAGACGTCCGTCTGCGGAGATCTGTGGCGGAGGATCTTGACAAGATCGTGCACTGCGGCGCCGGAGGGGCTGGTGATGATTCCGACAGCCCTCGGATAGAGCGGCAGCGGCTTCTTCCGCTCGTTTGAGCAGAGGCCTTCCTCTGTCAGCTTTCTCTTGAGCTCCTCGAGAGCCTGCAGCACGCTGCCGCGTCCTGCCGGCACCATCTTCGTGACCTTGACGGTAAGCCTCCCGGTTTTCGCATAGAAGCTTGCGGTGCAGTCAGCTATGACCTTGTCACCGTCCTTCGGCGAAAAGGTGCAGTGCCTTGCGTTGAAGCTGAACATCGCGGCGCTGACGCTGGAGTCCTCATCCTTCAGGGTGAAGTACCAGTGGCCAGACGAGTACCTCTTGAACCCGGAGATTTCCGCCTCGACCCTGAAGTGCCCGAATTCGGAGAGCTGCTGGTCAAGGCTTTTGCAGAGTTCGGTTACCGAGTAGACATGCTCTTTCTCAGGCTCCGGCTCGGAAGCAGCTGGCAGGCTTCTGCTTTCCGGGGCAAACACGGTCTTTTTCCTGCCTCTCGCCGGGGCTGACTTTACTGGGGCAGGGGCCTCGGGAGCCTTCGGACGGATGAAATCCTCGATGCTGTATGAGCCTGAATCATTTTCCTGACCGTATTCGCCCGCGTCCTGTCCGGACGAGTCAACCGGTATTCCGGGATAATCAGCGCTGTCGTAATAGGACATGTCTCAGCATCCTTTGCTTATTTGTGAGAGAGTTAACAAAATTCTTTACTTGTATGGTGTTTTTCAATATAATGCTGTCGCAATATTAGATCAATAGTCATCAGTTGAGAGATATTGCCTATGCTTAGAATTTGTCAGGAAGCTTACACATTTGACGATGTGCTGCTTGTCCCCGCTCATTCGACTGTTCTTCCCAACACAGCCGATCTCCATACCCGTCTGACCAAGAATATTACCCTTAACATCCCGATGGTTTCCGCTGCGATGGATACCGTAACGGGCTCGCAGATGGCTATTGCCATTGCCCAGGAGGGCGGTCTCGGATTCATCCACAAGAACATGAGCATCGAGGAGCAGGCAGAGGCAGTCCGCCGCGTAAAGCGCTTCGAGAGCGGAATGGTGGTTGCTCCTACCACTGTAACCCCCGACATGACTCTCGCTGACGTTCTTGCACTTACCATGAAGAACGGCTATGCCGGATATCCGGTCGTTGATCATGACGGCTTCCTCGTCGGCATCATCACCGGAAGGGACACCCGCTTCATCACTGACATGAAGAAGCCGGTCGCCGAGATCATGACCCCGAAGGACAAGCTGGTCACCGCAAAGGAGAACGCCTCCCGTGAGGAGGTCAAGGAGCTTATGCAGAAGCATAAGATCGAGCGCGTCCTCATCGTTGATGACAATTTCCGCCTCTCCGGAATGATTACCGTCAAGGACTTCCAGAAGGCCGAGAGAAAGCCGAATGCCTGCAAGGATGCACTTGGGCGTCTCCGCGTCGGCGCTGCCATCGGCGCAGGTCCGGGCAATGAGGCGAGGGCAGAGGCTCTCGTCAAGGCCGGCGTCGATGTCCTTCTGATCGACTCCTCCCACGGACACTCCCAGGGCGTCCTTGACCGTATCCGAGCCACCAGGGAAAAGTATCCTGATCTTGAGATCGTCGGCGGAAACGTCGCAACCGCAGAGGGCGCTCTCGCCCTGGTTGATGCCGGCGTGAACTGCGTCAAGGTCGGTATCGGCCCCGGCTCAATCTGCACCACCAGAATCGTCACCGGATGCGGCGTTCCGCAGCTTACCGCTGTCGACAATGCCGTAACCGCTCTCAAGGGCACTGACATAACCGTCATCGCCGACGGCGGCATCAGGTTCTCCGGAGACATCACCAAGGCCCTTGCCGCAGGCGCCAACCTCGTCATGGTCGGCTCCATGCTCGCAGGCACCGATGAGGCCCCGGGTGAGATCGAGCTCTACCAGGGACGCTCCTTCAAGTCATACCGCGGAATGGGCTCCCTCGGCGCAATGTCCCAGAAGAACGGCTCATCCGACCGCTACTTCCAGTCCGACAACGCCAAGGACAAGCTTGTTCCCGAGGGAATCGAGGGCCGAGTTCCGTACAAGGGAGCGCTCAAGAACATCATCCTGCAGCAGATGGGCGGTCTCCGCTCCGCTATGGGACTCCTCGGCTGCGCAACCATTGATGATCTGCGCACCAAGGCACAGTTCGTCAAGATTACCGGTGCAGGCATCAAGGAATCCCATGTCCATGATGTCACTATTACCAAGGAAGCACCGAACTACCGTCTCGGCTGATAGGAGCGACAGATGTCAACCAACGATATTCACAAGCACAAGCTGCTCATTCTCGATTTCGGCTCGCAGGTCACCCAGCTTATCGCGCGCCGCATAAGAGAGATCGGAGTCTACTGCGAGCTCTGGCCGTGGGATGTCACCGAGGAGCAGATTAAGGAGTTCAGTCCTGACGGAATCATCCTTTCAGGAAGCCCCGAGTCCGTTACCGAGCCCGGCTCCCCGAGGGCTCCGGAGTATGTCTTCAGGGCAGGAGTTCCTGTCCTCGGCATCTGCTACGGCATGCAGACCATGGCGCAGCAGCTCGGCGGCGAGGTTCTCGGCTCAAAGCGCCGCGAGTACGGCTACGCATCGCTCACCGTCACCGGTGAGTCAGATCTTTTCGGCAGCCTCTGCGACAACGTCTCGAAGGACGGTAAGAGGACCCTTGACGTCTGGATGAGCCATGGCGACCGCGTCACCAGGGCTCCTGAGGGCTTCAGGGTAACCGCCATGACTGACAGCTGCCCTATCGCCGCCATTGTCAATGACGAGAAGCAGTTCTACGGCGTGCAGTTCCACCCCGAGGTCACCCACACCAAGCAGGGAACCGGCATCTTCGAGAATTTCATAAGGAAGATCTGCGGCCTCGAGACCATGTGGAACTCCGCCTCAATCATTGAGGACGCCATTGTCAAGATCCGCGAGAAGGTCGGCTCCGAGAAGGTTATTCTCGGCATGTCAGGCGGCGTTGACTCGTCTGTTGTCGCCGTGCTCCTGCACCGCGCCATCGGCGATCAGCTCACCTGCGTCTTCGTTGACAACGGGCTTCTCCGCCTTGACGAGGGCCGCAAGGTCATGGACACCTTCAGCGGCAAGTTCGGGCTCAACATCGTCTATGCCAACGCCGAGGACCGTTTCCTAACCGCGCTGCAGGGCGTAAGCGATCCTGAGCAGAAGAGGAAGATCATCGGAAAGACCTTCATCGACGTGTTCGCCGATGAGGCCAAGAAGCTTACCGGCGTCAAGTTCCTCGCCCAGGGCACCATTTATCCTGATGTCATCGAGTCTGCTGCCTCAAAGACCGGCAAGGCCCATGTCATCAAGTCGCACCACAACGTAGGCGGCCTGCCGAAGGATCTCAACTTCTCCCTCATAGAACCACTCAGGGAGCTCTTCAAGGACGAGGTCAGAAAGGTCGGGCTTGAGCTCGGACTTCCTCCGGAGATCGTCTTCAGGCACCCGTTCCCGGGCCCAGGACTCGGTGTAAGAGTCCTCGGAGAGGTGAAGAAGGAGTACTGCGATCTGCTCCGCAGGGCAGACGCAATCTTCCTCGAGGAGCTCCGCAAGGCGGGCTGGTATGACAAGGTCAGCCAGGCGTTCGCCGTATTCCTGCCGGTCAAGTCGGTAGGCGTCCAGGGCGACGGCAGAAAGTACCAGTACGTCGTTGCTCTCCGTGCCGTTGAGACCATTGACTTCATGACCGCCCACTGGGCGCATCTCCCCTATGAGCTGCTCGGACGCGTATCGAACCGCATCATCAACGAGATTGACGGAATCAGCAGGGTAGTCTACGACGTCTCCGGCAAGCCGCCCGCAACCATAGAGTGGGAATAAAGAGGAGTTAGCTGAGTCTGTTGTTTCAAGTTAAGAGACAGCCACAGCATCTCCTTCTCAGCAGCCATCCTCCGGTCAAGTGAGCCAGAGGATGGCTTTTTTAATGGATTTGACGCAGATAATCTGGAAGAGGGCTGACACTTACGAAATTAAAAACGGATTTGGCGTAGATAATCAAAAGAAACAATGGGAAAGCCCCGTTTCTGCAGGATTAAAAACAGATTTGGTGTAGATAATCAAAGGAAAGAATGGCAAAGTCCCGTTTTTGCAGGATTAAAAACGGATTTGGCGTAGATAATCAAGAAATACACGGAAATCAGCAAAATAAGGGCAGGTGAGTATACATTGCTGGATATTCTGAGATGAATATAACAGGGATTCTCTCTCAAAGTCTCTTATTACTATAGTAGTTTATGTGATTTCGTAAGGAAAATCCGGGATGATATTGAAATCCAAAGAACTTTCCTTCAGACATTTTGCTGTCTGCATAACCTTTCCCGCCTTTGAGAGAGAAGATACAGCTTCCTGCTCTGCCTTGTAAATAAGCACTGGTTCCTGTGAGGAGAGCAGTTTCCTGGCCTGCAGGTAATTCACATGACATATCACACTGATGAGTTTGATATGTTCCTTTGTTTCTGTATTGCCCGGATTGAGATAAATTCTGTAATCTGTCATGTCTTCATCCAGAGGCCTGGAGAGGGTGGTTGCAAATCCCCATCCGCAGTTCGGACACTCCAGGCATATCGTCTGGGCAGTGCTGCAGTTTTCCATTTCGTGTCCGCATTTCTCACATTTCATGATCTATGTCTCCTTCCCGGTATGTACTTTGAGTCTGCCTGGTTTTGGATAATCTGGAAGCAATACGCCGGTTGCCTTCTGGCACCAGCCGCAAAGCATGTTACGTTGTCTGAGCCATGGATAATCGGTGGGTTATTGGTCATTAAAGTGCTGTATTCCGTGCTTCTGGGAACGCGTCACCGGCATGTCCTTTCCGTTTGTATTAATATACGGGTGATTTTACAAATTCTTTAAGGAATGCACATGGAAGACAACACTGAAATGCAGGCAGGCAAAGGCTCTGCAATAGTCTCAATCTACCGGAAGGTTCCTCTTATACTCCAGATCTGCATCGGCCTGCTGCTTGGCATAATTCTGGCGCTTGTCATTCCCGGCGATCAGGTTGTAGTGCCGCTTTTCGGCCAGATGTTCATCGGAGCACTCAAGGGAATTGCACCGATACTGGTCTTTGTACTGATCTCGTCATCAATTGCGAGGCGAGCAAAGGGGCAGCAGACCAATATCAGGCCGATCCTGTTTCTCTACATAATTGACATGCTGCTTGCAGCGGCGCTGGCATTCGCCATGTCGCTCATCTTCCCGAGCACCTTCCCGGATCTCGGTGCGCACGCAGCCGAAGGAGCAGCCCCTAAGTCCATCAGCCAGGTGCTGGTCTCCTTCATCACGAGCGCTGTTGACAATCCCATCCATGCTCTAGCGAATGCCAACTACATATCAATCCTGTTCTGGAGCGTCCTTGCCGGCATTATGTTCGGAGCGGCAGGCCATGAGACCAAAATAGTGCTCCAGGATCTCGCAGACTGCGTCAGCGGAATCGTCAGGATAGTAATCAGGTTCGCACCGCTCGGCGTAATGGGCCTCGTCTTCAGCGCCTGCACCAAGGACGGCGGCTTCGGCAACCTGCTGAACTACGTTCATGTCCTTGTTGTCCTCGTGGCGACAATGCTTCTCGTTGCCTTCGTTGTCAATGCCATTATTGTTGCAATTGTCACAAGGAAGAACCCGTATCCGCTCATCTGGACCTGCGTTGCCGAGAGCGGCCTTACCGCATTCTTCACCCGCTCGTCTGCTGCCAATGTCCCTGTGAACATGGAGCTCTGCAAGAAGCTCAAACTTCCTGAGTCCACCTACTCGATCTCGATTCCGCTCGGCTGCACCATCAACATGGCAGGCGCCGCCGTAACCATTATTGTGATGACCATGGCGGCCGTAGCCACGAAGGGCATCCAGATTGATCTGTTTTCCGGATTCGTGGTGTGCGTGGTTTCCGTACTCGCTGCCTGCGGCACAAGCGGCGTAGCCGGCGGCTCGCTGATGCTCATCCCTCTTGCTTGCTCAATATTCGGCATCGACAACGACACGGCAATGGAAGTCGTCGGAATCGGCTTCATCATCGGAGTTCTCCAGGACTCCTCGGAGACTGCTCTCAACAGCTCGACTGACGTGCTCCTTACCGCTGCCGCCTGCGAGCGCCAGAAGAGGCTCGGGCAGGAAAAGGCAAAGTAGGCTGTTTTTCAGCATGACAGGCTGAGCCGTCATGCGCGGCCTGTTTCAAAAAACTGCTTGACTTGCCGTAATACTGATATAGAATGAAATTTGTGCGTTTGTAAGTAATCGTACAAATCGACGGGTGTGATCTTGGATTCGACAGGAAGCACGAAACCCTAGGAGCATGTAGAGTGGCTGTAAACTCTTTAAAAAGCAGCAAAAAAATAGTCGCAAACGACGAAACTTACGCTGTAGCAGCTTAAAAACCTGCCCAGCCGTTGCAGCAGCTTAAAAACCTGCAGGCAACCTTCCCGTCTCATTCTGTCTGTGGCTTGGGGCAATGGGAAGCGGATCCCACAGAATCGCGCGGAACCTCCGTCTGAAGGGGAAACGTTAAATCCTAACCAGACTGGTTTCATATCTGCGTGTCGGTTCGCGGGTGTGAGACGAGATTGAGAATCGACTAAACATGTAGTGCCGAAGGCGTAGGTTTTTTGGACGCGGGTTCGAATCCCGCCACATCCACCAATCCCGCAAAGCCCCTCTCTGAGGGGCTTTCCTATTTTTAAAGCCGTTCCGTTTCCCGGAATTTCTGCCATATTTCACCGCACAGGCGGTGTCCTGCAGGCAAAACACAAAAAAATAATCTCTTTGGCTTACAATACAACCGAAATTCAATAATAAATAGTATTAAGCTTGGGGGATTGCCAATGGAAAGGGAACAGTTCAAATCCAGACTCGGATTCCTTCTTGCCGCAGCCGGATGTTCCATCGGTCTCGGAAACTTCTGGCGCTTCCCGTACATAACGGGCGTCAACGGCGGAAGCGCGTTTGTTCTCATGTATCTCGCCTGCCTGATTCTCATGGGAGTGCCGGTCGTGCTGATTGAGCTTGCTGTCGGCAGATCCTCAAGGCGCAGCATTGCCATGGCGTTTGACGTCCTTGAGACCAAAGGCACCAGGTGGCACTGGTTCAAGCCTTTCCCGATCCTCGGGAACTATCTGCTGATGTCCTTCTATGTGGTCATAACCGGCTGGCTCCTTTATTATTTCTGCCTTTTCCTCACCGGATCGTCTACGCTCACTGAGAATCCTGACTCCTCAGTGATCTTCACCTCGCTCCTTGACAGCCCTCATACTATGGAGATCTCCACAGTCGCGGTCATCCTGACAGCCTGCTTTGTCTGCGGGCTCGGTGTCGTCAAGGGAGTGGAGCGTATAACTAAGCCGCTCATGATCCTTCTCTTCTTCATGCTCGTAGGACTTGCGGTGTATGCGATGTTCCTCCCCGGGGCGGGCGAGGGGCTTTCCTATTACCTGAGTCCTGATTTCGGGAAGCTCCTCGGAACAGACGGCGGAAAAGGCAGCTTCTGGAGCTCGCTCTATGACGCTCTCGGGCAGGCATTCTTCACCCTCAGCATCGGAATCGGCTCAATCGGCATTTTCGGCAGCTATATCGCGAAGGACCGCTCGCTTGTCAATGAGTCCCTGCTTATTACCTGCCTCGACACTTTTGTGGCGTTTACCGCGGGACTTATCATTTTCCCGATCTGCTTCAGCTATGATGTTCCTGCCGCCAGCGGCCCGAACCTGATTTTTGTCGCGCTGACCAAGATCTTCACGGTCATGCCGGCAGGAGAGGTTGTCGGCACGGTATTCTTCCTTCTGATGTTCCTCGCAGCTCTCACCACGGTAATTGCCGTAATCGAGAACATCATTGCGATGCTCCAGGAGCTCCTCGGGCTCAACCGGAAGAAGTCGGCGGTCATTAATTTCTTCATCATCGCGCTTCTTTCCCTCCCGGTAATTCTCGGATTCAACGTATGGAGCTTTATCCAGATCGGAGGAAACCAGATTCGCGATATCCTTGACTTCCTGGTAAGCAACAACATCCTTCCCATAGGCGCTCTTGTATACATTCTCTTCGTCATTTCGAAGAGCGGCATGGGCTGGGGCAGGTTCAGCGAGGAGGTCAACACCGGTTCAGGAATAAGGATGCCAGGATGGCTCAGGTACTATTTCACCGTCGTGCTTCCCATCATTATGCTTGTCATCCTCGTTATGGGCTATGTGCAGAAATTCTCGTCATAGGCTGTGAGAGTCCCGTCTGATCTTATACACGGCCGGGGAGAATATCCCCGGTATTTTCCATGAGAAAAATTACTGAAGCTTTATCCTTCCTGCTGCTCGGATGCATTGCATCGGGATGCGTGTCCATGGGCGGCTCTTACACGGGAGCCGGTGCTCAGGCAGCGTCCGGCAGCGCCGCGGGCCTCCTTGCACTGGCGGACCGCTATTCACTCGGAAAGCCAGAGGAGCGCGACTTCGCGAAAGCGCTTGAGCTCTACGAACAGGCTGCGGCCCGGGGCTCTGCTGAGGGCATGGTGAATGCCGCCGTGATGTATGAGAACGGCAGAGGCACTGCGAAGAACGCGGCCAGGGCCCTGGCTCTCTACCGCAAGGCTGCTGCCGCAAAGTCTCCAGCCGGCATGTTCGGCCTCGGCAACATGTACTTCAACGGGACCGGAGTCGCGAGGAACAGGCAGCTCGCTGAAATGTGGTGGAGGAAAGCTGACGCAGCCGGTTCGGCGCCGGCCGCGTTCAATCTCGCGCGCCTCGCCGAGCAGAACGGCCTCAGTGCCTCTGAGGCAATGAAGCTTTATGCCAAGGCCGCCTACCGCGGGAGCGCGGAGGCTGCCAATGTGCTAGGCGCCAGGTATAAGAACGGAAACGGTGTGAAGCAGGATTTCGGCAGCGCTTACTACTGGTTCTACAAGGCCGCGGAGGCGGGCAGCGCCAAGGCCGCCTACAACCTTGCCCTTCTTTATATCAAGGGTGACGGTGTGTCGCTTGATTTCGGACAGGCTGTGAAGTGGCTGAAAACCGCGGCTGATAAGGGATATGTGCCGGCTATTGTTGATCTTGCCGTCATGTACTACAGCGGCTCAGGCGTAATAACAGACAGGAAAAAAGGCATCGGGCTCTTCAGGGAGGCCGCCTCTGACGGGAATCCTGTAGCACTGTTCTACCTGGGGCTTGCCTGCCACAGGGGAGAGAGCGGGGCCTGCGAGGACAGGAGATCTGCCGAGAAATATCTTTCAAGGTCAGCCAGTCTCGGCTATGTTCCGGCCCAGTACGTCCTGGCCGGCATTTATGAGAAAGAGGGCGGCGCAAGGCTCCCGCAGGCGTTCGAGCTCTACAGGAAGGCTGCCGGGAAGGGGTACGCCAAGGCCCTCAACAACCTCTCGCTGATGTACGCATCCGGCAGGGGAACTGAGAAGGACGGCCGGCAGGCGTTCGCCATCATGAAACGCTGCGCCGAGGAGGGGAGCGCTGTCTGCCAGCACAACCTGGCCGAGTACTACCTTCAGGGCACCGGAACAGCGCGGGATGCGGTCGCGGCATACGGCTGGGCGGCACTTGCGAGCACCGGCAGGCCTGAAAGCGCCCGGCTCATGGAGCAGGCCGGGGCATCACTTAACGCTGACGGCGTCAGACGGGGCCGCATCCTCTCGGTGCAGCTTATCCGGAAGTACCATTCAAGGTAGCAGCATTTTCCCGTCAGATCACCTGATTTTCATAGCGATTTTTTCCTCAGCGGGGAGTATAATCAGCGCCGGAGCGCCGAAGGAGACTGCGGTTAGTTTCGCCGTTTCCCAAGCACGCGGCTCAGGCCGTTGATTTGTCATCGACAGACAGAGCTCCCTTCCTTTTGAAAAAGGAAGCGGTGCGCGGAAGCGCAGATTTAATGCACGCGGCATTTGGTATGTGCCGCCACTGTTAAAGGATTTAAAATGCCGGTTATTACTCTTCCTGACGGAAGTCAGCGTAATTACGATCATGTCGTAACTGTTATGGATGTTGCCAGGGACATCGGCCCCGGGCTTGCAAAGGCCTGCATTGCAGGAAAGGTGAACGGAAAGCTGTGCGATGCCTGCGATCCGATTGAGAGCGACGCAACCCTCTCCATCATCACCTCGAAGGACAAGGAAGGCGTGGAGATTATCCGCCACTCCTGTGCCCATCTGCTCGGGCATGCCCTCAAGGAGCTTTATCCCGATGCCAAGATGGCAATCGGCCCGGTGATCGAGAACGGCTTCTATTATGATGTCGACATTGATCACGCGCTCTCCGACGAGGAGCTGCAGAACCTTGAGAAGCGCATGCACGAGCTCGCTGCCAAGGAATACGACGTCGTAAAGGAAAAGGTTACCTGGCAGCAGGCCTACGATGTCTTCAAGGCCCGCAATGAACCCTACAAGATGAAGATCCTCGAGGAGAACATCAGCAGGGATGATCATCCGGGACTCTATCACCACCTCGAGTACATCGACATGTGCCGCGGCCCTCATGTGCCCAACATGAGGTTCTGCAAGCATTTCAAGCTTACCAAGACCTCCGGCGCGTACTGGCGCGGCAATTCCAAGAACAAGATGCTGCAGCGCATCTACGGAACCGCATGGCCTGACAAGAAGCAGCTTGACGAGTACATCAACATGCTCGCCGAGGCCGCAAAGCGCGACCACAGAAAGCTCGGCAAGCAGCTTGATCTCTTCCACATCCAGGAAGAGGCTCCGGGAATGGTATTCTGGCACAACGACGGCTGGACCATTTACCGCGGGCTGCAGGATTTTGTCCGCACCAAGCTGCAGCAGTACGGCTATATCGAGGTTCATACCCCGCAGATCATGGACAGGGTGCTGTGGGAGAAGTCAGGACACTGGGCAAAGTATCATGACAACATGTTCACCACCAAGTCCGAGAACCGCGAGTATGCCATCAAGCCGATGAACTGCCCGGGCCACATCCAGATTTTCAACCAGAAGCTCCGCAGCTACCGCGATCTCCCGATCCGCATGGCCGAGTTCGGCAACTGCCTGAGAAACGAGCCGTCAGGATCGCTTCACGGACTGATGAGAGTCCGCGGCTTCACCCAGGATGACGCTCATCTTTTCGTAAGGGAAGATCAGATCATGAGCGAGGTCTCCGGCTGCATCAAGATGGTCTTCGACATCTACAAGACCTTCGGATTCAATCGTGTTGACATCAAGCTCTCCCTGAGGCCCGAGAAGCGCATCGGCGACGACGCGATGTGGGACAGGGCAGAGAAGGACCTCGCGGATGCACTGAAGGAGAACGGACTTTCCTACGAGCTTCAGCCCGGCGAGGGCGCGTTCTACGGCCCGAAGATTGAGTTCACCCTCTATGACTCGCTCGGACGCGCCTGGCAGTGCGGCACCGTACAGCTCGACTTCGCTCTGCCCGGACGCCTTGACGCATCCTATATCGCAGAGGACGGCAGCAAGAAGGTTCCTGTCATGATTCACCGTGCGGTGCTCGGATCCCTTGAGCGCTTCATCGGTATCCTGACCGAGAACTTCGCCGGATACTTCCCTGTATGGCTTGCTCCTGTACAGGTTGAGCTGATGAACATCACCGATCATCAGATCGATTATGTCAAGAAAGTTGAAAGTATTCTCCGTTCTCACGGCATAAGAGTGAAAAGTGACTTGAGAAATGAGAAAATAGGCTTTAAAATCCGCGAACACACTTTGCTCAGGGTTCCTTTCCTCGTCGTCTGCGGCGACAAGGAGATGGAGTCCGGTGAGGTGGCTGTGAGAACCAGAAGGGGAGCAGACCTCGGCAAGATGAAGATTGAAGACTTCGCTGCCAAGGTATGCGAGCTGATGAATTCCCGCAGCCTCGAGGAAATCTGATTTGGAGGGCATGCCCATATTTACGGTAAAGAGACAGGTTCCTGGTTCTAAAAACAGGATCCGTGTGAATGGTGATATTCGCTGCAGGCTGGTCCGTCTTATCGGTTCAGACGGCGAAATGGTAGGTGATGTTACCCCGGCGGCAGCGCTGGCAAGAGCAAGTGCAGAAGGGCTTGATGTCGTAGAGATCAGTCCTAACGCAGAGCCGCCTGTATGCCGTATCATGGATTTCGGAAAGTTTCTTTACGAAAAGAGCAAAGCCGCCAAAGAACAGAAGAAAAAGCAGAAGCAGGTTCAGATCAAGGAAATCAAGTTCAGGCCTGCTACTGACGTGGGGGATTATCAGGTTAAACTGCGCAACCTGATACGTTTCCTGGAAGACGGCAACAAAGTTAAGGTAACACTTAAGTTCAGGGGCCGTGAAATGGCACATCAGGACATCGGACTTGACGTGCTTCACCGTGTGGAGACTGATCTCGCGGATTACGCCGTTGTAGAGCAGCAGTCCAAGGTTGAAGGGCGTCAGGCGATGATGGTCTTTGCGCCTAAGAAGAAGTAAGTGGATGGCAGGCTCCAAAGTAGTCTCTGACTCGCCTGCCCCTGTTATTAATGCGAAGTTAAGGTAATAAAATGCCTAAGATCAAGAACGACAAGGGTGCCTGGAAGCGGTTCAAGAAGACCGCCAACGGCTTTAAGCGTAAGAGCTGCAACAAGTCTCACATCCTGACGAAGAAGACCACCAAGCGTAAGCGTCATCTTCGCGCGATGACCACTGTCCACAAGACAGATCTTCATCGTGTTCTCAGCATGCTGCCTAATCTTTAATTGACGGAGGAGTGAAAAATGCCTAGAGTTAAACGTGGTGTGATTGCTCATGCCCGCCATCACAAGATCCTGAAGGCGGCCAAGGGTTACTATGGTGCACGTTCACGCGTTTACCGCGTAGCAGTGCAGGCTGTTACTGCAGCAGGCCAGTATGCCTATATCGGCCGCAAGCAGAAGAAGCGTGACTTCCGCAAGCTGTGGATTGTCCGCATCAATGCGGCTGCCCGCCTGAACGGGCTTTCCTACAGCCGTTTCATCAACGGACTGCACAAGGCGCAGATCGAGATCGATCGCAAGATCCTCTCCGATATCGCCATCCAGGACAAGGTGACTTTCACCAAGCTTGTTGAGAAGGCAAAGGAAGCTCTTGCTGCCTGATCCTTTGATTAAGCACTAACATTGCGGGGGAGGCGGAGAAGTCCACCTCCCTTTTTTTTCGGAGTTCAGATGCCGTCAGTTCAGTGTCACTTGTGCAGCTTCTGCTGTATGGCGACTGTGAGGCGCGCTGCCGGACTTTTCTCTTTCCTTTTTGCTGCTGCCGTACTGCTGTTTTCCTTTAATGCTTATGCCATTCCCGGAACCGTGAGCGTTAAAGAAAAATCGCTTGACTTTGTCCCGGAGCAGTCTGTCGAGCACGTCGCAGTCACCGAGGACTACACCTGGCCCTGGGAGGTTGCGGGAAGGACAGACTGGAAGCTCATCGAGAGGGATGCTCCCTCATTCGGCTTTTCCGCTAAATACCACTGGTTCAGAATGAGAATCAGGAATGACAGCCCTGACTTCTCCCACATAGTCGCGTCCGTCGACAGTGCCGCGCTTGACCGCGTCAATTTCTTCGTCGTTGACACGAGGAACAACTCGCTGCTTCTGGCAAGTTATATGGGAAGCAGCCTGCAGAATGAGTCAGGCATCAGCGGCAGGGACTTCATGATGCCGCTCTACCTCACCGACGGTCAGATGGTCGATCTTTACATCCAGGTCAGAAGCAGGTCCCCGCTCTGGGTTCCTATATCCCTCAGGACCGGTGACGAGTACTCATCGGAGGAGACCCTGCGCAAGCTGGTTGTCGGTTTTATCTCAGGCGGGGCACTGCTGATATTTTTCTACTGCATCTTCATGTCCCTCCTCGTGAGGGAGAAGCAGTTCATTTTCTACGGCATCTTTGTACTGTCGATACTGACCATGTTCATTGTGGCAAACGGATATACGTTTGCCATGAGTCCGCTTATAGAGGCAACGTCCTTTGGCAAGGCATACTGCTTCCTCAGGATGATCATGTTCTCTGCCATGTATTTCGCCGGATCGTTCCTTTTTGCCCAGCCTTTCGGCAGGCGGCTTACGGCGATATGCAGATGGTATTCAATCGTACCTTTCATCCTGGCCTTCCTGTTCCTGATGCTGCCGCTCAGGTTTGATTATTACTCGTCAATAATCTTCCTTGCCGTCTCGCTTCCCTTTACCATGCTGGCGGTGAACGTCTCATGGCAGAGGCAGATGTTCGTCCACAAGCTCTTCTCCGTATTCGTGATTCTCGAGACTGCAATCTGCCTCTTCTTCCTGCTCAGGATCAGCGGAATGGTCCACCTGAACTACACCGAGACGCTCTTCAATCTAAACCTGGTGTTCCTGATGTCGATTGTCTCGGTGGCTCTGGTTTCAAAGACCTACTATGAGAAGAAGAGCAGGATACAGGCGGCGAAGCGCACGGAGGAAGACCGCGCGCGCCTCAAGGGAATGTTCCAGAATTCCGATGAGGGAATGTTCGTCACCTCGTTCGACGGCCGGCTCCTCAACGCCAATCCGGCCTTCTATACGATTCTCGGCTTCAGGGACAGAAGGCACTTCAATGAGAAGACCGGAGGCCTGGTCAACTCCCTGTATGTTGACCAGCGCCTGCGTGACTCGCTGCTCGCAACGCTTCTCTCGTCTCCGGGAGAGGTGAAAAGGCAGCTGGAGGTGTACAAGAGCGATGGCACCCGCTCGTTCATGCTGGTGACTCTCCGTCTCAGGACTCAGCAGACGCAGAACGGCAAGTCCATGCAGGTCTGTGACGGAGTGGTCTATGACGTCAGCCCGCAGCGTGAGACCGAGAGCAAGATCAAGCATGTCTCTTCCCATGATCCGCTGACCGGCGCGCACAACCGCGTGTTCTTCACGAGGAGAGTGAGAGAGATCCTCTCTGACTACGTGCACCACTCGTCGGATCAGGCCCAGAGCTGGATCTGCTTCATCGATCTCGATCATTTCAAGATTATCAACAGCGCAGGAGGCTTTGAGACCGGCGACAGGTTCCTGGTGCTCATCGCGAAGCTCCTTCTCGAGGGCGGCATAGCGCACGACAGGTTCGGGCGCCTCGGCGGTGACGAGTTCGGCGTGATTGTGAGCGGCGTATACCTTGACGATATCGTCGCCATGGCCGAGCACTGGCGGCAGCTTATTGCCGGGGCGACCGTTGAGTCTTCCGGGAATTCCTACACGCTATCTGCGAGCATCGGGCTCTGTCCGTTTGACGCAGTGCTGAATTCCGGTGATGACAGGAAGGCCTCGCTCCTCCTCTCAATTTCGGAGTCTGCCTGCGCAATGGCAAAGCGCCTCGGGCGCAACAGGGTATTCTGCTACACTGCGCTCAGCAGCGAGCTCAGGGATTACCAGGACTCCGTATACATGGTCTCAAGGGTCTATGAGGCAATCAACCATCACCGCTTTGCCCTGGTGAGGCAGCAGATCTACCGGCTCGGCGAGAAAAACGACCGTGTCAGGTTTGAGGTGTTCGTGCGCATGCTCGATCACAGCAACCACCCGGTGAATGCCGGGCGGTTCCTCAGCACGGCTGTCGAGTTCGGCCTTATGGTGCAGATTGACGGCTTTGTCATCGACATGCTGCTTGACTACTGCGAGTCGCATCCGGAGCGGTTTGAGAATGTTGACTGCATATTCATCAACCTCTCGCAGAACTCCATTCTCTCGCAGCATATGCTCCTGAAGCTCAAGACCAGGCTGAAGTACACCTCATTCCCTCTCTCGAAGCTCTGCTTTGAAATTGACAACAACATCATCCAGCGCAGGTTCGATGACGCGAAGGAGTTCTTCCGCATGCTCCGCTCATTCGGCTGCCGGCTGGTAATAGACCACTTTGACGGAAATTTCTCGACGTTCATGCTGAACGGCTCGGACGGAATACGCTTTGATTTCGCGAAGATCAACCTGATGATGCTCCTGAGCCTCTACTCATCAGCGAACTCCATGTCCTCGCTCGTGAAGGTTGACGTTGACACAGTGCGCTCGGACGGTGTTGAGGTCATCGGCATCCACGCGGACACCGACGAGTCAGTGAGGCTCTCGAGGATACTTAATCTCAGGTCTGTCGAGGGGAGCACGCTATCCCCCGTGGAGCCTCTTGACGCGCCGTTCCGCCTGCTTGATCTCTCGGGCGACAGGCAGGCAGCAAGGGATTATCAGTCCGAGGCCGGCTTCACCGAGTGAGCGTGGCGGAAAGCATGGCGCTTTTCAAGTTTGGCGCCCTGTGTGATAAAATTTAAGGCTGATAAAGCATTCGGGATGTCTTGCTGCAAAGGACAGCCTCTGGTATTTTCCGTTCAGTCTGATTTTTCGAATGAATGTCTGTATCGTGTCCGGCTGCTTGTCAGTCCGGGGTTTTTAGTTTAGAGAGAACATTAAATGGAAGAGTTGGAGCAGACAGCTGCTCAGGCTGTTGATGAAATCGGCAGGGCGGTCGATCAGACTACTCTTGATGCAGTCAGGGTAAAGTATCTGGGGAAAAAGGGCTTTTTCACCGAACAGATGAAAGCGCTCGGAAAGCTTCCTCCTGAGGAGAAGCGCGAGGCCGGAGCAAAGATCAACGGTGCCAAGCAGAAGGTTCTCGATGCTCTCAATGCAAGGCGCCAGGCTCTCCAGGACGAGGAGCTCAACAGAAAGCTCGCCAGCGAGACCATCGATGTGACGCTTCCCGGAAGGCTCTGCGGGCAGGGCACATTCCACCCTGTCACCAGGGTAATCCACCGCATCCGCGAGATATTCGGCAGCCTCGGCTTCACCGTCGAGAAGGGCCCCGAGATTGAGGACGCGTACCATAACTTTGACGCGCTCAACATCCAGCCGAACCATCCTGCCCGCAGCGAGCATGATACTTTCTACTTCAACCCGAATATCCTCCTCCGCACCCAGACCTCCGGCGTGCAGATCAGGGTAATGGAGAAGAAAAAGCCTCCTATCCGCATGATTTCCCCGGGACGCGTGTACCGTCCTGACTTCGACATGACCCACTCGCCGATGTTCCATCAGGTTGAGGGCATGCTCATAGACGAGAACATCAGCTTCACCGATCTCAAGGGCATCCTTAACGAGTTCCTCCTGAACTTCTTCGAGGAGCAGCTCGAGGTAAGGTTCCGTCCCTCGTTCTTCCCGTTCACGGAACCTTCCGCCGAGGTTGACGTGAAGCGCCGTGACGGCCAGTGGCTTGAGGTCCTGGGCTGCGGCATGGTCAACCCCATTGTGCTGAAGAATGCCGGCATTGATCCGGACAAGTACTCTGGATTCGCCTTCGGGCTCGGAGTCGAGCGTTTTGCGATGCTTCGCTACAACGTCAACGACCTCAGGCTCTTTTTCGAAAACGATCTGCGTTTCCTTTCCCAGTTCTAGAGTGATGGTGGCATAGAGAAAAATGATAATTTCAAAGAATTGGCTCGACGAGCTGGTTGATACAGGCCTGACCACTGAGCAGACCTGCGATTATCTGACCATGGCGGGACTTGAGGTTGACACTGCAAGCCCGGTCTGCGGCGACATTTCGAAGGTTGTCATCGGCAAGGTCGTAGAGTGCCATGATCACCCGAACTCCGATCATCTCCACATCACCAAGGTCGACATCGGCGCTGGCGAGCTTCTCGACATTGTCTGCGGCGCTCCGAACTGCAGGGAAGGACTCAAGGTCTGCGTGGCGCTTGTCGGGGCAGAGCTCCCCGGCGGTGTTAAGATCAAGCCTGCTAAGCTTCGCGGCGTTGAATCCAACGGAATGCTCTGCTCCTATGAGGAGCTCGGGGTCAACATCGAGGAGAAGGGCATCGCCGAGCTCCCTGAGGATGCTCCTCTCGGAAAGGATGTGAAGGAGTACTTCGGCTGGAATGACACCTCGATTGACATCGATCTGACCGCCAACCGCGCAGACTGCCTCTCGATGCTCGGCATTGCCCGCGAGATGGCGGTCCTGACTCACAAGGAGTTCAGGGAGCCCGTGACCGCGCCTGTCGCTCCCTCCATCAGCGAGGAGGTAAAGGTCGAGGTTGACGCTCCTGCGGCCTGCCCGAGGTATGTCTCCAGGGTGATGAAGGGACTCAACCTTTCCGCGGCAACCCCGCTCTGGATGAAGGAAAAGCTCAGAAAGTGCGGAATCAGGTCACTTGATCCGATTGTTGATGTCACCAACTACGTGATGATTGAGCTCGGACAGCCGATGCATGCCTATGATCTTTCGAGAATCAAGGGGCAGATGCGCGTCCGCCTGGCAAAGGAGGGAGAGAAGGCTGTCCTCCTTTCAGGAGATGAGGCAGTTCTCAGAAATGACACACTGGTCATCGCTGACGACGAGAAGGTCATGTGCCTCGCCGGCATCTTCGGCTGCCGCGACGCAGGCGTTCAGCCTGACACCTCTGACGTGCTGCTTGAGGCCGCATTCTTCGCGCCTGACGCCATCAAGGAGCGTGCAAGAAGCTACGGGCTTGCCACTGAGGCATCCCACCGCTTCGAGCGCGGCGTCGACTTCACTCTTCCCGTAAAGGGGATGGAGAGGGCAACTGAGCTTCTCCTCTCAATCTGCGGCGGCTCTGCGGGCCCCGTCTCTGAGACATTGAGCGCTGACAGCCTGCCGAAGCCTGCTCCGATCACCCTTCGTCCCAATATCCTCACGAGGACTGTCGGAATCAGCTTCACTGACGAGCAGGTTCTCACCATCCTTAACTCCCTCGGCATAAAGACCGAGAAGAAGGACGGGAACTATGTTTCCGTCTCTCCTTCATGGCGCTATGACATCAATGACGAGGCGGATCTCACTGAGGAGGTCGCGAGGATCTACGGATATTCCAATATCCCCAACTGTCCTCCCACCGCAAGGCTCCTTGCCGAGAGAACCACCGCCGAGCTCATTGACGCTGACAGGGTGAAGTCTGTCCTGGTTGACCGCGGCTATCATGAGGTTGTGACCTACAGCTTCGTCGAGCCGAAGAAGATGGCCGTGCTTTTCCCGGACATCAGGCCGATCATTGTTCCGAAGCCCATCTCCGCCGAGATGTCAGCCATGAGGGTCTCAGTTATCCCCGGGCTCCTTGAGGCAGTAGGCACCAACAACAAGCGCGGGCAGAACAGGGTAAGGATTTTCGAGAGCGGCCAGCGCTTCATCCTTGACAAGGATGCCGAGAACGGCATTTCCCAGGTCGAGATGCTCGCCGGCGTCATCTCCGGCCCTGTTGCCGGGAAGAACTGGGGCATTCCCGAGCGCGACTGCGACTTTTACGATATCAAGGGCGATGTCGAGGCTCTGATTGCGTCGACCGGATACAGCGGATCATATGAGTTCAGGGCAGCCAAGTGCTCTGCATACCATCCCGGAATCTGCGCCGAGGTTCTTTTCAACGGCAGCCATGCCGGCTGGATCGGCCAGATCCATCCGACTGCACAGAAGGCTTACGGCCTCAAGCACAAGGTATTCGCCTTCGAGATCGAGCTTGCTGTGCTGCAGAAGGCGAGAATTCCTTCCTTCAGGGAGATCTCGAGGTATCAGGCAAGCAAGCGTGATATCGCGCTGATCGTCCCGAAGACTGTGAATGCTGCAGATCTCACCGCGGCCATCGCCTCCCTCGGCGGCAGCAGCCTCGTCAATATCGAGCTCTTCGACCACTATGAGGGTGAGAATCTCGATGAGGGCAAAAAGAGCCTTGCCTTTACGCTCACTCTGCAGAATAATGAGAAGACGCTCAGTGATGCGGAGATCAACAGCACCGTTGACGGCATAGTTGCCGGCGTCCGCGAGAAGTTCGGGGCAGTTCTCAGGGAATAGGAGTTACATTGTGGCAACCGTTACCAAAAAGGACCTTGTGGATTATCTCAGCGACAGGCTTCATTTCAACTGCTATCAGATGAAGGAGCTCGTGGACGATTTTTACGAGGTCATGAAGGAGACCCTGGAAAAGGGCGAGTCATTGAAGATTTCTGGGTTCGGCTCATTCGAGGTCAGGCAGAAGAACGCCAGGCCGGGAAGGAACCCGAAGACCGGCGAGGAGGTGGAGATTTCCGCAAGGAAAGTAGTCGCCTTCAGGCCGGGCATCAATCTCCGCCGCAGCCTCTCGGGGTCCGGCAAGTGATGATGCTGCCAGGAAAATAAAGGGCAGAGCCTTCTGCTGACAGGCGCCGCAGTTTCCCGGTCAGGGATGCTGCGGCGCTTTTTTTCGGCTCAGTCACATTTTC
>Ga0256406_1000906_pt1 | contig 50507 bp, 45 predicted proteins | sample RumenRJG_03DNA_FD_185986 | JGI IMG/M metagenome (GOLD analysis project Ga0256406, IMG submission 185986) | Bovine rumen microbial communities from Lethbridge, Alberta, Canada - RJG_03 | ecosystem: Host-associated > Mammals > Digestive system > Stomach > Rumen | place: Canada: Alberta | collected...
GATATATAAATATTTTTCACTTGCTTTTCAAAGCTGCCTATTCCGCATTTAAATTTTTCTCCTTCATTTAAGTCCGAGAAAAAGGAATGAAACATTTTTTCAATGTCGCTTTTCATATTAACAGTGCTGCCGGAAAACAAAAACTCAATACTGCCGTTTGTTTTGTACCGGGATATTGTCCTTATTGAATACCGTTCGGCGCTCTGCTCCAAAATGCTGATTACGGCGGTTGTATACTCGCCGCAGGGCTCAATTATTGCCGCAACAAATTTAGTGCTTTCAAGCACCTTGGAATATTGAACGGGAAGAGCATTTTTGTCGAGGTGTTGATTTTTAAACAGGGCTTCAAGAAATTTAAAATCCGACTCATTTTCTTTTTTTAATTTGTTATGCTTTTCCGATTCGCTTATTGCCTTATTTACCGCTTGCTCCAATTCATCATAATCAAGAGGCTTTTCAATGTAATCAATAACATTCAGCTTTATTGCCGCTTTCAGATATTCTTTATCCGAATACCCTGTCAGAAATATTATTTTGCAATCGGGATATAAAGCCAGAATATGCTTGGCAAGCTCAATGCCCGGCATTCTGGGCATATTGATATCTGTAATTAGAATATCAATTTTATTGTCTTTTGCCTTGCTGAGCGCAACAATTCCGTTTTGTGCTTCCAAAAGCGATTTTTCATCAAATCCCATACGGATAAGCTCATTTCTGATTTGATTTCTTGCCGGTGTTTCATCGTCAACAATCATCATTCTTGTCATAAAATTTAACTCCTTTGATTTTGATGGTCACTAAGGTATATTCGTTTTCCTTTCCCTCAATTGTAAGGCCGTATTCGTTCCCAAAGAACAGCTTTAAACGCTTGTCGGTGTTTAAAATGCCTATTCGGTTTGTGTTCCCGTTTTTGATGTCCTCTATTTTGTGCGGAGAGATTCCCACGCCGTCGTCCCTGATGTAAATGTAAATATCGTCCTTTTCCTTTTTCGCTTTAACGGAAATGATTCCGCAGGGCGGATCCTTTTCAAGTATTCCGTGATTTATTGAATTTTCAATAAGCGGCTGAAGCGTAATTTTGGGAATACTGAAATTCATTATATCTTCGCTAATATCAATGTCGAGCTTAATTGAATTGTCGTGCTTGACGTTTTCTATTGCCACATAGTATGAAATATGCTCCAGCTCATTTTCTATTTTTACAAAATCACCCTTGGTATGTAAGCTGGTACGGTAAAATTTTGATAAATTTTTAATCAAATATGTAACATCATCGGGCTTGTTTTCTTTTGCAAGATACTGAATCAAATTGAGAGTGTTGTATAAAAAGTGCGGTTTAATCTGCATCTGCAAAATGTTAAATTCGTATTTTTTCAAGGTTTCAATATAGTTGTTGTTGTACTCGATAAGATTGTCGATATTTTTCACCATATTGTTGTATGCGTTTATGGCTTCGTTTAATTCACTGTTGCTGCTGTTGTGGTTTTCAATCGTTTTCAGTTCGCCAAATTTTGACATTTTCATGGCATTTATAAGTGTGTCAAGCGATTTTATAATCGATCCGCTTGTAAGATAAGATACCACAAAGGATATTGCAAATATAAACAGAAGAATTATTAACAGAATGACAGCCATAAAATAGATGTCCTTGTAAGCGGAGGAAACGGCTTGAAGCCCCACAGTGCTGTAACGCGAGCCTTCTGTTTTGCTTTGTATTGCAAAATATTTTTTTCTGCCTATTTTAAGCGTGTCCAGCTTATCCGACGAAATATTTATAAATGAACCGGCGGTGTCGGCAGGATAGCTGTTGCCCGATAAGGTGCAGATTATATTGCCGTAGTTATCTAAAAGAATACTTTCCTCGTTTGTCATTGCGGAGTCTTCCATAATTTCCCGAAAAATTGAAATATCTGTCGATATTTTTATGTATCCGACAACCTCGCTTAAATTATTCGGGTTATAAAGAGTGTTTACAATGCAAAATTCGGAAATCTCCTCCACTGTTTCGGTAAAATAGTAGAACTTTGTCGGGTTCTTTTCCAAATTCCTATACCACTGCGTGTTTTTGATTTTATCGGCACTGACGGTGTATAAGCCGTCATATGCAACAATGTTATCTGATGCGGGATATAGGGTGAGAGTAACGGGCAGCTTGAAGTTCATATGCGACTGATTTAAGCTGCGGAGTACATAATTGTAATTTCCCCACATATCGAAAATTGATAATTCTTCTTTATTTGAGAGTATAGATGCAATATCGGTGTTATAGCTTGTATAATAAATGCATGCCTCCATAGAGTTTATTTCGTTGAATATATTTGAAACGGTTATGCTTGATGCGAACTTTATATTAACCTCGGCATCATTTTTAGCTTTTACAATGAAGTATGAAACGGAAATGATAAAAAATGCTAACACTGCAACCAATATAAGAGAAATCTGTGACATAAAAAGCTTGTATTTTATGCCTGTATTCTTCATTAAGCGCATGAGAATCCACCTTTTAATTTAAACTTTATACACGAGGAAGCAATTCCATGTTTACATATAATAATTATAATTTGATTTAAACCCGATGTCAAGGTCTTTTTAAAATTTACAGGATATTACACCATATGTGAGAAATAGCCACTTTACTTTAAGCTCCGCAAAAGGTAAAATATAAATGTAAAAATAATTTTTCAAAAATAATTTTCCAAAAATGAAAGAGGGTTTTTTTATGAAACTGACAAAAAAGATTTTATGCTTTATACTTTCAGCTGCTATGCTGTCTGTTTCGGCGGGATGTACAAAAAATGCAGGCACGGAGGGCGAGAAAATAACAAAGCTCAAGATGATACTTACGGGAGATAAGCCTACTCAGTATGATGCAATTTACGGCAAATTAAACGAAATGCTGAGAGAGGATATAGGCGCAGAGGTTGAGATTGAATATTACAACTATTCGGATCTGAATCAGAAATATTCGCTTTTATTCTCCACAGGTGAGAATTTTGACATTGTTTTCGCTGCGGATTGGGTTAATTACAATCAACAGGCTGCAAAAAACAGCTTCATGGAAATTACCGATGAAATGCTTAAGAAGAACGCTCCGAAAACATATGAAACCTTGACGGAGAGCGCAAAGAATGAGGCAAAGGTAAACGGCAAAATGTATATGATTCCGAATACCGCAGCAGAATATAATATCAATGTTGCGCTTATCAGAGGGGATTTAAGAGAAAAATACGGTATGGAGCCGATAACAACTCTTGATGAGTTTGAAACATATCTTGAAAACGTTGCGAATAATGATAAAAGCATTATTCCTCTTGTAAACCTTGTCGGGGTGGGCTCCTTCTGGGGCGCGTATGACAGGAAAGCTAACCGGGTTGAGATCCCCAAGGGTTCGGAAATACTTTATGATGTAACGGAAAAGAAATTTGAAAAGAAAGATTTTCAGGAGTATTACAGAGAACAGGTAAAGAAAACAAGGGAATTTGTTGATAAGGGTATTATCCCTGCGGATATAGTCGCAAACAAAACAATAGACAATATGTTTGAAAACGGAAAAGCAGCTACATATATTAAGAACCTTGAAACCTGTGCGTCAATGGCTAAGAAGCTGAGGGAATCACACCCCGAATGGAAGGTGGAAATATGTGATTTTTCACAAGGCGTTCCCAAAATAAAAAATTCTTCAATCTCAAACGGGCTTGCTTTAAACAGAACCACAAAAAATGTTGACAAGGCATTGCAGTTTATCGAGCTTTTAAGAAATGATAAAAGATATTTTGACCTGACATGGTACGGTATTGAGGGCAAGCACTGGGAGGCAGACGGAGACAAAGGCTATGTTTCATTAAATTCAACCCTTCCGAAAGAGGAAAGATACGAGCCGGGCTGCGTATGGGGATGGAAAAATCAAGATATGCTCAGAGTAGACAAAACCGACATTCCCGAAAAGCAGGAAATTCTGAACCGCTGGAATCAGGAAACCGTTGAAAGCGATATTTACGGATTTATATTTGATGATACAAACGTTAAAACGGAAATGGCGTCAATTTCATCTGTCGCATCACAGTACGGCGGCCCGCTGTATAACGGAATGGTTGAACAATCAAAGCTTGAGGATGCCTTTAAGACCTATGAGGAAAAGCTTACCCAGGCGGGCATTGACAAGGTTTATGAGGAAGCCTTAAGACAGTATGAGGAATATCAAAAAACATTAAAGTAAGCGAGGGTTTTCGATGAAAAAAACTATAACAGCAAACACGTCTCTAAGAAAAACATCGTTTCTATACACTGTGGGTAAAAACAAATGTCTTCTTTTGATGATTTTGCCGGCGCTGTTGTATTATATTATATTCTCGTATATTCCCATGTTTGGGGTTATACTTGCATTCAAAAAATATGATTACGCTTTGGGAATTTTGAGAAGTCCCTTTGTCGGGCTTGAAAACTTTGAATTTTTCTTTAAAAGCGGTCAGGCATTTACGGTTACAAGAAATACGTTTTTATATAACATTGCTTTTATTGTGCTGGGAAATATTATGCAGCTGGTCGTTGCGATTTTTCTCACTGAAATAGGCAGCAAAAAAATAAGAAAAACAGCGCAAACCTGTATTTTCTTCCCGTATTTCATTTCGTGGGTTGTTGTCGGAGCGATTGTTTATAACTTTTTCAGTTACGATTACGGTTTTGTAAACAATGTTTTGCGCTCGCTTTCCATAGAGCCTGTAAATGTTTACAGTGAGCCGAAGTATTGGCCGTTTATAATTGTATTTCTCGATATCTGGAAGGGCTTGGGATACGGCTCGGTTGTATATATGGCAACAATTACGGGTATTGACACCTCCGTTTATGAGGCTGCCGAAATTGACGGCGCAAGCATAATGCAAAGGATTTGGCACATAACAATTCCTGCGCTCCGTTCAACAATGATTACTCTTGTTCTGCTTGCTCTGGGACGTGTATTCAGAGGAAATATGACGATGTTCTACAGCTTGATCGGAAATAACGGCTTGCTTTATAATTACACCGATGTTATTGATACCTTTACTTTCAGAACGCTGCTGTTCTCAAATGATATAGGTATGTCGTCTGCTGTCGGCTTGTATCAGTCTGTACTGTGCTTTGTATTTATTATGCTTGCAAATGCGGTTGTTAAAAAGATTGACAATGACAGTGCATTATTCTGATTGGGGAGTGCGAAATGAAAACAAATAAATTTAATCAAAAACCAATAGAATACAGGGTATTTCTTGTAGTAGCATACATATTTATTGTTGCGGTTTCGCTTATCGGTGTTTTACCGTTTATAATGATGCTTTCGGGATCATTCACCTCTGAAGCCTACATTATAAACCATGGGTATTCGTTTTTGCCGAAGGAGTTTTCCGTTCTTGCATATAAGACGATTTTTGAAAACCCCGATAAGGTCATAAGCGCATATGTGGTAACAATTGTGATTACAGTTGCCGGAACGTTGTTTTCTCTGCTGCTTTCAGCAATGACGGCATATGTTCTGCAAAGAAAAGACTTTCCATGGAGAAATAAAATGTCATACTTTATTTATTTCACCACGCTGTTTAACGGCGGCTTAACGCCTTGGTATATGCTCATGATGAAATTGGGAATGAAAAACAATCTTGTTGCACTTGTGATTCCGCATTTATTCTCTGTGTTCAATATTCTTATTATGAGGAACTATATGAACAGCATTCCGCATGAAATTACCGAATCGGCGAAGGTTGACGGTGCAAACGATTTCTTGATTTTTGCAAAGCTCATAATGCCCTTGTCAAAGCCGGTTCTTGCAACAATTGCGCTTTTTACGGGACTTGCGGTATGGAATGAATGGTACAACTGTATGCTTTTTATAAGCGACACAAAGCTTTATACACTTCAGTATTATTTATATAATATGTTAAACAATGCTGCGGCTATGAAGGCGCTTGTTAGCGGAACAAGCACCGACCTTCTTGCAAGCACTGATTTGCCCTCGGAGAGCACAAAGCTTGCCATGGCTATGATTGCAACAGGTCCTATACTTCTTCTTTATCCGTTTATTCAAAAATATTTTGTTAAGGGTATAGTTATAGGTGCGGTTAAAGGATAAAATATTTATATATAAGATAAGAGAGTAGATTTTATGAAAGTTACCAAATATACAACCAATGACTGCGGCATTTTGCGTTCCGAGCCGGTGTTCCCGGCAGGAAGTGAATGCGGTGCGGCACAGAAAATTATTATAGAAGAAGCACCGAGCAATATATGCAAAGGATTCGGTGTTGCGCTTACGGGGGCATCCTGCTATATGCTGGCGCAGATGACACCCGAAAAGAGAAGGATACTCCTTACCGATATTTACGGTAAGGAGGGTCTTAATTTGAGCATTGCACGTCTGCCGATTGGTTCATGCGATTATTCCGCAGAGATTTACACCTATGATGATGTTCCCGGAGATGTGGAGTTAAAGCACTTTTCAATTGACAGAGATCGCAAATACATTCTTCCGATGATAAAGGAGATACTTGAAATCCGCCCCGATTTGCGTTTTTATGCCTCTCCATGGAGTCCGCCGGGCTGGATGAAAACCGGAGGATTTATTTGCGGCGGATATATGCGCACCAAGTATATAGATATCTATGCCGATTATATAATAAAATATCTGGAGGCATATGAAGCTGAGGGCATACACATTTCTGCCATTACTCCGCAAAATGAGCCTGATGTGGATCAGTACGGTAAGTTCCCTGCTTGTATATGGAATCCCGACCAGGAGGCTGAGTACATCTTTACGCTTTCCGAAAAGCTTAAAGCTAAGGGAATGGACGTTGATATATGGTTCCATGACCATAATTTCAACGGTTGGCGGCGTGTAAACTGGATGCTTGACGAGTATCCGGAGCTGACAAAGTGCTGTTCCTCCGCGGCTTTTCATTACTATTTCGGATGTATTGAAATGATTGACGCTATCAAAAAGGAGCATCCCGACATTCGTTTCCAATTCACTGAAGGCGGCCCTCGTTTGAAGGATTGTTATGACACCGATTGGTGCAAATGGGGAACAATGATGGCAAAAGCACTGAATCACGGCTGCGAATCCTTTACAGGCTGGAATCTGATTCTTGACGAAGAGGGACGTCCCAATGTTGGTCACTGCTATTGCGCCGGATTGGTTACTCTTGACAGCGGGACAAAGGAGCTGTCATACAGCGGTCAGTACCGCGCATTCGGGCATTTTGCTCATTTCACTCAAAACGGTGCAAAAATTTACCGCTCCGAGCCTGCCAATGAAGGACACGAAATATCCGCCTTTCGGGAATTAAAGTTTGAAACCGTTTCCTGTGCTGCGGAAAATCCGGATGGCAGCTTTGTTGTTCATGTAGTTAATCCAAATGATGAAAAACGTCAGTACCAGATGTTCTATAAGAATCAATGGTGGTACTTTGATGTAATGGAAAACTCTGTAAGTACGGTTATCTTTGAAGACTGATGCTTGAGAGAAAAATATAATATAAATAAAACAAAGCCCTTGCAGAAATATCTTTGCAAGGGCTTTCATAGCGGTAAAAATATCGTAAAAATCAAAATTGTTTTAATATGTCGTGATGTCCCACATCTACCAGAATTATCATGGTATCGCCTTCATAAAACCAAATAATGCGAATATCCATATTTACACTACACTCAAACAAATCCGTTGTTCCTTGTATGCGTTTTGTTCTGAGTGAAGGATGCATTGGATTTTCTGAAAGAAGCCTTAATTTGTTTTTTAACTGATTTTTCTCATTGGCAGATAATGATTTATAGTGCTTCTCGAAGCGATTGGTAAAAGTGAATTGATATGCCATTAGTTTTCCTCCAGCTTATCGAACAGGGAATCAATCGTTGAAAAAGCAGGCTGTTTTCCGTTTTTTATATTTGCCTTTACCTGTTCAACTTCTGAGCGAAGTGCATCTACATACTTTTTGGGATAAACCGTAACAGGCATAATACAAATTATGCCGTCATTTTCATAAATGTCCAGCTTATCACCCTCGGATAAACCGAGCTTTGTGACGATTTCTTTAGGAATAGTTATCTGAGCTTTGGTACGCAATTCCGTTAACATATGATTACCTCCTTGACGCAAGTAAGAATTTCTAACTTTCTTACCAATATTATATACTGTTTTTATAAAAAAGTCAATAGCAAATTTTGTAATTTGAAAAGTATTCTGAGGAGAGATAATTCTATTCGATGAAATCCGTCTGCCTGTAAGCTTTTTCAGTATACCAAGAGCTTACAAGCAGACGGATTTGTGAGGAACGTTACCCTTATTATATTATTTCATCTGAAGAAGCAAGCACACCGTAATCGGAATATTCAAAAATTCGTGCTTCTTTGTCGGGGTTTACAGCGATTACTGTATCTGCCCCTTCAATGGCACAGGTATGATGCACCGCTCCGGAAATTCCTACGGCGATATATATTTTCGGACTTACTGTTTTACCCGTAAGCCCCACCTGAAAATCATATTCCGCCTTTCCCATATCCACCAAGCCTCGTGAGGCGGCAAGCTCTGCTCCTATTTCATCGGCGAATGCCTTAAGGCTGTCTGTATCGTTGGCCGCACCTTTGCCCATTGAAAGAATTATATCAGAGGATTGGGTTTTTGTGCGGACGGTTGCCATTTGAGGATACGTCAGACACTTAATTTTTGCATAAAGTCTGCCGCCTTGTGCAGGGCGGTACATTATAAGAGTATCCCCATCAGCATCAAGCTCGGTACAGTCGGCACAAAGTCCCGTATTCAGCATTGCGGAGGCAACAGGCGCATTTTTTCTGCCCCAAAAGTCTGCATTCCATAATATAACCTCAGGCTTTTCTGTCATGGCTTTTTTTACAATGTCCCTGACATCGGTTTTTTCAATAAGTATTACTTTCTCCGCAATTTCCTGCGCCTTTTCCAAAACCTCCTCGCCGATTGCCCAAACAGATTTGAGCTTTTGCGGCTGCTCCGATTTTGCTTTTCGTGCAATCTCTTTTCCGGACAGCTCCGCAATTAACTGCCTTAATTCTGTTTTATCAATAAATTTGCAATGCCGTTTCCCTCTTACATTTTCAAAGGTTTGCAGAACCCTTGTGGGAGAACCCTTTAAGCCGCAGCTGCTTTCATCACACTTCAAATCGGAATTATCAAGAATTTTCACCTGACCGAGCTTTGAAAAAATACTCGGAAACCTCAGAATATATCCTCTTTCAACCGTCACAAGCGCAGGGAGTGATGTGTTTTCTTCCCCCGTTCTTGTTTTTACCTTTATTCCGCTCTCCGTCCGTTCAATACTCAACGCATTGGTTATAAGACCACATCCCAGACGGGTTGAAAGCATGGGTCCTACCTGTGCGGTATCTCCGTCAACACTCTGTCTGCCGCAAAGTATTAAATCGTATTCTGTTTGCTTTATCGCAGTTGACAGGATATACGAGGTTGCAAGTGTATCAGAACCGGCAAAAAGACTGTCGGTTATTAAAACCGCCTTTGCACCCAGACGTGTTAACGGCTTTAATACATCTTCACTGCTTTTCGGTCCCATTGATACAACCGTTACATCCTCCGATAACCGCAGCGCACACTCCAATGCCGATTCATCAAACGGATTTATTTCACCCTTTATAACCTTTACACATACTAATATTTTCATAAAATCTCACCGTTATAGATTGGCTCTAATGCCCTTTGAATTGCCTTATACCTCTTAAACAGTTCTTTGTATTTCAACGTGTTTTCGTTGTTCGGAAATGTTTCCGATACAACCTTATTGCATTTTGCCACAGCGTGTTCGGCACTTTCAAAAATTCCTGCGGCAGTACCGGCAAGCATTGCGCTTCCGAATGAAGAATCCGCATACTTCATTTCAATGAGCTTTATGCCCAAAGCGTCTGAAATCATCTGCCGCCACAACGGACTTTTTCCGCCGCCGCCGATAATTACCGCACTGTCATTATGCTCAATATTTAAATTATCAAGTGCTGTTTTGCAGTCAAGCATACTCATTGCAACACCCTCCAAAACGGCTCTTGCAAAATGCGCCTTGGTATGTGATGCTCTCACACCTACAAAATCCGCGCATAAATCGGGGTTTGCATAAGGAGTCAACTCGCCGTTTAGGTAAGGATGAAAAACAAGCCCCTCAGAACCGATAGGAATACCTTCTGCCTTTTTATCAAGCTCGCTGTAGTTCTCCCCGAATGTATCTCTGAACCATCTGTAGGATGCGGCACAGGATTTTGTTGCTGTTCCGGGATAGAAATATCCGTCTATAATATGAGAATAGTTAATAAGATTAATATTGGGATACGGCTTATCGGTTATAACACAAATCCGTCCTGCCGTTGCAAGCTTTAAAGTCATCTGACCTTTTTTTACGGCACCTGACGCAAAAACCTCCATAACCGTATCGGTTGTTCCGCAAATTACCGGAGTTCCCTCAATTAACCCTGTCATTTTTGCCGCCTCATCGGTAATCTTCCCGGCAATATCGGTGGGTTTTACAATTCTTGGCATTATTTCGGTATTTATCTCTAATATTTCGCAAAGCTCACTGCTCCATTGCATGGTATTTATGTCAAACATCATCGAGCCTTCCGCTTCTATATAATCGGTTACATAATCACCTGTCAGACAATGCCTTACATAGTCCTTTGCAAAAAGAATTTTCTTTACCCTTGCCCAATGATGAGGTTCATTATTTTTAATCCACATAAGCTCGGGCAAGGTCCAGATTGTATCCGCTTTATGCAAAACCTGTTTGTCGATAATATCAGAATAATTTTCCTTTAAATATGAAACCTCTTTAACGCTTCTTGTATCAGTCCAATAGATTGCAGGACGAATGACGTTAAAATTTTCATCCATAATTACCGCTGTATGCGTTGCGGCATCCAATGCAACAGCACAGATTTTATCGGGAGAAACCTCGCTTTTTGCAAGCACTCCGGCAATGTTTTCACAGGTTGCCTTTACCCAATCATTGGGATCCTGCTCGGCATAGCCGGGTTTGGGATATGAGGTTTTGTATTCTGTTGTATGAGTTGCCGCAATCACTCCGTCCTCACGCAATAACGTTGCCTTGGAAGCACCGCCGCCAAAATCAATTCCAAGTAAATATTTCACTGCTTTATCCTCTTAATATTTTATATTATAATTAATTCCATGTATTCCCGGATACACACCCTTATCAATTAATGCCTTGTTTTGATCGTGGCATATAATCCATTTATTCTTCTTAAACAAAAGCCTGTCCTCGGATAATTCATCAAGCACATCGTTTGTATTTTTTGGCAAAACAACAACGCAGGAAAATCCTTCATTGCTTACCTGACAAGGGCAAAAATGCATTGACGTGGCATATACTTCAACAGCGTCACCCTTTTCAAGATAAAATGCCTTTATTTTGTCGGATGAATATTCATTTGATTCCATGTCATAACGAAATCCGAGTAAAAGAACAAGCGGTGTGACCGCAATATTGATTTCCGAGCTGTTGTGAAACTCCAATGCGTTCAAATTGGTGTTGTATCCGTGACATAAGCCGATTTGTGCCTCACAGCCTCCGAACAGCTTTCCCTTTAACGGTTTTGCACATTTAAGATCTTCAAGCTCCTTAACGGAAAGACTGTACCGGCTGCCTTCTTCGGGCATATTAATCTCATTGCACGCCTTTATAATTTCATCGGTATTAAAGTTCAAAACACAGCCGTAACGTTTAAATTCACTGTCCTTTACGCTGTAAAAATCAATATCGGGATTTAACTTTCTTAACCTTTCCAACATATTAAGCTCCATTCCGCCTTACGAATTAATCGTTAAGCCATTTATGATCTTCATCGGTTGTCATATAGAAGCCTCTGACAGGGCCTGCCATAATCCAAAGCATATAGTTTTTGTAACCCGGTGCAGTGTGGAACGGGTGATAGCCTCTGGGGATTTCTACAAAATCACCTGACTTAACGGTATAGGTTTCGTCAATATCTCCTTCCTTTGTGTATACTTTTTGTATACCAAAGCCTTGTGGCTTATCAAATTCATAATAGTAAATTTCTTCTGTATTTGCCTCAACAGGCATATTCATATCATCATGCTTATGGGGTGGATAGCTTGACCATTGTCCACCCTCTATCCAACACTCGCCGATGTATATTTGATCTGCCTCAACTCTCTCGTCAAGTATAAACATAGCGTGTCTTTGCCAGCCCGGTTTACCCATATCCTTTGCAACAACATCCTCCGGCTTAATTAAAACAGGTTTGTGATCTGTATGAGAAGGACACTTTGTAACAGCAATTTTTACATCATTACAGCCTGTAATTTTAAAGGGAGTATTTCTCGGTACATAAACACAGGTAGCGTTTCCGTCAAAAACCGTTTCACGCTCACCTATATTCTCGTACAAAAAGTCCTTACCCTCAACTGTACATTTTCCACTCATAATAAGTAAGCCAAATTCTATATCATTTTCGCTATAACTCTTTACCTCTCCTTCGCCAAGCCTTACCATATCAATTTCAACGTTCTGACAAAAGCTGTCATCTTTTGTGAAAATCTGTGACTTGCCATATTTTTTATTCCAGCTTCTTTTAAACATCTGTTCCACGCTCCTTTAAAAATTTTATTGTTTCTTCAAATGTAGGCACACCGTTTCTTGCACCTGTTTTTGTGCATTTCAATGCCGATACGGCGCTTGAAAAAATACACGCCTTATAATAATTATAACCCAAAGCAACACAAAATGCAAATGCACCGTGAAAAACATCTCCGGAACCGTTTGAATCAACCGCATCAACTAAAAATGCGGGATACCCCTTCAGCTCTTTTCCGTCATAAATAATTCCGCCCTTTTTGCCCTGTGTTATTACAACGATTTCAGGCGAATATTTATCAAAAAGGATTTTTGCTGCTGCCTGTGCATTGTCTGCGCCCGTATGACCCAATGCAAATTCCTCCGAGGGAATTAAAAGATCGGCATAGGGCAGCAGACTTTCTACATTATCATAAAGCCCTCCCGCATCATATAAAACCTTGGTTCGGTTTTCCTTTGCAATTTTAACAGCCTCAAGCGCTGCTTTCATTTCATTTCCGTCTATCATAAGAATTTCCGCGTCTTTTACAGCCCTTTTTTGCTTATCATCAAGACTCAGTTCGGGTATATCACCCTTATGAAATACACACGTTCTTGACGCACTTTCCTTTGAAAGCAATATAAAGGAAGAAAAGGAGGTATAGCCCTTTTTTATTGTGACATACTCTGTTGAAACACCGTATTTTTCTAAATCGGCCTTTAAAAACTTTCCTGCGCTGTCATCTGTAAGCGTTCCGATATATGCGCATTTTTCTCCGAGCTTTGACGCTGCAACCAAGCCTGTGGCACAAGGACCTCCGCCGCTTTGCATAATGGTATCGGCTCTTAATTTTGTGTCTTCCTCAGGATAATTCGGTACGGTAATAAGCGTATCGCATACATTTGCACCTATTCCTACTATTTTACTCATATTGTGACTGTCAACTCCTTTCGCAAAGTCATACTTGAAAAAATCGTCAAGCGTGCCGCTTTGCCGAGAGCAGTGCCGTATAATGGTACTGCTCCGGGCAAAAAGTGGTGAGGTCGGCGATTTTATTCAAGCCTTAAGTTTGAAAGAAAATCGTTCAGGTCGCCACTTCGCGGCGAGCGGTGCTGTACGAGTGTACTGCTCCGGGCAAAAAGTGGTGAGATGGGCGATTTTATTCAAACTTATGCCTTTCCGTCAGCACCGACAAGCTTAATCTTTTCCAATGCTAATTTTTTAACAGATTCAATGGGATGCTTCATAAACAAATCGACCGCAAGACTTCTGTTGGGATCGTCTAAGGTTTCCTTAGTTCCGTCAGCGAATGCGCAGCATACATCGGTACCGATATTCATTTTGCGGATACCTGCATTGATTGCCGCCTTAACCTGTTCATCGGGAATACCGCTGCCGCCGTGAAGAACAAGAGGGATTCCGCCTGTTGATTCTCTTATGGCTTTCACTCGTTCTATATCCAAATGCGGTGTCTTTTTATAATGTCCGTGTGCATTTCCGATTAAAACCGCAAGACAGGAAACTCCCGTTCTTTTAACAAACTCTGCCGCTTCCTCGGGGCTTGTAAATTCATCCATAGAATCATCATTAACGCTTCCGATATGCCCAAGCTCACCCTCGACCGTAACGCCGATTGTGTTGCAAATTTCCACAATATGCTTTGTGGTTTCAACATTTTCTTCAAACGAATGAACCGAACCGTCATACATAATTCCGGTAGCACCCCAACGAAGTGCTTTCTGCACTTCAAGCTCGGACGGACCGTGATCCAAATGAAAGCAAATGGGAACGGTTGCTTTTCTTGCCGCCGCAACAATAGCCGGGCAAAGATAATATCCTACTTCTTCATTTAAAAGTCTCGGATATACCTGAATAATAACCGGAGCTCTTGACTCCTCCGCCGCTTTTGCAACTCCCATTACGGTTTCTGTATTGTATACGTTAAATGCGGGAATTGCAAAACCGCCTTTTTCGGCCATATCTATTACATCCTTAAGGCTTACAAGCATTTTAACACAGCCTCCTCCAATTTCATCAATTCAATATTTTCCGGTTTTACAGCCGACAAAATAATATATTCCGCAGGGCTTGTGGTAACAAGTATTTCCGCCCCCACATTTTCGGCGTTAATCCATCTGTCTTGGGCAACCTTTCTCATAACGTCGGGCATATATTCATTCATAACAAGATTTCCCGCAAGCATTGAATGCTCACGATTTAACAGCATTTCCTTTACTTCTCCGCACTCGGACAATATTTCTCTTACAGGCTCCGTTTCCTCCAAATCTCTTGCCAGCAAAGGAGAATCCTGTGGGGTAAAGGTCAGACCGCTGTTCTTTATGATGAGCTTCTTATCCTTTATAAGGCCTGCAACAAAGGCTGTAAAGGTTACAATTTCCGGCTTTAAGTCTATGCCCCATTCCTTATATTCACGAAGCATTACCTTAGCGTCGGCAGGGTCATAACAGATTACCTTTTTATACTTTGAAAGAACCTTTGCGCAGTTTTCCATTACCGCTTTTGTTTCGGCAGCCGCACCGATTAAAAAGTCCATCGAATAACCGCTGTTTGGTTCGTTTTCAAGAACGGTAAAATCAACCTGTGCCTTTTTCAAAAGCTCTATAGCCTCTTTTGCCGAGCCTTTTGCTCTTGTGTCCTCACCTAAAAATAACAAGGTGTCGCTGTCCTCGAATTTGGGAAGGTTATTTTCATTTACGGCACCGTAAATACTACCTTTATCCTGTAAATTTGAAAGCATTGTCATTACATAATCGGGGAGCTTTCCGTCAAGAGCCGCTCCTAATCTTGCTTCCTTTGTAAACATTACGGGATCCCAGCCGGTTACACAGTCGGTCATACACCCTCCGCAGAGTGAGCATTCGTAAACGTTATTAATAATATCCTCCGAATAATCAATAGAATCTCTTGCGACCATTGAAAGCCCCAGAGCTCTTGCTCTTGCGGTGTTTCTTTCCAGACCTGTTGCATTGCCGATGGGGCATACATGATGACACATCCAGCAAAAACGGCAGGAATCTATATGTTCCTTTGATGTTTGTGTAAATTGCATATCGGTTTCCTCCTTATAATCCTAACTTAAACGGATTCATTATTCCGTTGGGGTCAAGCTGCTTTTTTATTCCTTCAAATACCTGCATTGCCGGTCCGTACTGCTCCTTCATAAGTCTTCCCAGCTTAATGCCGACACCGTGGTGGTCGTTAACAACACCGCCGTTTGCCAAAGCGGTTCTTACACCGCAGTTCCATATTGCCTGATGGAGTCTGAATGCTTCGTGGGGATCCTGAGGAACCTTGTCACCGTCAACAATAAAGCGGTCATAAATCATACAGCCCCACTCGTACCAATGGGAGAAGTGAGCGATAAACCTTGCCTGCGGGAAGTTTGTTTCAACTGCTTCCTTCATTGCCCAATATATTTTTTCAATTTTATCATACGGAGCGATAGTATCCATTGTACCGAAGCATTGCGGAATGTCCATCATATGACCGGGATAGAAGAAGGTAATCTTTTCCTTCCACCACTTTTCGCCGTATTCCGAGCCTAAATCCTCTGCGCCGTATTTTGCAAAGGTTTCAAGCAAAATTTTCTTTTCTAACTCTACCATTTCGGCTACACCCTCAATGGCAATATTCATAAATGCACCCTTTTTCTCTACACCGACAATCTTTTTGATAAGCGTTGAGGTTTCCGCCTCATCATAAAGACGCATAACGGACGGCTTGAATTTCTGTAAAAGCTCCCGTCCGGCATTAAATGCGTCAGTCATATTATGGAACAAAAAGCCTCTGAACTGACGGGACTCGGGCTGCTCATAAATTCTCATCTGAGCCTTTGTCATAACACCGAGAGTCCCCTCTGAGCCGATGAATATCTGATTAAGGTCGGGACCTGCTGCGTGCTTTGGAGCAGGTGAGGTTTCTATAATATCACCGTTGGGAAGAACAACCTCCATCTGAAGCACCATATCATCAATCTTTCCGTATTTTGTTGAGGAAACGCCGATACCTCTGTGCGCGAGGAATCCGCCGACCGTTGAACAGGTTAATGATGACGGATAGTGCATTGTTGCATATCCCTTTTCGTTTGCCGCCCATTCGATGTGCTTATATATAGCACCGGTTCCGCATTCTATGTACATGCCCTGTTCATTAACATCATATATCTTGTTCATTCTTTTTGTATCAAGAACTATACCGCCGCATACGGGAATGGCACCGCCTTGTGTACCGCCACCGGCACCCCAGGTTGTTACGGGGATTTTATAGTAGTTGGCAATCTTCAGGACTGCGGAAACCTCTTTAGCGTCCTTTGGCGCAACTATGAAATCTCCCTCGGGCATTCTTAACCCTCTGTCTGCCCACATTCTTGACAACCAGAAATAGTCTACGCTGTGTGTCAGCTTATCGATTGTTCTTGTGGAGCAATTTTCCCTTCCGACTGCATCCTCTAACTCTGTTGCAATCACATCAAATAAAAAATCTGTCATTTTTTACTTCCTCCTTCTATGGCTATGTTTTTATTTTTCTAATGCCGAGTCATATTTAATGCTCGGATAATACTTACAAAATTCCTTAATCTCTTTGCGGTAGTCCCCCTCCATTTCAACAAAGTGGTGAATATAGGGCCCGTCAAGCAAACGATCCTCTACCGCTTTTAGATTGTCAAATTCAACCCAAATATATGTACCGTGAGTCTGCGGCCCCTTTGTGGTATCTGCAACAAGGGGTAAAATCATATAATTTCCGCTTTCCTGGTCAAGTCGTGCAATTGTGTACTTGCCGTCCTTTGCTCTGAACCAAGAACGCTGATTAACCAATCTCGCATCCGAGTCTACACCGCTTTGAGCCTTTTGGGAAAGCGGGAACGGTCCGCAGTGCCACAAAAGCTCTGCATTTTTATTTTCCGGATGGCGAACCGTAAATTCCCCGAAGAGCGGCTTGCCTTCACCAAGTGTCGCACACTTCAGCATTACCATTGTCATAATACAATGCAAATCACTCTCACAAGAAATAAGGTAACCCATATCATTTAAAATTCCATATACTGTGCACGGAGCAAGCCCGTCAAACATAATGGGGGTTGCTGTCCAACATTCTGCCGAGATTGCATCAAGCTTAAACTCATCAAACAAACGCTTGTACATAACAGTCATTGCCGCCATGCGGTCTATGTATTGGGGAGTTAAATCATCAAGCTTGTAGTTGCTTCTGATATAATCGGCTATTTCGCCCATTTCGGCAGGTTTTTCTTCCAAAACGGCATTCATTCTCTGTTCTATGATGGCAAAGTTTACCGGAATAATCTTTATTCCAAATTTTTCCATCAGCTCTCCCTCGTTCCAGATAACCGAGAAAAACGGTGCCGGACGTGTACCGACCTGACCTATTCTCAAGCCTCTGAAATTCTTAACCATGCAGACAACTCGAACAAAGCTGTCAAAGCTCTCCTTAAATTCATCACTGTCAACCTCACAGCAATTAATGTGAGAAAACGGAATATGAAATCTCTGCAGCTGACGTGACACACCGAAAAGTCCGCACTGTGAATCTGTGGGACGCATACCGTCAACATAATATTCATCATCAAGGGGTGCCCACAAAAGTACCGGCTTGCCAAGTGCCTTTGCGATATCTGCCGCTGCCTCCTCGTTTCCGAAATTACAGTTGATGATAAATACCGCATCAACCTTCTCATCCTTAAATCTTTCAATAATTTCCTGTGCCGATTCATCGTCATAAATCAAATCCTTATGACCGAGCCCCTTTGAATCAACAAAAGAAACTTTTTCGTTTGTAAAATTTTCTTCTATGTATTTTACAAACCTCTCTCCTCTTTGTTCTGCCGAATACCATGTCAGAAATGTTCCCTTCGGTCTGTCTGTGGTATTTCTGCGAAGCGGAACAATTCCGATTTTTACACTGTAATCAAGCATCTTAACACACCTCCAAAAATTTTTTTCTGTTAATTTGAACCTTGTAATTGTTTATCAACATTCTTATCTTCCTTTTGAAAATATTTTTCATTTTTAATTAATTTTCTTTTTGATATTATACCACATTATGAAAATATTTTCAACCCCTAAATGAAAAATTTTTTTATAATTGACAATTTTTTTTTCTTGTTGTATAATATAAATAGAAAATTTTTCATTTGAGGTATGCTATGGATAAAATATCACTGAAAATAAAACTATTATATGATAAAATGGGCAAGGCAGAAAAGCATATAGCCGACTGGATTTTTGAAAATCCGGGGAAAATAATATCGATTTCCATAATTGAGCTTGCGGAGCAATGCGGCTGCGGTGAGGCAACAATAGTAAGATTTGCAAAAAGGCTTGGGCTGAGCGGATATCAGGAGTTAAAATTTTCTCTTGCCGCGGAGGGCGGCGGCTCTCCCGTCAGCACTCATATATCCGCCCAAGACTCTGCTTTTGAAATATATAGCAAGGTTTGCAACGATATTTACATTTCATTGGAAAAAACAAAAGAATCGTTAAACCCTGAGTGTCTGGCTGAGGCTGCAAAAAAAATATGCAGTGCAAATAAGATTGTTCTGTTTGGTCTTGGAAATTCTGCGGCAATTGCAATTGATGCAAGTCATAAGTTTTTGCGCGCAGGTCTTAATGCGGTTGCATACACCGACAATCATATGCAGGTCATTGCCGCCTCACACCTGGGCGAAGGAGATGTTGCGATAGGAATTTCACATTCGGGTTCTTCAAAGGATATTGTTGAAGCTTTAAAAATTGCAAAGGAACACAGGGCTTTGACTGTTGCAATAACCAACAGCGGCAAATCGCCTATCCTTAAGCATAGTGATATTGTTCTTGCAACTTCATCGGAGGAAACCAAATATAACATACTTGCGCTTAACTCAAGAATAGCACAGCTTGCCATAATCGATACGCTTTATTTTTACATAGTATATAATCATTCCCGGGAGGCCTTGGAGTCTATTCAGGAAACAGAACATTCGCTTTTAACAAAGAAATATTAACAACAGTATTCGCAAGATTGTATTATCTCAGATCTAACAGACGCTGTATCTTCTGCACGTGTATACGGCTGTTATCTGCCCCCGAAGCTGTCTGCGGACGAAAAAATCAAATATTTATTATAATTTTTTCAAATATATATTGCAAAAATAAAAGAAATATAGTACAATAATATATGTAATGCTTCAAGAAAAGAAAGCTTAAATATAATCGTTCTTTTTTTGTATCAATGCACAGCAAAGCGGATATGCGGTATGCGGAGAAATACAAAGCGAGATGGTTTTTGCGGACTTAATTTTGTGAAAGGGGTTTACGATAATAATAATGAAAATAATAGCAGCAACATCAAATCCCGGCAAGGTAAGAGAGATAAAAAAAATATTTTCTCTGCCAACGCTTGAAATCCTTTCAATGAAGGAAGCCGGAATTGATATTGAGGTAGAGGAAAACGGCACGAGCTTTGAGGAAAATGCTCTGATAAAAGCGCGGGCTATAGCAAGGCTTTGCGGCTGTGCGGTTGTTTCGGATGATTCCGGCTTATGTGTTGACGCTCTTGGGGGCGCTCCGGGAATTTATTCGGCTCGCTATGCCGGTGACGATGCCACAGATGGTGAACGGATTGAAAAGCTGTTATCGGCGCTTGCCGGCGAAAAAAACAGAGATGCAAAATTTGTAAGCGTTGTTGCCTTTATCACACCGGACGGTAAGGAATTTAGTGCAGAGGGAGAGGTCTTGGGCAGAATAACAGAGGAACTAAAGGGAAACGGCGGCTTTGGCTACGATCCTGTGTTTTATTCCTATGAGCTTAAAAAGACCTTCGGAGAAGCAAGTGCGGACGAGAAGAACAGTATCAGCCACAGAGCGCGGGCGCTGCATGGGCTGTATCAAACACTTAAAGAAAATAATATACTTAATTAATGCTGTCGGAGGGCGGCGGAACGGAGATGTAAAATGGATATTTTTTGCGAATATATTGTAAAGCATAAAAAAACGGCGGTTGATTTTCTTATAATTGCCGGCATTGAAATTGCGGCGGTAATTCTTTCGTTAATTGTTTTGCTATTTTATAATTACACCTTTGGCTTGGGGCTGTTAATTGTTGCAGCTGTATGGTACGGTGCGTACATAGGTATCAGAAGCCGCTTTGTGGAATATGAGTACGCCTTGACAAACAATGAGCTTGATGTGGACAAAATTATGGCTAAAAAAAGAAGAAAGCATATGCTTACGGTTGATTTCAAGCATATAGATATCTGCGCTGCGGTAAATGACCCGACATATGTCTATGAATTTAACAACAGTCAGTCAATTGCAAAAACCTATGATTTCAGCGGAGCGAGCGAGTATGAGGTGTATTTTGCCGACTTTTCCGATTCTGAGGGGAAAATACGCATACTGTTTAATCCTACCGACAAAATGAAGGATTCGTTAAGGCTCATTAACCCCAGAGCGGTGCATATATTATGATTACCGGAATCGGAACCGATATTATAGAAATTTCACGGCTTGCAAGGGCAATTGAAAACTCACGCTTTCTCAGTCGGTATTTTACCGAAGCGGAGAATGAATACTTTCTTTTGAAAAATAACAATCCGCAGACAATTGCTGCCTCCTTTGCTGCAAAGGAGGCATTTTCAAAAGCTCTCGGAACAGGCTTCAGAGGCTTTGGACTGAGGGATGTGGAGGTGCTGAGAGATAAGCTCGGCAAGCCCTATATAAATGTATATAACAACGCAAAAAGCCTTGCTGACGGCGGAACAATACATCTTTCCCTGTCCCATTCGCATAAATATGCAACAGCGTTTGTTGTAATTGAAAAATAATACAGCTTCGGCTGCTTATCAAAGGAATGAAAGGATGATTCTATGAAGGTCTGTACCTCTGCTCAAATGCGTATGATAGATAAAAGCGCCTCCGATTTCGGCGGTATTCCGTCAATTGTACTTATGGAAAATGCCGCGCTTGCCTGCGTAAGGGAAATAACCTCCATAGAGGGAATTAAATCCGCTGCGATATTCTGCGGTAAAGGAAATAACGGCGGCGACGGTCTTGCAATTGCCCGTCATCTTTTCAATTCAGGTATTGAGGTTACGGTATATCTTGTCTGCGGCAGTGACTTTTCGGGTGATGCACTGACAAATTATGAAATATTATCACGTATGGGCGTTAAAATCACCGAGCTGAATGATACCGATTTATTGGATTTGTATATCAAAAACACAGATATTGTAATAGATGCAATATTCGGAACGGGCATACATGGTGAAATAACGGGGCTTTGCCGTGAAGTAATTGCACAAATCAACAAAAGCTCAAAATATATTTTAAGCGTTGATATACCCAGCGGCATAAATGCCGACACCGGTGAGGTATGCGGAATATGTATTCATGCCGATAAAACCGTTACCTTTGCGGCATATAAGCTTGGTTTGCTGCTTTTTCCGGGTTCTGATTTTACGGGGGAAATCGTTCCCTATGACATTTCGATACCGGAATATATTATCAAAGAGCAGAATATAAATATCAATATAGCGGACAAGCAGCTTATAAAATCTCTTTTGCCGAAAAGGAGAAAAAATTCTCATAAGGGTGACTACGGAAAGATATTGATAATAGGCGGTTCAAAGGGAATGACGGGAGCTTGTGTTATGGCGGCGGAAGCGGCCTTAAGAAGTGGAGCGGGACTTATAACTGCGGCTGTATGTGATGAACTGAACAGCATTTTTGAGGTTAAGCTGACCGAGCCTATGACATTGCCGCTACCCTCAAAAAACGGTCATCTTGACAGGGCGTGTATTCCTATACTTGCAGAACATATCAATAGCTATGATGTATGTCTGTTCGGACCGGGGCTTGGCAGAAGCGGTGATATTGGAGAAATTCTTGCAGAGCTTTTAAAGATTTCGGAAATACCGATGATAATTGATGCAGACGGTCTATATGCGCTGTCAAAAACTCCGTCAATGCTTGAGGAATGTAATTGCAGCCTGATTCTCACACCGCATGAGATGGAAATGTCACGTCTTTCGGGCTGTTCGGTGGAATATATCAGCGAAAACAGACTTGAAGCAAGCATGTCCTATGCCACACAAAACAGTGTTACGCTGATTCTAAAAGGAGCACATACGATTGTCACATCACCGGGCGGTGAACAATATATTAATATTAACGGGAATAACGGCATGGCGTGCGGCGGAAGCGGAGATGTGCTTGCCGGAATGCTTGCCGCATTTTGTGCATCAATTCCCGATGAAACTATGGCGGCGGTGTTTGCTGTGTATATTCACGGGCTTTCGGGCGATATTTCGGCTGAAACAACGGGAACGGCATCACTAACGCCAACAGATATAATCAACAATATCGGAAGGGCGATGCAGGATTGATTGGTTGCGGATAATTTACTTAAATTACCTGTAGATTAATGAATAATTTTATGATATAATTATTGTATCGGAATAAAATTATTACCTGCTTTTGACTTGGTTTCCGGCTGCCGGAATTATTATATAGATGAAAGGGATTTGAAATGAATACAAGAACATGGGCGGAAATTAACCTTGACGCTCTGAAATTCAATATTAAAGAAATAAGAAAAATTACCGATCCAAAGGCAATGGTAATGGCGGTTGTAAAGGCGGACGCATACGGACACGGCGCCGTTGAATGTTCGCGGCTGCTTCTGGAAAACGGTGCTGACAGACTTGCGGTTTCCTGCTTTGATGAGGCTCTCCAGCTCAGACGCGCAGGAATAACTGCGCCCATTCTTATTCTCGGAGCCTCCTTTGATGAGGAAGCCGAGGGAATAGCGGAGCATGATATCACCGCCTGCGTATTTACCTATGACTTTGCCCGTGTTTTGTCACAGGCGGCAAAGCGGCAGAACAAAACCGCAAAAATTCATATAAAGTTAGATACCGGAATGTCAAGAATAGGATATGTGGCAGGTGTTGACGATGCTGCCGTTACCGATGAAATTATTCGGATATCCGCTCTTGATAATATAGAAATTGAAGGTATTTTTTCGCATTTTTCCACATCGGATGAAAAGAACCCCGAATATACAAGGCTTCAGCTTGAACGCTTTCATACCGTTTGCCGCATTCTTGAGGAAAAAGGGCTTAATATTCCCATTAAGCATATTGCAAACAGCGCCGCAATTATGATGTATCCGGAGTCTCATCTCAATATGGTAAGAGCGGGGAATATACTGTACGGTCTGTATCCGTCGGAGGAGGTTGACAAAAGCCGTCTTCCGTTAAAAAAAGTTATGACCTTAAAATCAAGAATAACAATGATAAAGGAGCTGTGTGAAAACAGAGGTGTCAGCTACGGCAAAATGTACATAACCGAAAGAACAACAAGAATTGCAACTGTTCCTATCGGTTATGCAGACGGATATACACGTATGCTTAACGGCAAGGCAAAAATGCTTGCAGACGGTCAGCCTGTAGACGTTATCGGAAAAATTTGTATGGATCAATGTATGATTGACGTTACAAATGTCCATAATATAAATACAGGTGATGAAGTAGTCATATTCGGTGCCGATACCGTTACAGCTGATACTTTGGCTTCATGGCTTAATACCATTAATTATGAAATAGTATGCATGATTTCAAAGCGTATTCCGCGTATTTATTTAAAAAACGGAAGGACGGTGAAAACGCTCAATTATCTCAGCAAGCTGTAAGTCTAAAAAAAACTAATTAACAACGGGGGGCCTGATTACTTTGTCACAGCTAAAAAAGGTCATATCCGGTCTGTCTTTCAAAAAATCCGAAAACAATCAGTATATTTTATGCTTTTTGGTCAAAAAATATAATCGGATAAATTCACTTAGGAAGGGCTATTCCGAAATGGCTTCAATTAATCTTTCCATAGCCCAAATGTGTGTTGATGCCGATAACGAGGTTTTTCGGCAATGTGAGGAAAAACTGACGGAGTGTGAATAGTGGTGATTGTAAAAAGAGGAGATATTTATTATGCCGATTTAAGTCCGGTTGTAGGCAGCGAGCAAGGCGGTATACGTCCTGTTCTTATTATACAGAATGACATCGGCAATAAATACAGCCCAACTGTAATTGCTGCGGCTATCACGTCGCAGATTAATAAAGCCAAAATGCCTACGCATATTGAGCTTACCGCAAAGGATTACGGTCTTTCAAAGGATTCGGTAATTCTTCTTGAACAGATAAGAACAATAGATAAAAAGCGTCTGCATGAGAAAATCGGTCATCTTGATTCCGCTCTCATGAAAACTGTAAATGACGCACTTGCAATCAGCTTCGGATTGTCGGGTATTTAACTTTTAAATGTATAGAGAAGTTTTGGGAGGCCGGCTTTAATGATTATTCGGAGCATGATGTGTGTAAATTAAATATTTACATACATTGACAGCGCCTGTACCGGGTTTGGTACGGGCGCTTCCTTTTTGTCTCCGTCTGCATTTTTTTAGCGTTTTTTTTCATAAAAAGACATGAATTGCAGATTGTGTTTTGATAGAATAAAGAAAGAGCTTGTCAAATGATAATTTAATTATAAAAAGGAAGTGTCAAGATGTTAAAAAGCGAAAGACTTTGTGCCGATTTGTGCGTTAAATGTTTTTTTAATACATAAAAGCTTACGTTATTATAAATATACCAAAAAAACAAAAAAGTATAGCTTTTTTTGATATAATTCATAGATTATTGGTATAATATATTGACAAAGAGTGATTAGTGTTGTACAATATATGAACAGGTATTCAAATGTTCAAGAGTGCCTGTGTATACAGATAGGAGATGATCAAATGGACAGAACAGTTTATTTGGACAATAATGCAACAACATATATGAAAAAAGAGGTTCTTGACGCTATGCTGCCGTATTACACAGAGCATTTCGGAAATGCCTCTTCAAAATTCTATAAGGTCGGCAGGGATGCCGAAGCGGCTGTGTTATCCTTCAGAGAAAGGGTTGCAAAGGCAATCGGCGCAAAGACCAATGAAATATATTTTACCGGTTCGGGCTGCGAGGCGGACAATTGGGCAATTAAGGGAATTGCCGATGCATACAGGGAAAAGGGAAATCACATTATAACAAGCTCAATCGAGCATCATGCGGTTTTAGGTACCTGTGAGTTTCTTGAAAAGCACGGCTATGAGGTGACATATCTTCCGGTTGATGAAAACGGAATTGTCAATCCCAAGGACGTTGAAGCTGCCATTACCGATAAAACAATACTTATTTCCGTAATGACGGCAAATAATGAAATAGGCTCCATACAGCCCATTGCGGAAATTTCCAAAATAGCAAAGGCACATAAGGTAATCTTCCATACCGATGCAGTACAGGCTATAGGTCATATGAGAGTTAACGTTGAGGAAATGGGTGTTGATTTGCTTTCGATTTCAGCACATAAATTTCATGGCCCTAAGGGAATAGGTGCGCTGTATATCAAAAACGGAATAAGGATTTCAAACCTTATTCACGGCGGAGGTCAGGAAAGAGGCAAAAGAGCTGCAACCGAAAATACTGCCGGTATGGCAGGGCTTGCTCAGGCAATAGAAATGGCTGTAAGCGAGCTTGATGAGAATGTTTCCGAAATGAAGAGAAAGAGAGACAGGCTTATCAAAGGAATAGAGGAAAGCATTCCCTATTGCAGGCTGAACGGCCCGAGAGATGACAGAAGGCTTTGCAACAATGTGAATTTTTCCTTTAAATATATTGAGGGTGAGTCGATACTTATGCTCCTTGATATGAAGGGTGTGGCTGCGTCAAGCGGAAGTGCCTGTGCTTCGGGTTCTCTTGACCCCTCACACGTTCTGCTTGCAATCGGTTTGCCCCATGAAATTGCTCATGGCTCTTTAAGACTGAGTGTTGGTGACGATACAACAGATGAAGATATTGATTACGTTTTAGAGGTACTTCCTCCAATAATAGAAAGACTCAGAATGATGTCGCCGTTATATGAAGAAGTATTAAAGTCAGAACAGAAATAATAGAAAGGGTGAAATATAATGTATAGTGAAAAGGTAATGGATCATTTTTCAAATCCGAGAAATGTTGGAGAAATTGAAAACGCAAATGCGGTAGGTCAGGTTGGAAATCCTAAATGCGGAGATATAATGAAAATTTACATGGATATCGAGGATGATATCATAAAGGATGTAAAATTCAAGACCTTTGGCTGTGGTGCTGCCATTGCTACAAGCTCAATGGCAACAGAGATGGTTAAGGGAAAGAGCGTTAAGGAGGCTTTGGAGCTTACCAATAAGGCTGTTATGGAGGCACTTGACGGGCTTCCGCCCGAAAAGGTTCACTGCTCTATTCTGGCTGAGGAGGCAATTCATTCGGCAATTGATGACTACTATAAGAAAAACGGTATTGAATTGGGTGTTACACATAACTGTGACGGCTGCTGCTCCGATTGTCATAAAAGCCATGATGAAAATATGTAATGGCACAAGGCTGTTTACCGGAATTATTTCATAAACATAAAACCGTATTTCCGCAGGTTAAACGCGGAAATACGGTTATTTTAGTATTTGATAATTCTGTCTGTGCCGCAGCCGAACCGAAAAAGTCTTAATTCCCTTTCTTTGGGCTTAAGCACAGCGGCATCCCAGCAATCCTGATTAACGGTGTTTAATGTTCTGTCGCTTCCCGTGCGTACACCGTCACATTTTGCATTAAATGTATTTGACGCAAGCTGAGAATTAATAATTGCATGATTTATTCCCGCAATCTTTGCCTCACAGTCACAGCCATAGCCGCCGCCGAAATGACAGACAAGCCTTACACCTCTTTTTTGTGCCTGCTGAATAATTGCAAGAATCTGTTCGGTGGAAAAACCGGCGTATATAAACGGATCTGTGCCAAGCTCAAATCTTGATTTCGGTATTCTGTGGGAGAATATTATAACCTCTTTTCCCTCACAGCCCACAAGAGCATCGGTCATAAGCCATGATGCCTGCTCAACGGATATGCCTGTATATTTATCAAAAAGTCCGAGGGCAGTGTTGATTTGATAGTTATATGAACATAAAAATATCAATCTGACATTTTTGTCGGGAATGTCCGCAAAATAATAAGGCTTGTTGGCAGGACGGGAAACATTTTCGTAAGAATTTATAAATGACGTTTCATAATACCAGACTTCATCTGTCATTATATTTTTAGCAAGCTGACCGATATATGTTTCATTGCGCCAACCGTCGGTATATCCCTGAGTGACAAATAGCTTTTTTGCGGCAATACTGTTTTTAAACCTTTCGATTTCGCTTTCATATATACGCCTTGAAATCAGCTCCGGATTATCACCATTTATGATATTCCCTAAATGTACAATAAAATCAAAGCCTATTTCACTGTCCACAGCTTTAATATTTTCAATGGTATCAGAAACCTCCTCCGACATACAGCTGTCGGTTAAAAGTGCAAAGCATAAGTCATTATCGGACCTACATTCTTTTATGCTGTCTGCTGTCTTTTTTATCTCATTTTTAAAGCAAGTCTTCATGAAAATCTCCATTCTTTTGTATATTTGTCGGTATAGCTTGAATAAATAATATACTCTTAGTAATCAATTTCTCTGTTTTTGCCTGCACCGAATCTGAAAAGTCTTACTTTTCTGTTGTCTTTGTCAAGCACTGCTCCGTCCCATAAATCCTCTGTATCGGTTCCCAACTGTCTTTTGGGATAACAGCCTCCGTCGGGCATATCCCACAGCTGTGGGATATATGCGGTTTCAGACGCAATAACAATAAAATTCAATCCGTTTACCTTTCCGATGTAATCCCCATGGTAATGACCGACGAACCATGCGGCAAAATCAAAGCCTTTTTCATTTTTTGCCTGCTTTACAATATCCATTAAAAGGTTTCCGTTTATTTGTCTGTTATTCTCGCATACTCTTTCATCAAAGTACACAAAGGGAGTGTCGTGAGAAAAAATCATAACCGTCCAGTCTTTTTCGACATCAAGGGCAGTATTTTTAAGCCATTCTGCCTGAAGGCTGTCAGTACCGTATAGCTTTTTAAATTGTTCTTTGCCGTCATATCCTGTATAATAAAATGTACACAGTACAATGAGCCTTATTTTCCGAATAGGATAGTCAACATAAAAATACGGCTTGCCGGGTGCTCTGCCTACATTTTCATAGCTGTCTACAAACTTTGTTGCTTCATACCAATCCTCATCGGGGGTTATGTCGACTGTATGCAGAGTAACCCTGTCACCAAACCCGTCATGGTTGCCTTCAACGGGATAAAAGTGATTTGAGGCAATACAGTCCTTAAACAGCTCCATCTGTTCATTTAACAGCTGCTTTGTATAGCTTCGTGAAAGGCTGCCATTTAAGAAATCACCTAAGTGAAGCAGACAGTCAAATCCGACTCTGCTGTCAACCTCACGGATATTGGTAAGAGTTTGAGGCAGAGAGTTGTCAAGATGAGTGTCTGTCACTACCGCAAATCGGAAACAATTACCGAATCTGTTAAGCTCGTCTGCTGTTTTTTGTATTTCGCTGCCGTAGCACGGCTTTATTTGCTCTGTCATTAATACCAACCTGCTATCTGAATAATTTTGTGCAGAATAAATTGTTACACTGCATTTGAATGCATTAATTATATAGTATATCAGGATAATTGTCAATGATTAAGCAATATTTTTTGTGAGTCGGTTAGCTGTACTTTTGCTTGTCCAAAAGTACCAAAAGACCAATAAGGGGAAGTGCCCCCTCGCTTGGCTTTGCTGTAAAAAAACATGAAGATATATATATTAAGCATGGCATAAATTTTCAGAAATATTTCTCTTATGGTTAGAATTAATAAAAAAACCCTAAATTAAAAAAAAAATACAACAATATTACAAAAATATTATATTTCATATTGATTTTATAGAAAAAAAGTGTTATTATATAGGCAAGTATGTTTAAAATTTATAAAAGCATACGCCTAAAGGATTAAATAAGGAGGAGATTCCATTGGCAAGAAAAATGAAAACTATGGATGGTAACAATGCTGCCGCTTACGCGTCATATGCGTTTACCGATGTTGCAGCTATCTATCCTATCACACCATCATCAACAATGGCTGAGGTAACAGACAAATGGGCTGCTGCCGGACAGAAGAATATTTTCGGTCAGACCGTAAAGGTAACCGAGATGCAGTCCGAGGCAGGTGCCGCAGGTACTGTTCACGGTTCATTGACAGCAGGTGCACTGACAACAACCTATACCGCATCACAGGGTCTGTTATTGATGATCCCGAATATGTATAAAATAGCAGGTGAATTATTGCCCTGCGTATTTAATGTATCAGCAAGAGCTTTGGCTTCACACGCTCTTTCGATTTTCGGCGACCATCAGGACGTTATGGCTTGCCGCCAGACAGGCTTTGCAATGCTTGCGTCAACAAATCCGCAGGAGGCTATGGATTTGGGTGCTGTTGCACATCTTACAACAATAAAGGGAAGAGTTCCTTTCCTTCACTTCTTTGACGGCTTCAGAACCTCGCATGAATATCAGAAGGTAGCATGCTGGGATTATGATACCCTTGCAAAGATGGTAGATTGGGACGCTTTGAATGCTTTCAGAAGAGGCTCTTTGAATCCTGAGCATCCCGCTCAGAGAGGTACCGCACAGAATCCTGACGTATTCTTCCAGGCTAAAGAGGCGGTTAACAAGTATTATGATGCAATTCCTGAGCTTACACAGGAATATATGGATAAGGTTAATGCTGAAATCGGTACCGATTATAAGCTGTTTAACTACTACGGTGCCGCTGACGCTGAACAGATTATCATTGCCATGGGTTCTGTTTGTGATACAATAGAAGAAACAATTGATTATCTGAACGCTAACGGACAGAAGGTTGGTTTAATTAAGGTAAGACTTTACAGACCGTTCTCGGCTAAGCACCTTATTGAAGCAATTCCCGATACAGTTAAGAAGATATCCGTTCTTGACAGAACAAAGGAATCGGGTTCTGTCGGCGAGCCTTTGTATCTTGATGTTGTTGCTGCATTGCAGGGTTCAAAATTCCAGGGCTGCGATATTTATTCAGGTCGTTACGGTTTGGGCTCAAAGGATACAACTCCTGCTCAGATAATTGCCGTATACAAGAATACAGACAAGAGAAGATTTACAATCGGTATTGTAGACGATGTAACAAATCTGTCACTTCCTATTGATGAAAATCCCGATACAACTCCGGCTAACATCACAAGCTGTAAGTTCTGGGGACTTGGTGCTGACGGTACTGTTGGTGCTAACAAGAACTCGGTTAAGATTATCGGTGACCACACAGATATGAACGTTCAGGCATACTTTGACTATGACTCAAAGAAGTCAGGCGGTTTGACTGTTTCTCACTTAAGATTCGGAAACGCTAAGATTACTTCAACATATCTTATCAACAAGGCTGACTTTGTTGCTTGTCACAAGGCTTCTTACATCAGACAATATGATATGGTTTCCGATGTTAAGCCGGGCGGCGTATTCCTTTTGAACTGCTCATGGAATGCCGAGGAGCTTGAGGAGCATATTCCGGGCCAGGTTAAGAAATATATTGCCGATAACAATATTCAGTTCTACACAATTGATGGTGTTAAGATCGGTAAGGAAATCGGCTTGGGCAACAGAATCAATACTGTATTGCAGTCTGCATTCTTTACTCTTGCAAACATTATTCCTGCTGAGGACGCTATTAAATATATGAAGGACGCAGCTACAGCTTCTTATTCAAAGAAGGGTGACGCTGTTGTTAAGATGAACCATGACGCAATCGATGCCGGTGCAAAGCAGATTGTTAAGGTTAACGTTCCCGAAAGCTGGAAGAATGCTCAGCCTGAGGATCTCAGCGTTAAGCATGACGGCGAAGGAAAGCTCATTGACTATGTAAACAATGTGCTTGTTCCGATTAACCAATTCAAGGGTATGCAGCTTCCTGTATCAACCTTTGAGCCGTATGTAAACGGTGAGGTTCCGCTCGGTTCTTCCGCATTTGAAAAGAGAGGCATTGCAATTGACGTTCCTGTTTGGAATCCTGATGCTTGCTTGCAGTGCGGACTGTGTTCATATGTATGTCCTCACGGATGTATCAGACCTGTTGTATTGACAGAGGAAGAAAAGAACAATGCTCCTGAGGGAACAAAGTATATCGGTATGAAGCAGATGGACGGCTTGTATTTTGCAATTGCCGTATCTGTTCTTGACTGTACAGGCTGCGGCTCTTGTGTAAATGTGTGTCCTGAGGTTAAGGGTAATAAGGCGCTTTCAATGAAGCCGCTTGATACTCAGCTTGATGTTCAGGCAGGCTTTGATTACGGCATTAATCTTGCTACAAAGCCGTCGGTATTTGATAAATTCGGTATTAACACAGTTAAGGGTTCACAGTTCAGAATGCCTTATCTTGAGTTCTCAGGTGCTTGCGCAGGCTGTGGTGAAACACCTTATGCTAAGCTTATAACACAGCTGTTCGGTGACAGAATGTACATTGCAAATGCAACAGGCTGTTCCTCAATCTGGGGCGGTTCATCACCTTCAACTCCTTATACAGCTAACAAAGAGGGAAGAGGTCCTGCTTGGGCTAACTCACTGTTTGAGGATAACGCTGAATACGGCTACGGTATGTATTTAGGTCAGAAGGCTTTAAGAGAGGCTAATATTTCTAAGTTAGATAAGATAGCTGAAGAAGCTCCCGAAACAAAGTCTGCAATCGAGAAGTTCTTAGAAACCAAGGATTTGGGTGTTGAGAACAAGGTTGCTACAGAGGAATTGTTAAAGGCTATTGCCAATGTAAATTCAGAGGAAGCTAAGAGCGTTCTTGCCGACAAGGAATATCTTGCAAAGAAATCCGTATGGATATTCGGCGGCGACGGCTGGGCTTATGATATCGGCTTCGGCGGTGTTGACCACGTATTGGCTTCGGGTGAGGATGTAAACATTATGGTATTTGATACCGAGGTTTACTCAAATACAGGCGGTCAGTCATCAAAGGCTACACCTACAGGTGCTATCGCTCAGTTTGCCGCAGCAGGTAAGGTTGTTAAGAAGAAGGACTTGGCTGCTATTGCAATGAGCTATGGTTATGTATATGTTGCTCAGATTGCTCAGGGTGCTGATTACAATCAGTGCTTAAAGGCTATGCTTGAGGCTGAAAGCTATGTTGGTCCTTCACTGATTATCGCTTATGCTCCTTGTATCAACCACGGTATCAAGGGCGGTATGAGCATTGCTCAGTCAGAGGAAAAGAAGGCTGTTGAAGCAGGCTATTGGCACTTATTCAGATATGACCCGAGACGTGCTCTCGAGGGCAAGAATCCGTTCCAGCTTGATTCAAAAGAGCCTAAGGCAAGCTATGAAGACTTCATCATGGGTGAGGTTCGTTACAATTCTCTTGCTCGTTCAAATCCCGAAAGAGCTAAGGAGCTGTTCGCAAAGGCTCAGGCTGACGCTAAGGCTAAGTATGAGCATCTTGTTGAGCTTGCAAAATAATTGATGTTTGACGAAAAATAATTGGTTTTTCGTGTTAATGCAGACGGAGCTGCTGCAAAGGAGCGTTATGATACGCGCCTTTGCACAGCTCCGTTTTTTTGCACTGATAATGGCAATATAAATTTATTTATAACTATATTTTATTTTCCGAACAGTAACCTGCTTATCTGATTTTTATATAATATTTTTTAAAAATACTTGCTATGAGGCGGTTATTGTGTTATAATAACAAGATACAGTAAGCGATACTCAAAATCAGATGCCAAATATCATGCGAAGGGAGGTACGGGCTTGTGAAAATTACTGACAGTGAAATACAGAGGGTATGCTCTCCGGTGATTTGCAAAAGGGGGATGGAATTTTATAAGGATGGACGTGTGCATATAAAATCAAGGGAAGAAAGCTCCATTACTGCTGTTGTGGACGATGATGAGGTCTACAATATCAGAATTGATTTTAACAATGACAAAATTTCCGAATGCTTTTGCACTTGCCCGTATTTTCAGACAATGGGCGCAAACTGCAAGCATATTGCCGCAACTCTTAAAAAGAGACAATGCGAGCTTATTGAGGGAGAAAGCTATAAGGACGAGAATGACAGAATCGCCAAAATGCTGTGCAGTGAATTTGCCGACAACTGCTTTGAAAAGAAACGTCTGGGGCTGAAATTTTTATTCGATATTGTCAGTACGGGAGAAAGAAAATGCCGTTACTCTGTTGAGCTTATGTGCGGCTTTGACGAGCTTAAGCCTGTTAACGGCATTGACAGATTTCTTGAATGCTATATCAATATGACGGATTTCAAGCTGTCTAAGCATACAGCAATAAATTCCGCAAAATATTCTCTCGGTGATAATGATAAAAAAATAATTGAGATATTATGCGAGGCATATCAGAACAAAACCTCGGACGGCGGATATGTGAACCGTATTTCAAAAACATATATTGCTCCGGCAACCGCCAAAAGAATATTTCCTTTGCTTAATGCGGCGGACTGTGATTTTTATTTTAATTCAATGCTTCTCGGTGATTATTCCGTAAGAGAGGATAATCCCGATATTGTAATAGATGTAAATGCAACCGACAGTGAAATAAGCCTGAATATATTTGAAAGCGGTACGGCGCTTTTTGATGACGGAAGCTGGTTTTTGTACGAAAATTGCTTTTATCATACCGACAGCGAATGGCGGGCGTGGTTTATGCCCATATACAATTCACTTATATCCGAAAGCAGAACGCAGATAGACTTTAAGGGAAATACACGTGTTGATTTTGCAACCTATGTATATCCGAAGCTGAGAAATAAAAGAGGAGTGGTCACTGCCGGTCTTGACGCAATGGTTATCAATGAAAAGCCGGAATTTACCGTTTATCTTGACGCGGACAAATATACTCTGACCGCAGATGTGCTTGTAAGCTACGGGAGCTTCAAGCTGTGTTTGCCCTCAGACACTCCTTTGTCGGAAAAAATTGTTATAAGGGATATGGCGGCGGAAAGTGAAATACTGAAATATTTTTCCTCCTTTTCGCTTAATGCAAGTAAGTTTTATACCTCTGACAATGATGTGATATTTGATTTTATCGCCGATGCTATAGGCAGTCTTTCCCAAAAAGCAAAAATAGTTGCAAGTGACACCTTCAGAGGGCTTATCGGTCAGAATGATGTAAAGATTAAAGCCAAAGCCCATTACCGAAAAGATATTGATTTGCTTGAAATAGATTTTGATTCCGAGCTGTCGGGAGAAGAAATTTACGGCATACTTAATGCCGTTCGTTTAAAGAAAAGATTTTACAAGCTGAAAAACGGTAGCTTTATGACAATTGATGAGAATACAGAGCAGGAGCTTAAGGTGCTTGACGGGCTTGACTTTACCGAAAAGGAAATACACTTAGGTAAAAAAACTGTTTCAAAGTATCATATGCTTTATATTGACGTCCTTGAAAAGGAAGGCAGAATTGAGGCTGACAAGGCTTTTTCCGAGCTGATTGGCGGAATAAGAAAAATAAAATCCCGCATTCCGAAGGATTTAAAATCGGTTTTAAGAAAATATCAGACGGACGGAGTAAATTGGTTAAAGCAGCTTTCGGAGCTGGGGTTCGGCGGTATTCTTGCCGATGATATGGGCCTTGGAAAAACCCTTGAGGTGATAGCCTTTGTGATGAGCGAAAAAAGGGAAAAGCCTGTGCTTGTTGTAACACCCAGCGCACTGACATATAATTGGCTGAATGAGATAAAGAAGTTTGCGCCCTATGCGTCGGCTGTTATAATTGACGGAAGCAAGGAGGAAAGAGCAGGGCTGCTTAAGAATAATATTTCAGGCTGTGACTTTGTGATTACCTCCTATCCACTTTTGCGTCGTGATATTGATATGTATTCCGGGCTTGAGTTTTCATATATGTTTATTGATGAATCACAGCATATAAAAAATCCGGATACAATGAGTGCTAAAGCGGTTAAAAGGATTACAGCTGACAGAAGGTTCGCTCTTTCCGGAACGCCTGTTGAAAACAGTCTTACAGAGCTTTGGTCGGTATTTGATTTTGTAATGAAGGGATATTTGTACTCAAGAAAGGAGTTTGCAAGGCATTACGATAAGCTGAATGCCGATGAGGATAAGGAAAAGCTTTCCGAGCTGCAAAAAAAAATCCGTCCCTTTGTAATGAGGAGAATGAAGACCGATGTGCTTTCCGAGCTGCCGGAAAAGATTGAAAATACCATATATTCCGATTTTGTGCCGGAACAAAAGAAAATGTATGAGGCATTTCTTGCGGTTGCAAAAAAAGAGGTTACGGCACTGCTTGACAGCAGCGGAAACGGAATGAAGATTCTGACTATTCTTTTAAGGCTGAGACAGATATGCTGTCACCCTGCGCTTTTTGATGAAAATTACAAAAAAGACAGCGGTAAGCTGATATTGCTTGAGGATATAGTTTCCTCGGCAGTTTCACAGGGACACAGAATACTGATTTTCTCTCAATTTACGTCCATGCTTGAAATTATAAGAAAAAAGCTTAAGGAAGAAGGCTTTGACTGCTTTTTTATTGACGGAAAAACTCCCTCGGATATGAGAGCACAGCTGGCAGACAGATTTAATTCGGGGGAAAAGAGCCTGTTTCTTATTTCTCTGAAGGCAGGAGGAACGGGACTTAATCTTACAGGGGCGGATACCGTAATTCATTATGACCCGTGGTGGAATCCCGCCGTAATGGATCAAGCATCGGACAGAGCCTACAGAATAGGTCAGACAAAGGCTGTTCAGGTAATACGCCTTGCCACAAGAGGAACCATAGAGGAGCAAATTCTGAAGCTTCAGGAATCAAAGAGAAATCTTGCGGACAGCGTGATAAAGAAGAATACAAAAACCGTTGCGGGGCTTACCAAAGAGGAAATACTTTCACTGTTTGAACGGCAGAAATAAATTTGCTGACGTAAGGCAATTTGTTTCGTGAATGCAGTGACGATATGTTGGTAATATATGACATACAATCGGAAAGGTTTTTATGATGGAGGGAGATAATGAGATGAACCTTGAAGGCTTAAACGACAAGCAGCGCGAGGCTGTTATGAATACCGAGGGCCCTGTGCTTGTACTTGCCGGTGCCGGCAGCGGCAAGACTACAGTGCTTGTTACAAGAATTGCATATATTCTTGAAAACAGAGATGTATCTGCACACAATATTATTGCCATAACCTTTACTAATAAGGCGGCAAACGAGATGAAAACAAGAATTGAAAGGATGATTGGCGAAAAGGCGAAGGGAATGTGGGTCAGCACCTTCCATTCCGCTTGCGTAAAAATACTGCGCACCGCCGCCGAAGCTCTGGGATTTACTAAAAGCTTTGTAATTTATGACAGCGATGACAGCAAAACGGTTATAAAGGAGTGCTTAAAGGAGCTTAACCTTGATGAAAAGGTTTTCCCGGTGCGCTCGGTTATGTCACAAATCAGCAAGGCAAAGGATGAGCTTATTTCGCCGGAGGAATATGAAATGCGGCATATGACCGATTACAGGCTTTCAAAGATTGCGGCGGTATATTCCTTGTATCAGAAAAAGCTTAGAAAGAACAATGCAATGGACTTTGACGACATTATCTTTTTTACCGTAAAAATTCTGAGAGAAAATCCTGCCGTTCTTGAATATTACCGGAATACCTTCCGCTATATTATGGTTGACGAATATCAGGATACAAGCACAGCACAGTATATGCTTGTGAGCCTGCTTGCAGGTGGTACAAGAAATGTATGCGTTGTGGGTGATGACGATCAGAGTATATATAAATTCAGAGGAGCGAATATAAGAAATATACTTGACTTTGAAAAGGAATTTAAAGACACAAGGGTCATAAAGTTAGAGCAGAATTACCGTTCATCAAAGAACATATTGAATGCGGCAAATGCGGTAATAAAGAATAATTCCGAACGTAAGGAAAAAGCACTTTGGACAAGCAACGAAAACGGTGAAGCAATAAAGCTGTATACCGGAGGTAATGAACGAGATGAGGCGGTCTTTATTGCCAACGAAATTGCGAACGCGGTTGAAAACGGCGCAAAATATTCAGATTTTGCAATTCTTTACCGTACAAATGCTCAATCCCGAATAATAGAAGATACCTTCATAAGAAATGTAATACCCTACAGAATACTTTCCGGTCTGCGGTTTTATGACAGAAAGGAAATAAAGGATATTATAGCTTATCTGAGAGTTATACTTAATCCTGCCGACGATGTAAGCCTGCAAAGAATTATCAACGAGCCGAAAAGAGGAATAGGAAAGACTACTATGGATAAGGCGGCACAGCTTGCGGATATGCAATTGAAAAGTATATTTGAAATCATATCCGAGCCTGATAAATACCCCGAAATCCTGAGGGCAAGCTCAAAATTAGAGGGCTTTACGGCAATGATTAACGAGCTTAGAAGAATAAGGAATGAGGTTAATGTGACAGAGCTTATTGAAAAGACCTTGATGTTAAGCGGATATGTGACCGCACTTGAGCTTGAAAATACGGTCGAATCGGAAACGAGAATGGAAAATATTAATGAATTTATCAGCGTTGCCGCCGAATTTATGAAAACTGAGGAGGACACAAGCTTTGAAGCCTTTCTTGAAAATATAACCCTTGTATCAAATATAGATTTTTATGATGAAAATGAGGATTATGCCGTTATGATGACGATACATTCGGCAAAGGGACTTGAATTTCCGACTGTTTTTGTTACAGGTCTTGAGGAGGGACTGTTCCCATCCTTTAAGGGGGTTTCCGAATCGCAGAACAGGGAGGAGCTGGAGGAGGAAAGGCGGCTTTGCTATGTGGCAATAACAAGAGCAAAGCAAAAGCTGTACATAACCAATGCGTCAAGCAGAACCGTTTACGGACATACTACAAATCAGCGTCCGAGCCGATTTATTAATGAGCTGGAATTGAAGAGCGGAAAACGCACGTCAAAATCAAAATTGGTTTCAATTGAAGAATATCTTCGTTCTGCTCCGAAATTTTCAATGCCCTCCTTTACTGCAGAGAGGGTTGAAAAGGCCCCCGAAAAACCGTCTGCAAAAACGGCTGCGGCGTTTAAAAAGGGTGATATCGTTATGCATAAGAAGTTTGGCAGAGGTGTGGTTATCAGTGCCAAGCAGTACGGTAAGGATACTCTTGTTGAGGTTGCCTTTGACAGCGTCGGAACAAAACAGCTTATGGCTAATTTTGCAAAGCTGACGTTAATTGATGAGGATTTATAGTGTTGAATTAAAAAAAATTAGCGGGACAGGCATATCCGAGGCTGTTTTATTCGCTGATGAGCGAATCAGCCGTCGGATATGTCTTTTTAATGGTTGTTATTGAACGATAGAGTAGGTGCGTAATACAATCTCACTTTTTATTTGCAATATACTTTTATTGCCTCGCTCATAAACATTATGTCTGTTACCTCTCTTTCCTGTTGTAATGCGGTTTTACATCAGTTTTTTTACTTTTGCGGTTACTATCGGAGCAAGAAACGCAGTTAATACCACCAAAATCCATAAGTTTCCGCTCATAAAGTTATAAGCCTGCAGCAATTCCTCAAAGCCTTTGCCTTGTTTCAGAAACATTATCAAATCAAACAAATTTGTTAAAGCAAACCACATTAGTCCGAAAATGATATAATCTCTTTTTTTGCAGCCCCGAATTTTAGGTATCAGTGCCAAAGCGACTGCAAAAATACAAACGCACAATATAATTCCGCTTATCGGCAGTGCCAACCTGCCTGAACCGATTAAAACATAATCCCGGAATCCTCCGTTCAGAATAGCCAGCGGAATAATTAAAATCCATATTAAAACTGCTTGTAAATATTTTTTTATGTATGACATTTTTCTAATCCTCCTTCTTTTTTATCCCCAAAATCATGTATCGTAAAACCTGTACTCTTTTCAGCACTTCGTACAGTGCAAAGGTTATAAGCAATTCGGCGGCAAGAGCTATCGAATAATTACATATTGCAGGAAAATCAAACCGGTAATGCAATAAGTAACAAGTGGCAGTTAATACCGGATAATGCAAAATGTAAAATCCAAAGCTTGATTTTGTCATATAGCGAGTAAATGCCGTTTCTCCACCGCAATATTTTTTTGCACACCCGATGACGGCAAGTACAACAATCCACAAATACAGATTAGTGATAATACTTTGCAGACACGCAGGGGATGTGTAATCACTTCCGAAGTAGTAAACGGTATATAAAACGGCACCTGTTACGGCAAGGCATAACATGGGAATACAAACGCTTTCTATCTTTTCCTGCACTTCATCATGGGAGAAAATATAGTAGCCGATGAGAAATGACGCAAAATAAATCCCAAAACGGTACGTTGTCAAAACAGGCATATTCAGGATCTGCGCCGCCCCGAATATTACGATAAAAAGCGATAAAATAATCGGAAGATTAGCCTTTTTACATAATTGCCACACTCTGTCATTTTTGTCTGTCTTTTTAAGCAGTACAAGAATACATGAAAATATAAACAGCATTTGTATAAACCACAGCGGACCGGTTCCGCTTACGGCAGAAATCGGATATATCAAAGCCGGAGGTATATATTCAAGACCGCCGCCCATTTTTATATTCAAATACCCCGTAATCCAGTGAATTGCAAATAAACCCAAGGTTGAGGGAACAAGCAGCTTTACGGCACGTTCCTTTAAGAACTGCTTTACGGTTCGTTTCTGAAGGGAATACCTTGCGCTCATGCCCGAAATTACGAACAGAAGCACCATAAACCACGGATACACAACATATGCCAATACATCAAAAGCAGGGATATTTTCGGCATTTGGAATACCGCCGGGAACACCCACGTCGTTAAACATATAGCAAACATGATAAATCAAAACAAGCAGGACGGCAGCCCAGCGTATATTATCAATATAAGTTTTTCGCATTTTGCATTTTTCCTTTCGTACTGTATTTTCTCACTCTATTACTGCGGTCTGTTTACGGAAAGCATTCTTTCCGAAAACCTGTACTTTAACCCCATATATGCGTCGGACAATACCTTGCTTACCTTATCAATATCCCATTCCAAATAGGCAGTTGCCGTCATTGCGGCAATTCCGTGAACGAATATCCACATTTCCGTATGGAACAAATATGCGTCGTCCTCACTGAGCTTTAAATTCTTTTGAACCTCCTCCATAAGAGGCTTCATATAAATTTTATCATCAATACTTTCATTGGAACGGTCACGCATATACAGCAGCTTAAACAGCTCCGGTTCCTCTTTGGCAAACAGGATATACGCAATGCCGCTTGCCTTATAGGGAGGATATTCGCCGCTTTCCATAAGCTCATGCATACGTGCAAGGCTCAAATTGTATGATGCTCTTAAGACTTCTGTATGTACCTCCTCCATATTTTTAAACTGACCGAATATCGGCTTTACGGACGAATGCAGTTTTTCTCCCAAAGCCCGGGCGGTAACGGCAGATATTCCGTTCTTCCTTGTCAAATCCAAAGCTGCCTGAATGATTTCTTCTCTTGTAAACTTAAACTTAGGCGGCATTTTCTTTCCCTCCTCAAAACGATAAGTAACATACATTGCGCAACCTATGTTACCATTATATCCCTGTTTGCTTTATTTGTCAATAGATTTTAAAGTCCGGCAAAAAATAATTTTAGCCGGACAGTAACACTTTTTATATGATAATAATAAAAATTTTTTATAAACTACTGTACAAACAGCTGATTTTGTGGTAAAATATATATATGTATTTGTAGATGCTGTACACATTTGAATATTTGTAAAAAAATCCTGAAAAAAATTTGATATTTTTTCGGAAAAACTATTTACAAAACAAAAAAAATGATGTATAATCAAATTAAAACAAAAGAAAACAAAGAAAAACCAAAATCAGGAGGAGTACATAATGTATAAATCAGATTATGAAATCAAAAAAGAGTTATGCGAAATCGGCAGAAGAATTTACAATGACGGTTTCGTTGCTGCAAATGACGGTAACTTCTCGGTTAAGATTGACGAGGATACCTATTTTGTAACACCGACCGGTGTCAGCAAGGGCTTTATGACACCTGAAATGATTTGTAAGGTTGACAAAAACCTTAACTTAAAGGAGCCGAATAAATGGAAGCCTTCATCGGAATTTAAGATGCATCTGAGAGTGTATCAGGAAAGACCGGACGTAAACGCTGTTGTTCACGCTCATCCTCCCATTGCTACCTCCTTTGCAATTGCAGGCATTCCGCTTGACAAGCTCATTATGCCCGAGGCAGTTATATTCCTGGGCGGAGTTCCGCTTGCAGAATACGGAACACCCTCAACAATGGAAATACCCGATTCATTAATGCCCTATCTGCAGGATTATGACGCAATACTTCTTGCAAACCATGGTGCGCTGAGCTTCGGTGTTGACTTGAATACCGCTTTCTTCAGAATGGAATCGACAGAGTTCTATGCAAAGCTGCTTATGTATGCAAGACTTTTGGGCGGCGAAAAGGAAATCCCCTGCGGAGAGGTTAAAAAGCTTATTGATTTGAGAAAGAGCTTCAACGTTCCGGGACATCACCCCATGGAAAAGCTTTGCCCAAGCTGCTATAACGAGAACGCAAAGGATATGACTCCCACCGAGGCTGCCGAAAAGTTCGGAAAGCCCGGCTGCACATCGGGAAATGCCGCAAAGGACGCAAGCATTGAGGACATTGTTGCAGAGGTAACAAAGAGAGTTCTTGAAAAATATAACAAGTAATTTAAGGAATTGATATAAATGAGTAATTCCGGATTATATACAGGTAACGGTGACAGAGGCTATACCTCCACCGTTAAAAATAATCACATCCCGAAATATGATTATCTTATTGAGCTTATAGGCGAGCTTGACGAATATTCATCGGCGCTTGGGCTTGCGAGAGCACAAAGCTCTGATGAGGAGCTTTGTACGGATATAAAAAGAATTCAGAAAAAGCTTATTTCAATAATGGGCGAGCTTGCCGGAGGTGAAATTTCGGTCACAGCGGATTGTGTTAAGGTTGTTGAGAGTTTATGCGACAAATATATGCCGGAGGACTTTTCCGGTTTTGTGATTCCGGGAGATAACATTGTTTCGGCGCAGCTTGATATTGCCAGAACAATTGTGAGAAGAGCGGAAAGAACGGCGTCAAGGCTGATTGCTCTTCATAAAATACGACCAGAAACCTATACGTATCTTAACAGGCTCAGCGATATGACCTATGCCTTTGCCCGTTATGCGGCAGAGGAAAGAAAAACCGCAAAGAAGCAAATCGGTGCCGTAAGTGAAACGGTAACGGCTTTAACCCTTGGGCTTGCAAAGGAAATTTCGCTGGCGGTAGAAAAAAGAGCGGAGGAAATGGGAAAGAGAGTTGTAATTGCAATTCTTGACGAGGGCGCAAATCTTATGCTGCTCCATTCCATGCCCGAAGCTTATATCGCAAGCAGACAGATAGCGCAGGATAAGGCATATACTGCCGTATCTCTGAAAATGCCCACGCATATAGCCCTTGCCGAGTCAAGGGGCGGCTCATTGGACGGTCTTTGCGCAACCGATTCAAACCGTCTTATGCTTTTGGGCGGCGGCGAGCCTCTTATAATAAACGGTAAGGTTATGGGCGGTATAGGCGTTTCGGGAGGAACCGCAGAGGAGGATACTGCCTTTGCAGAGTTTGGCGCAATGTATTTGGAAAGGAGGCTCAGTTTATGATAGATGAAAAACAGATAAGTGAAATAGTGAGAAAGGTTATGTCCGATATGGGCGCAGAAGCCGCTCCGAAAAGAAAACAGCTTGGTGTTTTCGATACAATGGAGGAGGCTATCGAGGCCTGTAACAAGGCATATGAGCTTTTCAGATATTATAACAAGGAGCAAAGAGAAAACATAATTAAAGAAATCAGAAAGCTCACTCATGCGGAAGCTGAAATAATGGCAAAGCTGGCAGTAGAGGATACAAAGATGGGTAACGTTTACCACAAGACTCTAAAGCATCATCTTGTGGCTGACAAAACCCCCGGAACGGAGGATTTGGAAACAAAGGCTCTCTCCGGCGACAGGGGTCTGACACTTATAGAGATGGCTCCCTACGGAATAATAGGTGCTATTACACCGAGTACAAATCCAAGCTGTACGGTAATCTGCAACAGTATCTCAATGCTTGCCGGAGGAAACGGAGTTTTATTTAATCCTCATCCCCATGCAAAGAGAATTTCGGCATATGCCGTTGACTTGGTAAATCGTGCGGTGCTTGCGGCAGGCGGCCCTGAAAATATAGTGGCAACGGTTGCAAACCCGACAATGGAAACCTCAAATATGATGGTAAATCATCCTTCGGTTAAAATGCTTGTTGCAACAGGCGGCCCCGGAGTTGTTAAAATGCTTTTGTCAAGCGGCAAGAAGGCAATCGGTGCCGGAGCGGGAAATCCGCCGGTTGTGGTTGATGACACCGCAGACATTCCAAAGGCTGCAAAGGATATTATTGACGGCTGTACCTTTGATAATAACCTGCCCTGTATTGCCGAAAAGGAATGCTTTGTAATGAACAATGTTGCGGACGAGCTTATTTCGGGAATGCTGAAAAACGGAGCATATATGATTAATGCAGAGCAGACAAAGCAGCTTGAAAAGGTTGTTCTTGTCGAAGCTCCGCCGAAAAAACCGGGTGATAAGCCAAAGCTGGTTATAAATAAGGATTGGGTAGGAAGAGACGCAAAGAAAATTCTTGCTCAGATAGGTATAAATGTCGGTGACGACATCAGATGTATTATATGTGAAACAGAGTTTTCACACCCCTTTGTTCAGACAGAGCTTATGATGCCGATATTGGCGATTGTTCGCTGCAATACCTTTGAGGAGGCTATGGAAATGGCTGTCAAGGCAGAGCATGGAAACAGACACTCCGCACATCTGCATTCAAAGAATGTTGACCATATGACGGCTTACGCAAAGGCTGTTTGTACAACAATATTCGTAAAGAATGCTCCGAGCTATGCCGGAATAGGCTTTAACAGCGAAGGACACACGACCTTTACTATTGCAGGACCTACAGGCGAGGGTATTACATCCGCAAGAAGCTTTACAAGACAAAGAAGATGTGTACTGGTTGACAGTCTGTCTATTATATAAGGAGGTAAGCGAATGGAAGTAAATGAAAGAGAAATTGCCCAACTGGTTGAGGCGGTGCTTAAAGAAATGAATGGCACAGCAGCCGCTCCCGCAGCAAAGGCACAGGGTTTAATACCGAAAACAGCAAGAGTGGCAATGCTTACAAAGCTTGGTCATTTTGATATTAAGGAATATCCGATACCTGAGGTAGGCGATGACGATATTCTCGTTAAGGTTGAGGGTTGCGGAGTCTGCGGAACAGATGCACATGAATATAAAAGGGATCCGTTTTCACTTATCCCTGTTGCTCTCGGACATGAGGGTACGGGTGAAATTGTTAAAATGGGAAAGAACGTTAAGGCAGACAGTGCCGGAAAGCCCTTAAAGGTCGGCGATAAGGTTGTTACCTGTATGATATTTAAGGATAACCCCGATATTACAATGTTTGATTTAAACAAGCAGAATGTCGGCGGTGCCGATGTTTACGGACTTTTGCCCGATGATGATGTTCATTTGAACGGTTGGTTCAGTGATTACATACTTGTAAGAGGCGGTTCAACAATCTTTAACGTAAGTGATCTTGATTTGGATTCAAGAATACTTATCGAGCCGTGTGCGGTGCTTATACACGCTGTTGAGAGAGCAAAAACAACGAATATTTTAAGATTCAATTCAAGAGTTGTTGTTCAGGGCTGCGGACCTATCGGACTTATCTGTATAGCGGTTCTGCGTACAATGGGTATTGAAAATATCGTTGCGGTTGACGGAAATGATCAAAGACTTGAATTTGCAAAGAAAATGGGTGCTGATAAGACAGTCAACTTTATGAATCATAAGGGTATTGATGCTTTGAGCGAGGCTGTAAAGGACGCCTTCGGCGGATATTTTGCAGACTTTGCATTCCAGTGTACAGGCTCACCTGTTGCTCACAGCAATATATATAAGTTCATCAGAAACGGCGGAGGTCTTTGTGAGCTTGGCTTCTTCATCAATGGCGGAGATGCGTCAATAAATCCTCATTTTGACCTTTGCTCAAAGGAAATTACTCTTGTCGGCTCGTGGGTATACACCTTAAGAGATTATGCAACAACCTTTGATTTTTTAAAGAGAGCGAATGCAATAGGCTTGCCTATGAAGGATTTGATTACACATAAGTTCGGGCTTGATGAAATGAATGAAGCATTGGAAACAAATCTTGCTCAAAAGGGACTTAAGATTGCTTATGTCAACAAGAATTTCTAATTTAGAGAGAAAGGATGTTTTTGCTGATGGAGGCAGTTGGAATAGTTGAAATGTTTGGATTTGTCTGTGCAATCAAGGCGGCGGACGCTGCGGCAAAGGCGGCAGATGTGAAAATTATCGCCATTGATTCAAACAAGCCGGCAAATGCGGAAACAGTCGAGGTTCCCCTTATTATGTGCATAAAAATGCAGGGGAGCGTTGCGGCGGTAGAAGCGGGAGTTGCAGCTGCGGCTGCGGCTGCGGAGGCTTGTACGGGGCTAATCCAGAAGCATATAATTGCACGTCCCACCGAGGATTCGGAAAAAATGGCTCTGCGCTCAAGCGTGGGCAGGGACAGAGTAGGTTATATTAAAAATAACGCATAGATATCAGTATTTATATTTGAAAGGCAGGTTACATAATGGAAGCATTAGGAATGATTGAAACAAGAGGCTTAACAGCTTCAATTGAAGCAGCGGACGCTATGACAAAGGCTGCAAACGTTGTATTGGTAGGCACAGAGAAAATAGGTTCAGGTCTTGTAAGCGTTATCGTTAGAGGTGACGTAGGAGCAGTAAAGGCAGCTGTTGAGGCAGGTGCGGAGGCTGCGTCAAGATTGGGTGAATTGGTTGCAAAGCACGTAATTCCCCGTCCTCATCAGGATGTTGAAAAAATTCTTCCCACTATCTGATTTAATCAACTATCCGCAATTAAAAGGAAAGGTTGGTACGGATAAATGGAGTTTTCACTTGGCTTGATTGAGGTTCAGGCATTGGGACACGCAATATTTGTGCTTGATGCAATGACAAAAGCGGCTGATGTTGAATTTGTCGCAACCGAAAGGCGACTGGGCGGCAGACTTGTTACCCTGGTAATAAAGGGAACGGTTTCTTCCGTTACGGCTGCAATAGATGCCGGTAAGGAAACGGCACAGCAGTTTGGCTGTCTTAAGGCAGCGGAGGTCATCGCAAGACCTCATCCCGAAATCCTTAAATTCCTTCATCTGGACGAGCAAGGGAATATAATTCCCGTTTCGGAATCTGCGGCAACTCATGTGGGTTCGGTCGCAAAGGAAGAAGGCGCAAATGAAAAAACGGTCGAGGTAAAGGAAGAAAAAGCACAAAGAGTTTCTAAAGTCGTAAAAACGGCTTCAGATAAAAAGACTTCCGTAAGAAACGGAAGCAGAGCAAAAAGTAAATAAGTACCTTTACGGTGCAAATAAAAAAACAGGAGGAAATTAAAATGGCTGTAGAAGCATTAGGTATGGTTGAAACAAGAGGTTTGGTAGCTGCTATAGAGGCTGCCGATGCAATGGTTAAGGCTGCAAACGTAACCTTAATCGGAACAGAGAGAATCGGTTCAGGCTTGGTAACAGTTATGGTAAGAGGCGATGTTGGTGCTGTTTCTGCTGCAACAGAGGCAGGTGCGGCAGCAGGCTCAAAATTGGGTGAGCTGGTTTCTGTACACGTAATCCCAAGACCTCACGGTGATGTTGAAAAAATTCTCCCGGCTATCAAATAATTTAGCCTGAGGAAGGGACAGAGGGGGAGCATTATGCTTCCCCCGGCTGTCGGACTCTAAAAGACCGCTTTTGGCGGCATGGAGGTAAATCATGGTTGATGAAAAATTATTGGATATAGTAACAAAAAGTGTTATTGATATATTAAAAGCACAGGACAGTTATGACGGAATAAAGGTTGGAGTGTCCGCAAGACACGTTCATCTGTCCCGGAAGGATCTTGAAACCCTATTCGGAAAAGGTTATGAGCTTACTCCGAAAAAAATGCTTATGGGTGACCAATTTGCGGCTGAGGAGTGTGTAACACTGGTAAGTCCGTCATTGAGAACCATTGAGGGCGTAAGAGTTTTGGGGCCTGTAAGAAAGGATTCTCAGATTGAGATTTCAAGAACAGATACCTTTAAGCTGAAGGTAAGTCCGCCCGTTCGTCCGTCGGGAGAAATAAAGGGAAGCGCACCTATGGCGCTTGTAGGACCAAAGGGCAGCGTATTTTTAAATGAGGGCTGCATTATAGCAAACAGACATATCCATATGACACCGGCAGATGCCGAAAAATATGGGGTAAAGGATAATGACGTGGTTGATGTTGAAATTCAGAACTCAAAGCCGACACGCTATTATAACGTGCAGGTTAGAGTAAGAGAGGATTTTGATACCGAAATGCATATTGATACCGATGACGCTAATGCGGCGGCAATCAGGCAGGGAGACCATGTTGAGATAATTACAAAGCATTGAGCTTCCGATTATTGAATGGAGGAAGACGCTATGATTTTAGCACAGGTAACAGGGAGTATTGTTTCCACAAGTAAGAACGAAAAGCTCATCGGCTGTAAGTTTATGACTGTGCAGACGATTGAAAATAATAAGCTCACCGACAAATTTCTGGTTGCGGTTGACGGAATCGGGGCGGGAATCGGTGAAAAGGTGCTTATTACTACCGGATGCTCGGCAAGGCTCGCTCTGGCGGATAAGGAAGCACCTGTTGACGCTGTTATCGTAGGTATTGTTGACGAGAAACAGGGTAATATGAATTAAATTACGGTTTGCTTTTTATAAATCGTAATTTAATTCATAGTTAATAGTTAATAGTTAAGAATTAATAATTCATAATTATTTATTGCAGTGTCGGGCAGTAATTTGTTTTGCCTCGGACATAAGAATAAAAAGTATAAGGAGGGAAAATCTGTATGACGATTGAGGAATTACAAAAAATAATATATGACGCCGGAATTGTCGGCGCAGGCGGAGCCGGTTTTCCCACACATAAAAAGCTGTCGGAAAATGTTCGGCAGATAGTTGTTAATGCGGCGGAATGCGAGCCGCTTATGATGGTTGACCATCATATTTTCAGAAAGCACTTTCAGTCTATCATAGATACGCTGAATCTTATGATTGATACGCTGGGAGCAGACGAGGCCATATTCGGCATCAAGGGGAAAAATATGCATCTGCTTGATCCTAAAATTGTGAAGGGTCTTAAGGGAACAAGAATAAGCATAAAAGAAATTCCCGATGTTTATCCGGCAGGTGATGAGGTTGTTCTGGTTTATGAAACAACAGGAAAGATAATTCCGGAGGGTGCAATACCTGTAATGGTAGGGGTAATGGTTATTAATACCGAAACCCTGTATAATATCCGAAAGGCTCTTGAAAGCGGCGAAGCAGTTACCGATAAGTATGTTACGATTGCCGGTGACGTTAAAGAGGATATTACCGTTAAGGTTCCTGTAGGAATGAGAATTAAAGAGCTTTTTGAAGCGTTGGGCTATGGCGATATGACGGGAAAGGCTGTTATAAACGGCGGCCCGATGATGGGAAAGCTTGTTGATTATGAAAATGACGTGGTAACAAAAACCACTAAGGGGCTGTTGGTGTTTCCCGAAACACACAGCGTAATACAGAGAAGAAAAATGCCTTTGCGGACAATGCTAAAGCAAGCTTCGGCAGCTTGCTGCTATTGTACTATGTGTACCGATGTTTGCCCAAGATATTTGTTGGGACACTCTATTCAGGTACATAAGGTGTTGAGAGCGGCATCTCATTGTGAGGTGTCAGATACAGAGAGCTTTTTGCAGAGTACACTTTGTTGCGGCTGCGGAGTATGCACCGTTATGGGCTGTCAGCAGATGCTGAATCCGCAGGCAATTTCAATGGCGGCAAAGGGAATGTTGGCAAAGAAGGGCTACAGACGTACAAACGGAATTGCTCCTACAGAGCCAAGACCCGAAAGAGAGGGCAGGCTGATTCCTTCCGATACTCTTATTGACCGTCTGGGAATAAGAAAATATGTAAAGGATAAGGTTGAGAGAAGATATATAGACTTTTACCCCGATACTGTATATATACCTATGTCACAGCACGTCGGAAAGCCGGCAAGTCCGATTGTAAAGCCCGGAGATACGGTTAAAAAGGGTCAGCTTATTGCGGCAACCGAGGAGGGTGCGTTGGGCACAACCATTCATTCGAGCATTGATGGAATTGTTAAGGCGGTCAGCGACAAGGAAATTGTTATTTCTGTCAAATAGGAAAAACGGTTTATGAGTGTGTTGTTTTGACAGAATGGAGGCTATTATGAATTCTATTGGATTAATTGAGGTTAAAAATGTCAGCAAAGGAATCAAGGTAACCGATGAAATGCTTAAGAGCGCAGGAGTTACGCTTATTCAGTCCGGCTCGGTTTGCCCGGGTAAATTTGTGACTGTGGTGGGCGGCAGCTTATCCGCCATTCAGGCGGCTGTTGAGCATGCTGTGAATATTGCAGAGGAATCGCTTATTGATAAATTTGTTATAGGAAATTTGGGTGAGCAGGTGTTTGAGGCAATCTGCGGTACGGCTATAGTAAAGGAGAAAAAGGCTCTCGGAGTAATTGAAACCTTTACGGCAGCCTCAGCCATTGAAGCGGCAGATGCGGCGGTAAAGGCTGCGGTTGTTTCGCTTATTGAAATAAGAGTTGCAAGAGGCTTGGGAGGAAAATGCTTTGTTACCATGACCGGAGATGTGGCAAATGTTAAGGCGGCTGTTGAATCAGGTGCAAAAATTGCCGCAAAGACGGGAGTGCTTATAAATACAGAGGTTAT
>Ga0256406_1000907_pt1 | contig 50495 bp, 43 predicted proteins | sample RumenRJG_03DNA_FD_185986 | JGI IMG/M metagenome (GOLD analysis project Ga0256406, IMG submission 185986) | Bovine rumen microbial communities from Lethbridge, Alberta, Canada - RJG_03 | ecosystem: Host-associated > Mammals > Digestive system > Stomach > Rumen | place: Canada: Alberta | collected...
TCGACGTTATATAACGTCGATGCAGAAGATATCATCTGTTTTTCGTATGTTCAACGTAATCCTGAAACTCCCCGTCCCTCCTTCTCTTTACAGTATTATCTATAACGTAGATTTATTTTTGGTTTCTTCACGTCTTTGCGCTTCATCAGCTTTTCCAGAATGTTGAACTGCTTCCTGGTGGAAGGGGATACACGATACTTCCATTCTTCCGGTATGATCGGCAGATCTTCCGCCAGCCATCTGCGGTACTTTTCCTCATAATCCTGCGGCATGACCAGCTCCACGAGATGTCCGACACACCAGCTGATGAGATATCCGTTTCCTTCAAAATAACCGTCCTGCTTTTTCTTTGCGCCCAAGACATCGGCGTAGGCTTTGGCAACAGACGGTTTTTCCGTAATTACAAGCTTGTATTGTACAGCCATATGGCTTTGCACCTCCTATCTGCCGGGATCGTTCCGGCTGTTTGTCTTTCTGATATCTATGTTTGTCTCTGCTCTGCGCGCTGTCCGGCTTGATTCCTTCGCGTCACTCAGCTGATCCAGCACAGATTCCGGCTTCAGCGGGAAATACTCCTTCAGCTTTATTTCCGCCAGTTCAGCCGTATAATGCGGCTGTCCGACCGGCATTTCCTGATGTTCACGAAACGAGTAATAATTGTCGTTGTCCCCGATGATGATATGATCCACGATGTCGATTCCCATGATAGAAAAGACCTGCTGCATGCGGTCGGTCATGGAAATATCGAGCGTGGAAGGCGTCAGATTGCCGGACGGATGGGTATGCATGATAAGAACAGAAGCAGCGTTCGAAAGAATAGAGCTCTTCAGCAGTTCCCGCGGATGGACGATCGCCTGGTCAATTGCACCGATACTGACGATGTTCAGGTTTACCGGCTGCATGTTGCTCTTCAGATTGACCAGGCAAACGACCTCCCGGTCATATTCCTTAAAAACATCCCGTAAGACTTTGATTGCCGCCTCAGGGTTGGAGAGGGGCTCTGCTGAATACAAGGGTGGTTCCTTTACCATGCGGATTGCGACCCGGTCCAGTTTATAAGGCTTCTTTTTCGGCATCGAAATCCTCCTTGTCCAGATCGTCCAGGAGCAAAGGAATAGACATGATGAATTCCTCGTCCTCCATAGCTTCCAAAAGCAGCTTCAGCTCTTCGGGTGTCAGAGTAATAGTTGTGTTTTTCGGCATGATTATTCCTCCTTCAAGGCATAAAATAAGCGGCTCCGCGTAGTTGCGAAACCGCTATGTACATAAAAATCTATCCGGTTACTTAAGATAATTATCGCTGTATTTCTTTATACGAGCATTTCTCTTATCCAGAAAATCCAGCTCGTTTTCTATGAAAACGAAATACTCCTCCACGGTTTTCGGCAGTCCGCTTTCGATGAAGGAAAAATCACCACACCAGTTCTTTGTTTCGGAATAGTCATCTGTCACCGCGTCCTGCAGGAAAAAGAAGTCAACATACCCTTTGAAATCAACAAACAACTCATAAAAAGCGTGGTCTCTTTGAATCGTATTGTACAGCGGGCTTTCTTCCCCTCTGTAGTATCTTCGGATACATTCCAGCGTCAAATCCCATCGATCCGAAATCAGTTTATTCGTTCCTTTGTTCTGGTTCATGCTTGAAACATGTTTCGGGAATATGATTGTTCCACCGATAGTATACGCTCGTCTCAGCAGTTCTTCATAATACTGCTTGTAATCAGGAACCCGCTGTTTAACCTGATCAATCATGTATTGATACTGCCTGTATCTGAAACTCACTATTATGGAATCACTCCCGAATCGAAAATCTTTCCAGGTAAGATAATACGGGCCACTCCCTGTTTTTAGTTCCATTACTTCGCCGTTCGGTAATGGCTTGCTCCATAAAAGCTTATGATATTTTTGAAGTGTCGGACTGGCATTATCCGGATCAGATCCTCCATATCCCAGACCGCCGTTTTTCTCCCAATAATTATCCCAATACCCCGGTGAGTCGGTTGTAAAATCGAAATTAATATCTATCATCTTTAAAACCCTCAATTTCTTTGGTTATGCCCATCATACCAGAACACCGCCTTATTGCCCACCCGTAGACACCTATGTAATGCGGCAGCTTCCGCCGCCGCTTATCCGTTATCAGTTACTCATCGAAATCTTCATCATCCATCGTGTCTTCCGGGATGTCGATTTCGTCACCGTAATCCTCGTCATAGTCCGCATCGGGATCCGGCTTCTTTGTCTCTGCCTTTTTCTTTTTCGTGAGAACGATGAATCCGACGAGACAGATCAATGCGATTATGGCAAGTCCGATACATGCCACGAAAGTCTTCTGCGGGATCTCATAACCGGCGATCTCAAAATACTTTTCCGGCTCCGGAGCAGGTTCAGGCTCGGGCTCCGGTGTCTGCGTGACCGGCGTCTCAAGTGCTGCTTTCTTGGCATCTTCCTCTGCCTTCTTTGCCGCCAGCTGTTCCTCCAGTTCTTTTGCCTCATCCTCATCCATGAGCCCGATCAGGTCACGTTCATCGACCTGGTTCAGAAAGTGTACGTTCTGATTGCCGTCTTTATCGTAGTCGATGATGAGATAGTAGAAGTTACCTTCTCTCGAGGTCAGAGTCAGGAACTGCTTCGTGCCTGTAGAGGTGGTTACGTTATCGACCAGTGTCATATTGCCGTCCGGTGTGAGCGGCGGATTGTTTTCCGGCTCAGTGCTTTCCTCCGGAGCCTGCGCAGTGGCCGTATCTGCCGTTCCGTCACGGACGATCTCCGATTCCTGATTCTCCTGATCGGTCGTTTCCGTCGTCTCGGTATAGGCTGCCTGTTCAGCTGCCGGATCCGTATTGGCAAATGCCGGCATAGCCGTACTTCCCGCAAAAACCATGATTGCTGCAAGAGCAGCCGCGATCTTCATTTTCATCAGTTCCGTGCCTCCTTATTCTTTTTCTTCACTGCGATGGGCGAGTTCTCAAGCAGCTCCTCCAGCTGTTCCGGCGTCAGTTTTGCCTTTCGGACGATCTCATGGAGTTCCAGAGTTTCTTCCTCCTTGTAACGCCGCTCAAGATCTGCGATCTTTTCATTCAGTTCCTGCCGCTTCGTTTTTGCTTTCTCGATCTCCGCGGCGATCCGTTCTTTCTTTGTCACTGTTTCTACCTCCGTTAAAACAAGGACGCCCCGTCAGGCCGGAAGGCGTCCTACGCAATAAAAATGCTGTGAAAAATACGGGCTGTCATATCGTGCGTACTGGATCGGAGATCCGCAGTGGATCATGACCCCGTCACCGACGATAATGCCGACGTGGCTTGCACCGGATGTCGCATAGGTTCCCTGGAAGAAAATGATATCTCCCGGCTTTGCCTCTGATAGCGGCACTTTCGGCAACATGTTGCAGAGACCGTCCGCCGTCGTTCTGCCGACGTTCCACCCGTTGCCCGAGTGATTGATCACCCAACAGACGAACCCTGAACAGTCAAAGCTGGTCGAAGGGCTCGATCCGCCCCATACGTACGGATAACCGAGATACTTCGTTGCCTCCGCCATCATTCCCGCGAACTTCTGGTCGGAGAGTGCTTCTCCCGCGATCGTGTAGTCAAACCAGCCTGCGCCGCCTCCGGCATAAATGTCGTTGGCAAACAGCTCCGGCTTGTTGCCCTTCGTTTCCACCAACAGGTCATAAAGTTCCTTGTCGTCCTTTGAGAGCATCTGCTCCGCCACATAGTCCAGGCCGTTGTTTTTCAGAACAGCCGTGAACTGCTGATTTCCGGACGATACCAGAACCTCCACTTCCTGCGTGCCGTTATCATCGGCGATAAACGCTTCCCAAGTCTTATGCCCGTGCTGCTGTGCCGTACCGTGATCTCCGTAATAGACATCGAAGGCCACGCCGTACCGAGCGAAATTGCCGGTGTCCTCGACCGTATATTCGATACCGTTCATCACGACCTTGGTCCCCATGGGGACGATCGGATTATGGGCATCTACGGCGATAGTGTGGTTTGCTGTCGGATACACGCCGCTGGCCGTCGGTCCTCCGGACCACTGGCCACAGCAAATGGGACAGTTACAGTAGCCGCTGGTCACGACATTTCCGAGAGACTGGCCGACACGGACTGTTCTGCGTTCTACACTTCCGGCTTCATCATGCATGGACAGGTTGTACTGCATTTCAAAGATGTTCTGCAGATCCTCCTGTACATCCTCCCGCTTATAATCCTGATGAAGGACCGTCAGCAATGCCGCCAGCTTATACGGGTCATGCCCGATCTGACCGGCATTCAGCTCATACGAAGCGTATCCAGGATAGTTTGCCTCGAGATCGGTGACCTTACCGCTCAGTTCTGCTTCCAATGCGCGGTAATCATTTTCAGCGCCTTTGATATCAGTGTCTTCGGCAGTGTAGGTCGTCGCAAGAGAAGACGGAGCGACGGTATTGGTCATCAGCATGGCACCGCCAGAGATGGCGGACCCGATCAGGATCACGAGGATTCCCGAAAGAAGAATGATGATCAGCAGCATCGGATGCTGTTCAAAGAACTCCGCCAGCTTTTTGGCGACCGTTTTGCCGCCTGCCGCTGCTGCCTGTCCCGATTTTCTCCTTGCCTTCTCGCGGATCCGGCTGATGATCGGGATATAGACCACGGATTCCGGCGCTGTCTGGTAGTTCTTGCGAATAAGCCTTCTCTGAAGAGCTTTTTCCGCTTTCTGCCTGGCCGCCTCACCGGCAGCAATACCTTCTTCTCCGCCGTAAAATGCACTGGCCTTGGGCCGGATAACGGCCTCTTTGCTGAGTCCGCCGGTTTTCTCCGTTGAAAAATGGACTGTTCTCTCCGCAGACCGTGCTACTTTCACGGCGCTGTCTGTCCCCAGGCGGGCGGCCCCATAACCGGTTCGTACCGCCCCTGTGGATGCAGGATCACTTTCCTCGCCCGAAAGAACCGACTGCTCAACTGTTTCCCTCAGTCCTTCGGCGCCCATGTCGGATGCTGTCCGGAGCTTCCTTCCCAACCGGTTTCTTCCGATCTTTTTGGTTTCTCCGGCAAAAAAGCCGCTGTCCTTCGGGATGCTGTCCTCTGTATAGAACTTATCCTTCGAAACAGGGCTTTTCTCCGTGTGGAATATTGATCCCGTCCGGCCTTCGGCTTTTGTGCGAATCCCGCCTTCTTCTTTAATGCCGGTGATGCCGTCTTCGCCGAGATCCGCCCGGACATCTTTTGCGTAACTTCTCCGGAGCCGTGCCTTCTGTGCTCCGGCGTTTTGCGATAATGTTTTTCCGCCGGATTCCTGACCATTGGAAAAAGCCTCATCCCTTGCCGCAAAACTGCTTGCTTTTTCAGCCTGGCGGAACGCAGTCTCCTCCACTCCGGATTCGGCCCGCACACGGTTAGCGATACGCCGGTCCTTGCTGAGCCGGAGCTTTTCCTCATCCGGCAGAACCGGTCGGTCTCTGGCGCCGTTCTGCGTAAACGACTCCTTCATCAGCTTTCACCTTCTTTCTTTTTCGCAGACTTTCTGCGGTTCTTTGCCGCCACACGGGTCAGCTTTATAAGCCGGCTGCTGTGGCTGCGGATACGCTCATAGCTGATTCCGTAATCGGAAAGCAGCTTATCCGCGTTCTCATTCAGTTTTCTGGCCGCAATGTTGGGAGTAAGCCTGAATCCATCAAGTCTCTCCAGCAGTTCTGTGGTTGTGCCGGACCACTCCATGCCCTTGCGGGGAAAGAGATCGCTGACCGCCTTAAGAAGTGCTTCGTCTGGATCGGCCGGCAGTGCAGCATTCCGGATGCCGGCCGTTTTGCCTTTTACAGACGTTTTTTTCGCAGTCCTTTCAGAAGCCGGCTTTTTGACAGTCTCTTCCTGTTTTGAAATATCCCCTGAAGTAGTCTTTGAAGTAGTCTTAGCCGTGGACTTAGCTGTAGACTTTGAAGCTCCCTTATCTGTCTTTGCGCTCGTTCCGAAGGATTTCCTGCGGGCCGGCTGCTTCTTCTTTTCAGATACCGGCTGCTCGTCCGTCAGTGCTTTTTCTGCCGGAGTCTCCTGTGTCGACTCCGATACCGCTGCATCAAAGAGCTCTTCGCCGGCGGAGTTCTCATTGTCAGCCGGCATTTCATCCTGTGTCTCCGGATTATCGTCAGCCGGCTTCACCTGCGGCGTCTCAAGCAGCTTCGTCGTCATGATCTGATACATCTTCGTATCCTTCGGGAAGTGATCGACGAACGGCATGACCATGCTTCCGTAGAAGATCAGGCCCTGGCCTTCACCGACCCTCGTTACGAACCGCAGCTGGTGCGGACTGATACCGAGGTGCTGTGCCAGGATCTCCCTGTCACCGGCTGCCTGGTTAAGCATGCAGATATACTCGCTGTTCTCGAAGATGTTCTCTACCTCGCGGGAAGCCAGCAGGTCTTTCACGTTCTGTGTGATACCGGTCGGAATGCCGCCCCATTTACGGAATCTCTTCCAGATCTCGATCGAATAGGCCGCCGTCTGTTCCTCGCGGAGCAGGAGGTGGAATTCGTCGATATAGTACCGGGTAGTCTTCTGCTGATAGCGGTTCACCGTGACGCGGTTCCACACCTGGTCCTGGACGATCAGCATGCCCAGCTTCTTCAGCTGCTTTCCGAGGTCTTTGATGTCATAACAGACGACCCTCTGGTTGATATCCACGTTGGTCCTGTGGTTGAAAACCGAAAGGGAGCCTGTGACGTAGATCTCGAGGCCGGCCGCAATGTCCTTGCTGTCCGGGTCTCCCTGAGCGAGGAGTTCTTCATAAAGATCCTGCAGGATCGGCATGTTCTCGGGAGAGGGATTGCGGAAGTACCGCTCATACACGGTCCTTACCGCACGGTCAATGACGGATCTGGCACGGTAGCCAAGACCGTTCTCGTTGTCGAGGATCAGCTCACAGAACGACAATATAAAGTCCGACTTCAGTTTGATCGGCTCATCGTCGTCACTGTAGTTCTCATTGATATCCATCGGGTTGATATGCTGATGGCTGACCGGAGAGACCCGGATCACCTGACCTTTAAGACTTTCCGTCAGAGCGGAATATTCGGCTTCCGGATCGCAGATGATGATGTCGTCCTTCGTCGCAAGGAAGACACTGTAGATCTCCCTCTTGGTCGTGAACGATTTACCGGAACCGGGCGTGCCGAGGATCAGTCCGTTCGGCGCTTTGAGAAGTTTCCGGTCAAGATAGATCATGTTGCCGGTGACGGCATTGAGGCCGGAATAGATGGCCTCCGGACTACTCTGGAAGAGCTCCTGCGTCGTAAAGGGCACGAAGATTGCAGCCGCGCTGGTGGTCAGAGCACGTTCTACCTCGATGGCATTCATGGCCAGAGGCAGGCAGCTTACCAGGCCCTGTTCCTGCTCATAGTCCAGCCGTGTGATATTGCAGCTGTATTTCTGGGCAATGGACTTCACCTGCAGGATGTTGTTGTCGAGTTCCTGTTTTGTTTTCCCTGTCGTAAGGATAAGGAACGTCACGAGAAACAGCCGCTGATCCTGGGACTGCAGCTGCTCAAGGAGCGATTTCGCGTCCCTGCCGTAGGTCGCCAGATCCGACGGGATGATATCCATGTCATACCCGGCCCGGACAGCCTTTTTCTGTTCCTCGATCTTGGAGCGGTCCAGCTCCGTGATCGTCCGCTTCACCATCTTTACCGCTGCGTTCTGGTCGATACTGCGGATGTGCATGGAGACGATCTGACCGGAATCGAGATCCAGATAGTCCTTCAGCATGGTATCCGGGATCTGGGAAGCCGTGATCGACAGCGTGGAGACCGCACAGTGCAGGTCGCCCATCTCAAATGTCCGTTTCTTTGAAAAGTTCAGGGACTCCGGCGCGATGAAGTCCTTCACGGACATGCCGGATTCCTTCTGCATCCTCCAGTCGAACCGGAAGCGGTGATCATCACACAGATGGAACATGTCATGCATGACCTCAAGTCTCTCCATACCGTCCAGTACTCTGGCGTACACGCCCATCTGCCGGAAGTTGTTGATCAGGTCGTTCTGCACGTGGATGATCCGCGGCAGGGCCTGCTTCATGGAATCCGCATGGATCCCGAAGGTCAGATACTTGGTGCGGGTGATGCCGTTGTTTCCCTTGCGGTACTGGTCGACCAGCATCTGATTATATTCCGCACGGAGCGGATCGAACCCGTCATTAGCCGGCGCGATCCGGATCCTCTGCAGGAACCTCTTTTTATCCGTGACATTGTTCACGAAGGACAGCTCAAAATGAATGGAGCTGTCGAAGAAGTTCAGGAACGAACTCCAGTCCTCCAGGATACTTTTCCGGTCCCCGAGCGTCGCCAGCTGATAGTTGATATCTTCAAAGGCAATGGTTTTCGTGTAATAGCCCTCGCCCACGCGGCAGACGCCGTCCTTCCACATGCGGTCGAAAGGAATGGTCTGCTGTACGGTGTCGGGCGGGATCTCATTTTTCTTACGCTTTCCGAACATGCGGCACCTCCTTTCCGCCGGACGGGCTGTTATTCTCTGCCGGATTCACTTTCATTTCTGTGTTCTGAGATGATTTACGGTTCTTCAGATTTTTCTTTTCCCGCGCATGGCGGCTCGTATCCGCGACAGGACGGTTCCGGACCGCTTTGCGGAACACATTTTCCGTCTGATATTTCCGGATCTTCGGCCGCTTGAACCGCGCCGTAACGAAATGCCGGAGGAATACCTCCAGCGGCTGCCCGTTTCTCTCATACATGGCAAGAAAGAAAAACGGCAGCATCACCAGGATCATGGTCATGGCCGCCAGCGTCATATTTCCTGTCTTCCGGATAAGAAAAAAGAGCGGCAGTCCTACGAGGATCGCTGCTCCGAAGCAGAGGATCTGACGTTTGGTGAGGTTCAAAAAGAGCTTGCTCTTCACCCTCGTCAGGTCTCTGGGTACATTGGCATACAGATTATCCAATGACTTCTCCTTTCTGCCGGTGCGCCCGGTTAAGGGAACCCGGTCTGTATTTATTCATGGTTTTCATGCTCAGTGCGCGTTCATCACGCTTTTCGCGAGGCTGCCTGTCTTGAACAGGGTGAAGCAGAGCAGGATCGTATAGCCAACGATCCCCCAGACATCCGCGATCAGATGATCCGATACCGAGTAGTTCTTGATCAGCACCGCGTAGATGCCGACGCAGATTAGGATCAGAAGGCCCTGGAAGCCCAGCGCGAAGAGTGACCGCAGATAATTCTGCCCGATCTGGCTCTGCTCCCGGTTTCCGAGTGTCGCGAGCGGGATCGGCGCAAGGCTCGTCATCAGATAGATCTCGATCATACGTGCATAGATGATCACAAAGATGAGCGCTGACAGAATTGCCATCATAAGTTTCAAAATAAATGTCTCAAGATACAGTCCGAGCAGTGCCCCGACATTCATATCCTCAAGTGTCTCTTTCACCGCATCCAGATCCGCCGCCGAAATGGCTGTCGACCCGGCGATTATTCCGCCGCTTTGATTGATCACATGCTGTGCCACATCGAATACACCCATCACGATATTGAACGTGTTTGCCACGATCAGAACCGCCACAAAGGTCTTGAACACCCACTTGAAAATGATCCAGGTATCCAGCTGGGCAAGGTTGTTGTGGTCCGTGACCAGCTGGATCAGTTCATAACAGGCGATAAATGTCAGAATCACGCCTGCGATCGGAAGGATCACTGTTTCGGAGATGTTCCGGATCATGGCGAAGATGGATGGGGAAAAGTTCGCAGGGGAGGTGCCCACCTGCCCTGCGACACTCTGCACCTGATCATTCACGGACTGGAAAAGATCCGTCAGGTTTCCGAGAGTACCCTCTACAAGGATCCCTTTCAGCCATTCCGCGATTTTGTCAAATAGTGCACCCATTTTTCCTCACCCCCTGCCGTTATCCGAAGAGTCCGGAGAGCAGAGGTACGAGAGTGATACCGATAAGAGCAATACCGCCGCCGGCCATAAGCTGTTTCATTCCCTGGCTCTTGGCGCCGGGGTTGTCTCCGCCGTAACCTTCCATGAGGTTGATGCCGCCCCAGATTGAAAGACCTGCTCCAAGGGCAATCACGAGTGTCTGCAGTACCTGTACTGCCGAATTAAAAAATGCCATAGTAACCTCCTCAAAAATGTGCTGGTTTGTGTTTCGGGCAGAAAAAAAGAAGCTTTAAAAGCTTCCTCATCTGCCGTGTTTACGCTGCTTTCAGCGTTCCGGTTCCTTCTTCTGTTTTTTCGGTGCCTTAGCCTTTGTGCCGTTTGCCCGGTCAGCCTCCTTTTTGTCATCCGCAAGGGCTTCCTTGACCGACGTCTTTCGATCCTCCTGTGCGGAAGACCTCTCGTCCCTGCCGCGGCTCTTGTAGAACTCGACCATTTCCTTGAGCTCCCGGTTCGAAACCGTGCGCTTCTTCGAATCCCAGATGTTCCTGCCTTTCTCATCCTGTCCGGCAAGAAAGGGCCTTGAAACAGTGGTGTGTCCGTCCGCAGGGATCTTCGCCCACAGGCCCTTGCCATACTGGTTTTCATGGACCTGCTTGCTTTCCAGAACGAACTCCTGCCACGGATCATGGTCGGCGGGATCGCTGTTCGGGATCTGGATGCGCACGAATTCCTTGCCGCCTTTGCTCATGAAGGGCTCGCTGCATAGCCCCTTAGCGAACTTGATCGTGATCTCCTCAATGTCCTTCCTCCCGTCAGCCTGTGCTGCCGCAGCCGTTGCCGCCTCTACTGCCGCGGGATCGATGTCCCCGAACGGCGTGTGAAATGATTCTGCCATAATGCCTCCTTTGAAACTGCCTGTCTGCTGTGCTCCTCATGCTTTCCGCCTCCTTGTCCGGAAATAAAACAAGCGCCCGGGCTTCTATGCTCAGAGCGCTATGTAAGGCGGCGGAAAGACCGCCGCGCACTTATGCTTCAATCACGGTATATTCTTCATTGCTCCGGAGTTTAAGTCTCCGGTTCAGGAATTTCTCCATGTTGAAGGTATTTTTATCATCGGCATCCGCCGTAAGATAATAATTCGGATGTTTCGTGAGGTCATATTTATCCGAGAGAAACGGCCGCACGCCGCGCAGCTGCAGGATGCATTTTCCCCCGTCCATGACCGTCAGCTCATCCCTTGTCATTAGCTCTTTCCCTGTCTTCTGATAGTTCAGACTGTGACTGGTCTCCCTGCCGCGGTTTTCGCCGGTGTTGTACAGGTCGATAGTTTCCTTGCCGAGAGCTTCAGACAGCTCCTTCAGCGTGGTCGGCTCCGTCCCGCCCAGAAATACTTTGCTGTCACAGTTGCCTGTGATCGTGTCGGCATTATCCTTGTAGATCGCTTTCAGCTGGCTCTGCGTCTGAAGCACAAGGCAGGCCGATATCTCACGGCTTCGGATCGTCGCGATCAGCTTCTCCAGGTTCGGAATCTGGCCGATATTCGCCATCTCGTCTATGAGACAACGGACGTGAACAGGTAGCCTGCCTCCGTATACATCGTCGGCTTTCTCACACAGAAGATTAAACAACTGCGTATAGACAAGCCCGATCAGGAAATTGAAGGTCGGATCGGTATCGCTCATGATCAGGAAAAGCGCCGTCTTCCGGTCCCCGATAGTATCCAGACCCAGCTCATCGTATTCCGTCAGCTGCCGCAGCTCTTTGATATCGAATACGGCAAGCCTTGCGCCGCAGGAAATCAAAATTGATTTCAGTGTCTTGCCGGCAGCCATTTTAAACTTTTTATATTGACGTACGGCGAAGTGTTCCGGATCCTTTTTCTCCAGTCTTTTGAACATGATGTCGACGGCATTTTCAAAGTCCTCGTCATCCTCGCGGACCTCCATGGAGTTCAGCATCTCCAGAAGCGTATTGAAGTTCTGTTCCTCCTCCGGCGCCTCATAATGGATATAGCCTATCAGCGCCGTATAAAGCAGGGTCTCCGACTTCGTCCAGAATTCATCACCGGCTTTCCCTTCGCCCTTCGTATTCGCAATGAGAGCAGTAACCAACTTCAAAATGTCCTTTTCGCTGTGAATATAATGGAACGGGTTATATTTCATGGATTTCTTCATATTTACTACGTTCAGCACCCGCACGAGATAGTGATTGCGGACCAGGGCTGAGCCGCAGGAACTGAGCAATTCCCCTTTCGGATCGGTCAGGACATATGAGGAATGAAATTGGAGCAGGTTCGGCTTGATGAAAAATCTCGTTTTGCCGCTTCCGGATCCGCCTATGATCAATACGTTTTTGTTCCTCGCATACTTCGGATTCTTCGGGCGGCTCTCCATCGTCAGCCGTTCGGTCTGCGTCAGGATCACATTCTGCTGAAAGTCAGGATTGATGAAGGGCTGGATATCTTTCCGCGTTCCCCATCGGGCAGATCCGTATTCCACACCCTGCCGGTACTTTTTCGCATCCATCCTTTTAACCTGAATGATCAGGGCAAATACCGCCGCAACAGCTGCACCGATCATCAGATCAAACGGATGGAAAGACGGCATGAAGTTACGGAAGGCCTCCGGAAAGGCCTGCATAAAAGACAGGATATTTTCCGAAGCATCGGAACCCTTTGACATCCGGATCGCTTCGCCGAGATTGGTTCCGAGGAGGCCTGTAAACACATAGGGAAGGGCTTTCTTTGCCCTTCCCGTAAATTCCTCGACCCTCATAGCGACAGATCCTTCTCTTTCTGTCTGGTTTTTGCGGGTGCTGCAGCTACCATTTCCTTCGCCTTCTTAAGGGCTGTCAGAACGCTGGGTTTCTTTTCGACTTTTCCCTTCTCCAGCTGCTTTCTGGTGCTTTCCTGAAGCACGTTGGAGATCATGGATTCGTCCTTGGCCTTAAAGAACACCAGGTATCTCGGGGTATCGCCCTTCGTTTCCCTCATTACGGCGAAATCCACGCCGTATTTCTTCAGGACCTTTTCAAATTCTCTCAGGTGTTCTCCCTGCACCGGGACCTGCTTCAGACCGTTGCTGTGCCGGACAAGCTGCCGCACCGTCTGTTTTCCGTGCGGGCCTTCGGCCTTTCGCTGTTCCTTCTGACGGTACTTTGACTCCAGCTTCACATCCTGCTTTTTCTGCCTGACATGCTGCTTCATCTGGGACTGTTCGTTCATATATTTCCGCAGACCGTCGATCATGGAGCGTGCCGTCAGCCGGGTCGTCATGACCACGATATTGACTGTCCTGTTTTCCACTTCCTCCTGCACGGATCCTCACCTCCTTTCCGCCGCAGGACACGGAGATCATTCCCCGTTTTCGATCACATCCGTAAGGACCGTAAAGACTGCTTTCAGAAGTTCGATTGCCAGGGATTCCGCCTCGTCCTCAGTATCATCGTCAGCTTCATCCCCTGCTTTATCTTTTGCCGGATCAGATTCGGTCTGTTCCTTCAGCTTTTCCTCTGCAGCGTCTGTATCCGCACCGCTCTGCATGATCGCTTCCGAAACCTCCCGGATCTGCTTCAGGAGATCTCCATCCCCTTCATCCTTGTTGCGGAGATTGGGATTGTGAACACAGGGAAGATCACATTTTTCGCAGTCCGGCTCATCGTCATCCTCCTGCAGGGCAGTGCGGATGATGGATGTTACCTCCTTCAGGGCTTCGCCTGTTTTTTCCATTCTCGCGATCGTCATGGCCAGATGGCCGAGTACAATCTCCAGATCATTTCTGCCGACTTCAAATGTGATGGTCTCGTTTTTTCTCATAGGGCAATTCCTCCTCATAAACTCATGTCTCGTTCACGTTTCTTCTGCCACTGCGACAGAAGCTTGATAATGGTTTCCTGCATCTGTTTAGGGGTATAGGATTTCGGGAAGAACTTCCGGATCTCATCCCCTTTGAAAGTGACTTTATCCAGCATGTCCTTTTTCTCCTCGGACATCACAGCGCACATAGCATCCAGGGAACACATCCCGTCAGCTGCCAGTTTTTTCAGTCGCTGTGCCTGGGAAAGGGACGGCGTTGTCTGTGCATATTCCATGGCTTCGATAAAGTCGTTCTGCTGTTTTTCCGAAAGGTAGGAGAGTTCTACGGCTGGATTGAAGGCCAGCTGTTTCTGATCGACCATCTCCAGAAGTTCAGGAATCAGATAGGTGAGGCGGATGAAGCGTTTCACATTGTCCTTCGACATACCAGCAGCCTCACCAATAATCTCCGTACTCAACTTCGGTGCAACTTGCACTGAAGTTAAATCTGTACGGCTTCCCTGATGCTTCATCGCCTCCAGCTTCAGCCGGTACGCCCATGCCCGCTCACTCGGCAGGATCGTTTCACGCTGCAGGTTGGAGTCGACCATCAGGATCGTCGCCGCGTCATCATCCATCTCCCGGACGATGACCGGAACGACCGATATGCCGGCCAGTTCCGCCGCGTGCTTTCGCCTGTGACCGGAGATCAGCTCATAGCTGCCATCCTCCATCGGCCTTGCAATAAGCGGAGAGAGTATACCGTACTGTGAAATGCTTTCCACAGTTCTGAGCATCGCCTCATCGTCCACCACTTTGAAGGGATGATTCTTAAAGGGAATAAGCTGATCTACGGGGATCTCCTGCACCTTCTCCAGCTTTTCGGTCTGCCGGTCCTCCTCGGTGGAGAACAGATCCTCAACGCTTCCGAGTGTCAGGTTTCTTCTCTTTTCCGCCACCGTCTGCCTCCTTCTGCTTTCTGCCGAGTTTCCTGATTTCGCCATAGTAAGCTTCGAGTCTTTTCTGCATGTGGGTGCCTCCTTTGCATGAAAAAAGGCGCCGATAGAGGGATCTCTCCGCCTGTCAGCGCCTGCCTTTTGTTTCTGTTTCTTATTTTCTTTTGAGCCGCATGAGTGCCATGCCACCCCCGCCGATCCCGGCGATGATCATGAGAACGAGATACAAGGCCGTTTTGGAATTATCTCCGGTCTTGACAGGGGATGCCTTCAGCGTATCACCCTTCGGGGAATCCGTGACCGGGGTCGAAGGGATCGTCGGCTTCGACGGTGTCGGCGTCACGGTCGGATTCTGCGGTGTCGGAGTCGGTGTTTCCGGCGTCGGAGTCGGTTCCGGCGTTTTGACCGTGACCGTCTGATCCTTATCGTTCAGATCCGCATGGCTCGCGACTTTGATGCCGTCGTGATACAGATCTTCGAAGACGACGATCGACTGGCCTTTCAGCACGGAGGAATCGAAGACAAATTCAAGCTCGACGCTGCCGTCGGACTTCTTCGCCTTGAATTCCTTCTCCGCCGTGATCAGCTCGTTGTCAAACTTCACCGGCTCGCCGGTCGCCTTGTTCATCAGTACGCCCTTTACTACATAGATCTTTCCCTTCGTGAGACCGGTATATTCCACCGTATCCACGATCGTGGTCTTTGCGGAAGGCTCTGCCTCCTGGGTCCCGGACGCCTTGTCTTTTGCCTTCGTACCGATCTCGATGATGGTAATGCTCTGATCCTCATCTTTGATATCGGCGTGGGAAGCGATCTTTTTGCCGTCCTCGTACAGGTCCTCAAAAACGACCGTTTTCTTTCCGGCCAGGGTCTTCGTGTTCAGCGTGTACTCAAGCTGCACGGTTCCGGCAGCTGCTTCCGGTGTGAATTCCTTCTCTGCCGTGACCGGTTTTTCATTCACCAGCAGCTCCTTGCCGGTACCGGCATCCATCAGGACACCTTTTACGGTATAGGTCTTGCCGGGAATAAGCCCGTTATAACGGACTGTATCGACAAAGACTGCCGTTTCCGAAGCCTCGGATTCATGCGTACCCGTCACCTTATCAAGTGCGGTCGTACCGATCTCGATGACCGTGATGGTCTGCTCCTCGTCTTTGATATCGGCGTGGACGGCGATCTTTCTGCCGTCACGGTACAGATCCTCAAAGACCACGATGGACTTACCGGTCAGTTCCCTGGTATCGACCGTGAATTCGATCTCAACCGTACCGTCCGCCTTCTCCGGCACGAAATCCTTCTGCGCCTTGACGGTCTTTCCGTTTACCAGCAGTTCTTTCCCGGTCTCCGCGTCCATGAGAGTGCCTTTTACCTCATACTTCTTACCCGGAGTAAGACCCGTATAGCGGACCGTGTCCACGATAACGTCCTTCTTTTCCGGCTGTGTCGTATGCGTTCCGGTCTCCTCATCAGCGGCAGTAGTTCCGATATCGATGATGCTGACCTGCTGGCCTTCATCTTCCGCATCGGCGTGCGCCGCGATCACGAGGCTACCTTTGCGAACTTCCTCAAAGACGACGGTCTTTGTTCCGGCAAGTGCCGAAGAGTCGAAGACAAATGTCATCTCGACCGCGCCGTCGGCTTTCTCCGGCGTGAAGGTCTTTTCGACTTTCACCGGTTCGCCGCCCGCAAGAAGCGGCTGGGCCTCTTTGCCATCCGCCGGTACGACCATCAGCGTTCCATGCATCGTGTATTCGACGCCCGGCTTCAGATTCTTATAGGTGACCGTATCCACGATTGTCGTGGCTTTTCCGGCCTGTGTTTCATGTGTTCCGTTGTCGTCGGCAACAGCCGTGGTCCTGATCTCAGGCTTTTCCTCCTCATCATCCGTCAGGGTCCCGAGGTCGATAATCGGCTCTACCGTCTGGTCTGTCTCCACATAGAAGCGGATATCCAGCAGCTTATAGCCGATATTGGATTCACACCTGAGCTCCTGCAGACGGTAATCCCCGTAAGGCAGGGCCCCGAGGCCGTCCTGAACCAGAGCTTCCGAGCCTTTCTGTCCGAGACCGAACCAGAGACCGGCTTTATAATCCAGCTCTTCGGAAGGTATGATATCCTCCCCGCCGGCATATTTCTCCAAAACGAAGTCGTTGCCGTTGGTATTCTGCGAATGAGGGTTGACTTTGCTCTTCGAGTTGTAGACGCCGTTTCGGTCGGTCACGATCACATGCTGCTCACCCGTCTTCAGCTGAGTTACAACAAAGACGGTCTTTCCCATGCGGGCATTGGAACTGTCGGCAATCTTGTTGAAGTGGAAATCATTCCGGACCACCTGGTCACGGAAGTTCAGTTCCACCTCGGAGGTGTCGACCGTTACGATCTTTTTATCCTCACGGATCTCGAAAGTCCTCGGCTCGCCGTCCGTCAGCAGGTAGCTGTCGTTGGTCCTGGTCTCCTGGATGGTGTACGTGCCGTAAGGCAGGCAGTTCTCCGGAAGGGAGGCATGGCCTTCCTCGTCTGTCAGGATCGTTGTGATCACCGCTTCCGGCTCAAAGCTTTCACCGTCGACCCGGACACGGAGATGAGAAGCATTAGTGACCGTGAATTCGATCCCGGCAAGGCTTGCGCCGCCGAGGGCTTCATTCTTATCAAGTTCCAGATCACGCTTTTCGATCAGCACACCCCCGCGGATCACCGGTTCATCGCAGGGTTCCGCCGTCAGGTCCACGATCTTTCCGTTTTCCCGGATCTCAAAAGTCTTTTTCCATTCCTCATTCAGAAGATATCCTTCCGAAGGTCTGGTCTCACGGATCTCATAAGTTCCGTAAGGCAGGGTGTCCGCAGTTGTTTCCGCTATGCCCTGGTCATTTGTTTTGATCGTGATGACATCGGCATTCGGGGCATATTCCTTACCGCCGACTACTACGGAGTTTTTACTCTTATTGATGACCGTATATTCCGCGTCTTTCAGCGTTGCATCCCCTTGGGCTGCATCATCCTTATAGTCATTGTCCTGCTTTTTGATCCGGACACCGCCGCGGATGACCGGCTCTTCGCACGGACTGCTGGTGAGATCGACGATCTTGCCGTTCTCCCTGATCTGGAATGTCTGCTTCCAGCTGTTATTGAGGAGATATCCGGTGGACGGATCTTTTTCTGCGATCTCGTAGGTGCCATAGGGAAGGGAATCCTTTGCCGTCTGGGCAATTCCCTTGCTGTCGGTCTCGATGGTCTTGACCACCTCGCCTTTCGCATAGAGCTTCCCGTCCACACAGACGGATTCGGCACTCTTATTGGTGATGGCAAAGACCGCTTTTTCGAGCGTCGCATCGCCCTGGGCCTGCGCCTTCTTCAGGTCCGCATCCGTCTTCTGGATCTTCACGCCGCCCCGGATCACCGGTTCGTCGCAGGGCTTTCCGGTCAGATCGACGATCTTTCCGTTTTCGCGGATCGTGAAGGATTGCTTCCAGCTGCTGTTGATCAGATATCCGCCGGATTCTTTGGACTCATAGATCTCATAGGAACCGTATGGCAAGGCATCGGCAGCCGTCTGTGCCACACCCTTGGCATCGGTTTTGATCACAAGGACCACCTTACCGTTCGCATAGGATGTTCCGTTCACCGTGACAGGGTTCTTACTCTTATTGACAATGCTGTACTCAGCACCGGAAAGCGCTGCATCGCCCTGCGGCAGATCATTTTTACGGACATCGTCCTGCTTTTTGATCCGGACACCTCCGTGGATCACATTGTTGTGGATAGATTTCCCGGAAGCCGTCATGTCGACCAGGGTTCCTTCTTCTTTTGCCGTGATCTCAAAGGTCCGCTCCGTAACGCCCGTACCAAGATATCCGGTGGGGGCTGTTTTCTCACGGATGAGATAGGTGCCGACCTGCAGTTCCTTTGCTCCGGTCGCGGCATAACCCTTATCATCAGTCGTGATGGTCTTGACCACTTTGCCGTCAGCGTACTCGGTCCCGTTTACCAGTACGGTATAACCGGACTTATTGACGATCTCAAATGTTGCTCCTTTAAGCGTAGCGTCACCCTGCGGAACATTGGTCTTCGTATCGGCATCCCGCTTGTAGACCTTCACGCCGCCGTAGATCGGCACCGTATAGACCGCCAGCCTGTCGGAAGCCGTTACCTGAACGGAGTTGCCCGCAACGAGCAGCTCCTGCGCATCGGAGTCATTGATCGCCAGATAGCTGATCGTCGGTTTATTGAAAACCGCGTCCACCTTGATCTGGAAATCGCACTGGCCGCCGGCCGGAATCGAAGAGATCGGGACGCGGACCGCGACTTTGCTCATCGGATCATTTGCGTTCTGATACACGATCGTGGCTCCTTTCGGCGCTCCCACAAGGGAAAATTCTCTGGAGGCCAGATCGCCTTTTGCCTCGACGTCGATCCAGTCAGACTGGATATATTTTCCGTCATCCGAGACGTTCTTTACCCGCACGTCCGCCGGTTCACAGCGGAACTTCTGCGCTTTGGAATCATTGGCCTTATAGAGCTGGACATTTGTGCCCTTGACGAAGACGCCGCTCTTGATGTCGATCCGTTTGGAAGGCGCTACCTTCGGTGCGAACTGAACGGTACCATCGGAGTCAGCAATAATCTTCCATTTCTGCCCGTCGGAGCCGTCCTTGCTGTGCTGCTGGATATCGTCCCCGTTGGCGCCGCCGTCACCTTCGACCTCCAGATATTTCCCGGAATTCGCGTTTTTGAAATAGTAATAGCCGTCCTCATCGCTTTTTTCGAGTTCCCACTGCTGGGCACCGGTATAGTTTTTCTTATAAAGCTGCACGGTGGCATTGTTTGCCGTCGAACCACTCTTGACGTCCAGCGTGTAGATCGGTTCTTCCGCAGAGGTGATATAGAACGGAACATCCGTCTTTCCCTGCAGGATCAGCTTGTAATCCGGATTCTCCATTACATACCAGGGATCCTCCGAGGTGCCGTTCGCCTGCTTGGATGCGAAATATTTTGCGTCATTGTAGAGCTTCCGCATCATGTTGAAACAGTCCTCGTATCCGGCTACCGGCTGTGTCGTCGCCATATCAAGGCCGGCGTCCTCACCCTTCTGATCCCTGATCCCGTAATCGTGCAGGATCGCCCAGACGACCATCTGCGTTGCATACCAGTCACGGCTCGAATCACCGGTCGTGTACTTTTTCGCCGCAAGGCCGTTCAGCTTTTTCACACCGTTGTCGAAGGTATAGGAAAGCGCCGAATACATCTCGTCGTCTTTCCACTGACCGGCCACCTCATAGATCGTAGAGTCCACGAAATGCCGGTTGATATTGGCGCAGTACACGGCGTTATTGGTGTTTGTGTCGTAGTGGACGTGCGTGCCGACCGTGTGCACACTTCCCCATGCAGCTGTCCAGGCACTGACATAGTTGAGCAGCGCACCGTAGTCTTTTGCATAGATCCTTTTGATCTCCGCCTGATTCGATGCCGCTTTTAACATCCTCCGGCCTCCGGGTGTCGCCTGCGCCGCTCTCTTTACTTCCTGATATCGGATCCACAGCTTGAGGTCATCCCCGGTGAAGATGATATCCAGATCCGTCCCGTCAGCATCAGCGGCTGCCTTTGCCGTTTTCAAAAGCGACTCACCGGCGATCAGGATCTCCTCGTCCGTCATCTCGTCGAGTGTTTTCGGTTCCGGATCAGGTTCTGTTCCTGCAGTCTCTTTTTCCTCCCCGGCAGCATTCTTTGAAGACGCATCTGCATCTTTCTGCGCAGATTCCGGTTCCGGTTTTTCCTCTTTCTTTCCGGTTTCGGAAGCGGAGTCCGCTGCCGGTTCGTCTTTAACTTCTTTTTCCGTCACTTCTTCCGTTTTCGATTCGGATTTCACCGCCTCATTTCCAGAATATTCCTGTGTTTCTGCAGGTTCTTCCGAAGACTGAGCCGCTCCTTCACTTTTGGCAGACGTCTCTGCCTGATTCTCTGCCGCCTCAGGCTCCTCCTCTGAGGAAGACGCCGTGACCTGCTTGTCATAGAGTTCCGATGCGAACACCGGAACCGCCAGTACCCCGACCAGGCAGATCACAACAAGGAGCAGCGACAGGATCCTTTTATTCTTTTTTCTCAAGGCTTTGTCCTCCTTCGTTATAAACAGGTTTCTTTGCTTCTCTTCAGCCGTTTGGCTGCATCATCCAGCACATCCCGCGTCAGCTGCCGGTAGGCTTCGGCAACTTTGCCGTTCGGGTCATGCCTGAAAATGCTTTTCCTCTCGGCGCTGATCTCCGCCGCTCTTACCGACCGCGGGATCGGTGTGTCATAGATTCGGATCTTCTTACCGTAGGTCTCGCGGATCAGCTCCGATATTTCCCGGTTATAATTGGTTCTGCCGTCCACCATGGTGAGCAGCACACCCTCGATCCGCAGCTTCGGGTTGATCTGTCTCTTGACCTTCCCGACCGTCGTAAGGAGCTGCTCCAGGCCTTTGGCTGAAAGATACTGGGCCTGCACCGGAACCAGCACGGAATCCGCAGCTACCAGCATGTTGATGGTCAGCATCCCGAGTGACGGGGATCCGTCGAGCAGGATATAGTCGTACCGGTCCTTCAGCGTATCGAGATACTGCCTAAGGATCGTCTCCCTGCTCATCACATTGACCAGTGACGCCTCCAGGCCGGACAATGTGATGTTGCCGGGCATATAATCGACCCCCTCGGGATGATGAAGAACTCCCTCGCAGGGCAGAACAGGTTCATCCCGGATGATCCGCTCCATCATGTCGGCAAGCGTCGGCTCTAGGTCGTCCGGCCTTTGCTGCCCGAGCGCGATGCTCAAACTTCCCTGCGGATCTGCGTCGATGAGCAAAACCGCCTTTCCCGCATCGGCCAGCCCGATCCCGAGGTTCTCACAGGTCGTTGTCTTGCCGGTCCCGCCTTTCTGGTTTGCTATGGCAATCACCGTCGCCTTCTTTTTTGCCATTTCCTGACCTCACCTCCTTATTCCGGTCCGTAGACCATGTCGTGATGCACCAGCGTCGTGTAATAGTGGTTCATTGTAACCGGCGCATTATAAAGGGCCGCCAGGAGATACTGACGAATGTTGGTGATCTTCGTCGTGGTATCATTCAGGCGGTCCATGACATAGCCGATATGGCTGCTGTTCAGTTTTTTCAGGCGGCTCACAACAACTGCCGCCGGTTTGTCTTCCCCCAAGACCCGGATCGTGGGCTTTGTCGTCGTACAGACATCGATCAGGAGTTCCCGGATCGAGTCGAGCTCGCCGGTATGATAGGGATAGACCTTCTTCAGATCATCGAAAGCACAGTAATAATCGAACCAGGCGCTTATCTCATCGATCGCATCCATCTGATTGATTGATTCGGTCTCACTCTTATCAGTCTTGTTATTATCAGTATTGATTGCGTTTCTTTCGGAAACTTTCGAAAGTTCACTGCGGATACTTGCAGAAGTCTCCTCCGGATACTCCCTGAAGTTTCCGTTGGATACCGGTTGTGGATAACTTCGCTTATGAAACCGGCGAACATAGATGCGGTTCGGCCTTCCCAGCCCGATGCGGCTTCTCTCGATCAGTCCGGCTTTATTTTCCAGCTCATCCAGCATGGCGGCAGCTTTTTTCCGGCTGACGTGGAGATCCTCGCAGATCTGGTTGAACGTGTAATAAATGAAGACCCGTCCGGCATCATCATGCCAGCCGTTCTTCCTGGAAAGCTCCTGCCGGTCCAGCATGCAGCTGTACAGGACCTTGGCTTCCATGGTGATGTTCTGCCACAAAGGATCTTTGACCAGCTCCTTCGGGATCCGGTAGAACGCAAACTCATACTCATCACCCGCATAAAAATATTCAAAGCTCATGCATCATCAGCTCCCTCCTTTCCGGCAGCCTGCCGCTCCCTGCGCCATTCCTCCATCACTTTTTTCATGCAGAAACTGACGCAGGGACGCTCGCCCTTCCCGTAGGAACAGCTGCGGCAGGGATAAGACGGTCTGTCCGGCGGTCCTGTCTCCAAATCGGAGTCCGGGGCTTCATCCAGGACACAATTCTTCATCCCGACGGAGCAGTCCCTTGAGCCCGGATCGTAATAGAGACAGAACTTACATTCCCGACGTTCCATCTCTGCACGTTTTGCAAGCTTTTCCGGATCCTTCACAGCACGGCACCGCCTCTCTCCGGAGCGGATCTCTGCCGGGGAGCGCGCTCCTGCGCCTTCTGCCTGCCCGCGGCAAGATCCTTCAGCACCGAACACTTGCCCATATCCTTTTCCATCTGCCTTTCATTGAAATGCTTTGCCGTTTCAAAAACACGCTCGACGGCATCGACGTGATACACGTTGTCGGTTAGGCGGTCCTTCGGCTGCACTTCCGTGGCATTAATGGCGGTCACCATGTCCTGCAGGGCATGATAATCCGTATGTCCGTCATCCTTCAGAAGCAATACCTCATGGATCGAAGACGGAAGAACGAAGAAGTTTCCCTGCATCTTTTTACAGGCTTCCTCCATGAATTCCGGATGGGCGACTGCTCCGGCGCCGTACACACCCATTTCGTTGGTACAGACAAAGAGCGTATTATCCGGTTCCGGCATGGGCTCGTCGGCAAAGACCGGATTCATGTCCGCGAGGACGTTAAAGAGCGGGCGGATAGAATACTGAATGTTCTGGGACATGTTGAAAGAGGCATCTTCATACAGCTGCTCAGGTGTGATGCCATATCCCTGCATGATGGAATTGGTGACCAGGAAAGACATTTCCCCGCTGTGATGCGGAGCATTCATCATCACGCGGTACACGACGGCCATATCCTCCATCTGCCGGTGCGGCATGTCGGCAAGCCTTTCTTCGTTCCCTTTGACGGGAATGACCTGCATGATCAGCCCCTCCTTCAGACGATCATACTCATTCACATCCTTCAGCGTGATCTGCGGCATGTCCCGGAGAACCGCTTCCGCCTGTCTTGTGATATCGCTGACCACCCTTTCGTACGGCCTCACTGTCTTCATGTCTTCAAACGGCTGCTCAAGATTCAGGACCGGTGAAGCCAGCCCGTCCTCCCTGTCGATCCGAAGGCCCAGATAGGATCCGCCCTGGATCTTATCGACCTGTTGGACCGATACCGTTATGCCGGGAAAGATCCCTTCCAGGTTTTTCTGAAGATCATTTCTGACAGCATCGGCAAAATCATTCATTGTTACCGGTTCTGTTCGCATAAAAATACCTCCTCAATTAAAGTTGTTTTCATGGGATTCAGACAGACAGATCGTCTGCCTATGTAGCGGGAGGTCCGGCTATCAAATCGTGCGGATCAAAGCCGGAAGTATCAGATAAGGTCAAAAAATATGCAGATCAAACACCTTGAACAAGCCCGGAAAACAGCGAGCGGCCACCTGCTATGTTTGCAATCAGAAACAGGGGGAAAATAGAAATGTTTGCAAAAAGGCCGTTTTTGTTTGCAAAATCCGTGATTTTTGGCAAACATGTTTGCAATATCCACGGTATGCTCATTTGATTTATGGGGTATATTTATGATATGTATAAAGAGAAAGATTGGCTGTGAACCACGGATAGGATTTGTGCAAAAGAAAAACAGCGTACCATCAAAAAGCTTGATTTTACGCTGTTTTCGAGCGTCCCCGGCGCGATTCGAACGCGCGGCGTTCCGCTTAGGAGGCGGACCCTCTATCCAACTGAGGTACGGAGACGTATTAAGTTTTTTGAGACCATGTAACACTCAGACATTCCGCCGGAATTTCCGAGTTCTGCGTTTGAGCTTCGCCTTAGGAGGCGGACGCTCTATCCTGCTGAGCTACAGAAACAGATACTGAAATTTTCGTCTGTGCCTGCACATTCAGTCACAGACGAAAGATATTATATCACAAAAACAATCGCGGAAAACAGTAAATCAGAAATTTATCCGGCCCTGAAGCCAGACGTAACCTTTGAAACGCCTTCCGACTTCGGGCACTCCTGTCAGATCCGCTTCGTTGATACACACATCGACCGGCAGTCCGTTGCTGCTGATGCTGATCTGATAGACGCGTTCGTTTGTCGCATGATTGGAGACGACATTCACCTCCTGGATATCTCCCATAATACTGTACAGATCGCACTCCATGCCGTATGGCGTGAAATAGGAGTCTACAATCGTGTAGATATCCTCATGCTGAATTCTGTGCGACAGGGAAGCCAACAGGTCAAGGTCTGCTCTGGTCAGACTGCGGATGGCCTCCTGATCACCATTCTGCGCAGCTTCGAACAGTGAATTCAGTTCAGCGCCCTGCGCCTCTCCGCTGCCCGCTTTCTGATCCTCACAGACAGGCAGGAGGATTGTACCTTCTTCGGCCAGTGCACTGAAAGAAACGGAATTCATACGATCCTCTGTCACGCCGCTCTCCACGGCTGCCAGGTACTCTCCCGCATCTGTCACGTAAAAAATAAGCGTCGTTCCTATACGCATATCCTCGCAGGCACCTGCAAAGGAAGTGGTTGCAATATGCGGATCGACAGCCACACTGTCATAGCTCACCGGACGCGATCCCCAGTAGAAGGGATAGTAGTACTCCATATGAAACAGATTATCGCTGTCATACTCCCCGCAGACCGTTACCCCTATATCCGGAGCAAATTCCTTGGAAATTTCTGCAAACATATGGTTGTTCCTTGTCTCTACTACCTTTTTATAATCATGATGACTCAGAACATCCTTCAGAAGGACATCCTGGTCATCGAGATCATTCACTTTGCTGAAACCTATTGAACGCAGAAATTTATGCATTCATTCTCCTTATTTTTTTCAGTTTACTTACCTGCGAAAGTGTTTACTCCAGGCAGCTCTTCTTCGGGATCAGTTTTTCCTTGCCGCCCATGTACGGACGAAGAGGCTCCGGAATAGATACTGTACCGTCGGCGTTCAGGTTATTTTCAAGAAAAGCAATGAGCATACGCGGCGGTGCCACGCAGGTGTTGTTCAGTGTGTTGGCCAGATATTTCTGTCCGTCCTCGCCCTGTACGCGGATCTTCAGGCGGCGTGCCTGCGCATCGCCGAGATTTGAGCAGGAACCGACCTCGAAATACTTCTTCTGACGCGGCGACCATGCTTCCACGTCGCAGGATTTTACCTTCAGATCGGCGAGGTCTCCGGAGCAGCACTCGAGCGTGCGGACCGGAATATCCAGTGACCGGAAATATTCTACGGTGAGTTTCCAGAGTTTGTTGTACCAGGTCATGCTGTCTTCCGGCTTGCAGACGACGATCATCTCCTGTTTTTCAAACTGATGAATACGGTAAACGCCTCTCTCCTCGATGCCGTGCGCACCTTTTTCCTTGCGGAAGCACGGTGAATAGGAGGTGAGCGTCAGCGGAAGTTTCTGCTCAGGAATGATCTGGTCAATAAAGCGGCCGATCATGGAATGCTCTGAGGTTCCGATGAGATAGAGATCCTCGCCCTCGATCTTGTACATCATGGCGTCCATTTCATCGAAGCTCATAACGCCGTCAACGACAGCGCTTCTGATCATGTACGGCGGGATCACATAGGTGAAGCCATGGTCGATCATGAAGTCACGGCCATAGGCAAGGCATGCGGAGTGCAGTCTTGCGATGTCGCCGAGCAGATAATAGAATCCGTTGCCCGCGACACGTCCTGCAGCATCCATGTCAATGCCGTCGAAGGACTCCATAATTTTTGTATGATAAGGAATTTCAAAATCCGGAACAACCGGCTCGCCGAACCGCTCAAGTTCAACATTGTGTGTGTCATCCTCGCCGATCGGCACAGAGGGATCGATGATGTTCGGGATGACAAGCATTCTCTTCCGGATCTCCGCCTCGAGTTCTTTGTCACGCGCCTCGAGTTCAGGAATCTGGCGATTGATGTCGGCAACTTCTGCTTTTACCTTTTCTGCCTCGTCCTTTTTGCCCTGTCCCATGAGTTTACCGATCTCTTTGGAGATCTTATTTCTCTGAGACTGAAGCGCCTCCTTCTTGCCGATGATCTCACGGCGCTCCTTATCAAAAGCAATGACCTCGTCTACCATCGGCAGCTTCTGGAACTGGAATTTTTTCTTGATGTTCTCTTTTACTGCCTCCGGATTTTCGCGAAGAAACTTTATGTCAATCATTTTTATCCTCCTCACCTCAGTTGTTTTTATTCATTCTTATTACTTACCAGATCTGGCTGCACTGCCTGTTTTACCGGTGCCGGTCTCATCTTCATCATCAGATTCAACAATGTCCTCATCGCCCATATGGGATGCTTTGCGGAGAGCACTGATCTCCTCATCGCTCAGCATAATGTAGGACTCGCCTCTGACGACTTCTTTCAGGTATACATAGCAGTTGTCGCGGCTGTGAATCGAGCTGATGACAAATCCTGTGTTTTCTGAATCCAGCAGTGCCAGCGCAAAACTCATTTTACCGCCGACATCTTCGAATGCATCATATTTCACAATACCGTACTTTGTCAACGTCCGGTCGAACTGCCCGCTGACCCTGCGCACCGCTTCATTGTTTACCTTCTGCTGATCATGCAGTCTGTCGATGTCACGGATCTTTTTCGCCATGGCATTTTCAATCGACTGACCGTCGCTGTCTCTCATAAACAGCCGATATCTTCGCTCCAGTCTGGATATGCGCATATGCTGGCTGAAGGTCAGAAGAATCAGTAAGACCACCAGGACAATCAGAACGATCATAATGATCCCGGCTGATGTGCTTCCAAAAATTGCTGCCATTATTTATATTCCTCTCAATATTCTATTATCCAGGTATATTATTCATCCTGTATACCTGTACCGGTTATTTCGGACAATCAGGGCTGCTGTCCGTTTATTCATGCTGGTTTACGGGCCAGTTCATCCGAGCATCTTCAGGATACGATCCAGGTCTTCTTCCGAATAGTACTCGATCTCGATTTTTCCCTTCTTCCCCTTCGGACGAATGAAAACTTTTGTACCCAGTTTTTTCTGTATTCTGCTCTCCACGTCCTGATATGCCAGGCGCATCTGCTCATCCGGCTCAGATTTTTTTCTTTCCTTCGGCGGATTGAGAACTTTTTTTACCAGCTGTTCTGTCTCCCTCACACTCAGCTGTTTCTCCACAACCTGTTCTGCCGCCGCTGTCTGATATGTCGGATCTTCAATACCCAGAAGTGCTCTCGCATGTCCCATGCTGAGCAGATTATCTATGACCATCCTGCGGACTTCCGGTGTCAGCTTCAGCAGACGCATGGAATTGGCAACGGAAGCACGGCTCCGGCCTACACGTCCGGCGATTTCCTCCTGCGTCATATGGAATTCATCCGTCAGCGCCCGATATGCCTCGGCCTCCTCAATCGGATTGAGATCCTCTCTCTGGATATTTTCGATCAGAGAGACTTCCATGGTCTCCTTTTTATCGAATTCGCGCACAATGCAGGGGATTTCCTTCAGTCCTGCGGCGCGGGATGCACGCCAGCGGCGCTCACCGGCTATGATCTCGTAATATCTGCCCTTTTTCTGGACAAGAAGCGGCTGCAGAACGCCGTACTGGCGAACGGATTCCGTGAGTTCTGCTATGGAATCCTCATCGAAGGCTTTTCTCGGCTGTTCGCGGTTCGGCACGACCAGACTCAGACGGATCATCCTGATCGCGTTACTGTCATCTGCCTGTTCGCTGGGTTTTTCTGCATTTTTCACAGTTTCTGTTCCAGCATTGCTGTCGGATGGCTCCTTTGCTGTTTTCAGGCTGTTATCAGCTGTTTTACGCACAGTCTTTGAAACTGTCTTTTTCCTGGCCGAACTTTCCTTACTTTTTTCCGCAGTTTTTTCCTTTTTTACGACGGAACTGTCTTCAACTGGCTTCTGTTCTTTCTCCGCAGCTGTTTCATTGAACTGCGGGATCAGCGACTCCAGCCCGCGTTTCCTGTTAAGGCCTTTACGTGGCATATCTGTTTCCTTCCATAATACTCAGCTGAGGTTCTCTGTTCTATCTTTCCTGATCTGTCTTTCCTGCTCCGGAACGTGTTATCGTATTTATTCTGATTATTTTGATTTTCAGATTTATCAGAACTCCCGGCTGTAGGTTTTACTTCTCCGGATCATCAGAATTCTCTTTTTCTACAATGTCTGCTTCTGTATCTTCTTCCGGTTCCCCGGCATCCGGGTCTTCTTCAGAATCTTCTATATCTGAACTATCTCTGTTTTCTGCATCCGGAGTTTCCATGATGTCTTCCTCATCTGAATCTCCGGTATTTATGTCCTTTTCTTGCTCACCGGCCGTCTGGACAGCACCTATATCAGTATTTTCTGGCTCTGGTGTGCTTTCATTATCCGGATTGTCTTCATCATCCGGTGTATTTTCCTTCTTTGTCTTCCTGATCAGCTCCCTGGCCAGTTTTTTATAGGCTTTTGCACCATCTGCCCGCTTATCGTAAACGTTAATCGGCATTCCGTAACTCGGAGCCTCTGCCAGACGCACGTTTCTCGGCACAATGGTTTTGAACATGTAGACATCCAGATTGTCCTTCACATCGTCAACAACCTGTCCGGACAGCTTGTTTCTCTTGTCATACATGGTAAAAATGATGCCTTCCAGTTTCATGCCTGCATTCAGCCGCTCCCGGATCAGTCTGATCGTATAAAGTAGCTGCGCCAGTCCCTCAATGGCATAATATTCGCACTGAATAGGAATCAAAACCGAATCTGCAGCCGCCAGGGCATTAATTGTGAGAAAACTCAGTGAAGGCGGGCAGTCAATCAGGATAAAATCATATTTGTCTCTGATTTCCGCGATCCTGTTTTTCAGAATGTATTCTTTCTTATTTACATCGTAGAGTTCAACTTCTGCACTGGCAAGTCCTACATCTGAGGGAATCAGATAAAGTTTTTTTATTTCCGAATGCTTCTTATATTTAATATGCTGTGTACATTCATCAATGTCGGCTTCATCTGTGAGAAGTTCATACACAGTGTTGTCCAGTTTGTTTTTTTCAAGGCCGAACCCACTGGTCGTATTGCCCTGCGGATCCATATCAATAACGAGAACTGATTTACCCTGTTCGGCAAGGCAGGCTGCGAGATTGATTACTGTCGTCGTTTTGCCGACGCCGCCCTTCTGATTGGCAGTGGCGATAACTTTCCCCATCACTTTTCTCCTGACGTTCAACCGTATTAGTGCCGTTTTAATCAATACCAGCATGTAAAACTGCAGAAAATACGGATTATATACGCTGCCCATATGAAATCTGTTTCATTTTTAATATATCCGGGCAGATATTCTGCGATTGCATGTCACACATTATATCACGTATTATGTTTCACGTGAAACAATTTACTGTATAAGCTCTTCGAATCGCATACAGTCTCTTACACACGCGTAGCGTGTGTAAGAGACTGTATGCGATTTTGAAGGCAACAGGTATGAGGATGTAGCGCGATAGCGCGAAATCCGAATACCTGTAGGATTGCGGGAGTGCGAAGCACGGAGCAATCCGTAGCTTATACAGTACTGTGGGATCTTGATAGATGTTTATACTGTATGCGATTTTGAAGGCAACAGGTATGAGGATGTAGCGCGATAGCGCGAAATCCGAATACCTGTAGGATTGCGGGAGTGCGAAGCACGGAGCAATGGCATCTCTGCATCCATGATTGCTTCGTGGCAGATGTCGAACACATTTTACATATAAGAGGACGGAGTGAATCATATGCTGTATGATTTACTCCGTCCTCATTATTATAATATTTTATTTGTCAGAATCATCTAAGGTTGTTCTCATCACCTGAGCGGATTTTTTGAAGGTGTCCCGGCTTTTCTCGGATATTTTGATGAAGTATTGAATTTCTTTCTGATCAGAATAATCGTTCTTCCGCTGTCCGTTCCCTCAAGTGTGAATCTCGTCACCTCAGGAGTATCCCCGCCCAGAAGTCGGATGGCTTTCGCGGATTCGTGCAGTTCCTCATTAATGTTGCCGGATTTATATGCAGCAAATAATCCGTTTTTTCTGGCAAACGGCATACAGTATTCTGTCAGAACCGCGAGGTTGGCGACGGCGCGTGAAACGACGAGATCATAATGTTCTCTTTGTTTTTTGTCGCGACCAAGTTCTTCGGCACGGCTGTGAATTGCTGTAACGTTTGTCAGATGACATTTCTCACATGTGTCATTAAGAAAATTAATTCTCTTCTGCAGGGAGTCCATCAGTGTAATCTGAAGATGAGGGAATGCGATGGCAAGAGGTATTCCCGGAAACCCGGCACCCGTTCCCACGTCTATCACCGAGTGTATGGACTTCAGTTCTTTCACCGGCACAGCTTTCACGAGAGAAAGGCTGTCCAGAAAATGTCTGTGGATCACATCTTCATATTCTGTGACGGTTGTCAGATTCATTACCTTATTCCATTCCACAAGATTTTCATAGTATGTCAGAAACTGACTGATCTGATCATCAGAGATTTCGATATTCAGATTTTCAAGTCCTTTGCGGAAGGATGCTGTATCATACGCATTCATTCACATACCTCGCAGTGCCTTCATGAAATCATTCATAGAACGCTGAGATGTTTCACGTGAAACATTAATGAGCAGCCATGTATACGAGAAGCACCGATATGTCTGACGGCGAGACACCCGATATCCGCGATGCCTGTCCGATATTGGCCGGTCTGTATTTCTCGAGTTTCTGTCTGGCTTCGATCCGGAGACTCGGAACTTTTTCATAGTCGAAGTCTTCCGGAATTTTCTTTTCTTCTTTTTTCTGAAATGCCTCTACCTGTTTTTCCTGACGGCGGATATATCCCTCATACTTGATATTGATACTGATCTGTTCCGCCTCAGCCCGCGTAACCTTCGGACGGTCAGGGTCAACAGGGGCGATGCTCTCATAATCCAGTTCCGGCCGGCGTATTAGTTCCGCCAGTGAGATACCGTTGTGAAGAATCGTAGAATGTTTTTCTCTGAGAAAATTCTGGACTTCTTCCGTCACACCTACGTGTGTGTTCTCAAGTCTCTCTTTCTCTGAACGGATGTGTTCATCTTTTTCCAGCGTTTTTTCGTATTCTTCTCTGCTGACAAGACCGACCCGGTACCCGTATTTGCGGAGCCGCAGATCTGCATTGTCCTGACGCAGAAGAAGTCTGTATTCTGCGCGGCTTGTCATCATACGATAAGGCTCAAGCGTCGGCTTGGTGCACAGATCATCGATCAACACACCGATGTAAGCATCGGAACGTTTCAGGATCAGCGGTTCTTCTCCCTTTATTTCCATTGCTGCGTTGATGCCGGCGATGAGTCCCTGCGCCGCAGCCTCTTCATAGCCGGAACTTCCATTAAACTGTCCGCCTGAAAACAGGCCACGGATAGCCTTGAATTCAAGATTTTCTTTCAGCTGAACCGGATTGATGCAGTCATACTCGATCGCATAGGCATTTCTCACGATCTTTGCATGTTCCAGACCGGGCACGGTCTTATACATCGCATCCTGTACGTCTTCCGGCATGGATGAGGACATACCGTCGATATATACCTCATTCGTATAACGGCCCTCCGGTTCGATGAAAACCTGGTGGCTGTCCTTATCGGCAAATTTAACAACCTTGTCTTCAATCGACGGACAGTATCTCGGTCCCGTCGCGTGTATTTTTCCCGAGTAGAGAGGAGATCTGTCCAGATTCTGCCGGATGATCTCATGTGTTTTGCTGTTTGTGTGCGTGAGCCAGCAGGAAACTTGTTTTATCTGAACAGTTTCTGGATCTGTGGAAAATGAAAACGGCACTACAGGCACATCGCCCTTCTGCTCTTCCATTTTTGAAAAATCAACGGTCCGGCCGTCCATTCTTGCCGGCGTTCCGGTCTTGAACCTGAACATTTCTATGCCGTTGGCTTTCAGGGAATCTGTGAGATGTGTTGCGGCCTGCAGTCCGTTCGGACCTGTGTAATTGACGGTCTCTCCGTACAGGCAGCGTGCGTTCAGATACACACCCGTACAGAGAACGACAGCTTTTGCGTGATAGATCCCGCCGGAAAAGGTTTTTACACCCCTGCAGATGTGATCCTCCACGATCAGCTCTGCCACCTCTGCCTGTTTGATCGTCAGGTGTTCCTGATTTTCCAGCACATGGCGCATGCTCTGACTGTATTCTCTTTTATCAGCCTGCGCGCGGAGCGAATGTACAGCCGGTCCCTTGGATTTATTCAGCATTTTTGACTGAATAAAGGTTCGGTCGATATTTTTCGCCATCTCACCGCCAAGTGCGTCGATCTCACGCACCAGATGTCCCTTCGACGTGCCTCCGATATTCGGATTGCACGGCATCATGGCAATACTGTCAACACTGATCGTAAAAACAATCGTTTCCAGTCCAAGTCTCGCACATGCGAGAGCAGCCTCGCATCCCGCATGTCCCGCACCGACCACGACGACATCATAATTTTTTTCAATAACCTGCATCATTCCATCTCCGGGTTGATTATCTATATTTAAGCTGCATCTCTCTGTCAGGGTTATCCACAATTATTTACCCATACAGAAGGATGCGAAAATTTCATTGACCAGATCTTCGCCGGCTGTTTCTCCCGTAATCTTTCCGAGTGCATCGCACGCGCCCATCAGATCGATCGACCAGAAATCCTCCGGCATTTCGTTTCGTATGCTTTCCTGCACAAGAGACAGGGATCTGTCCGCTTCTTCCAGTGCGGATCTGTGGCGTTCGTTTGTTATGTAAACTTCATCATTCTGTCCGATCTGTCCGGTGAAGAACATTTTTTCCACCTGTTTCTCAAGATCTTCCATACCCGTGTGATATTTGGAAGACATCTGGACAATCGGAATCTCTTCTGTCGAAGTATTATCCCATGCACCCGTATATCCGTCTGTCGAAGAATTATCCCGTGTATCCGCATATTCGTCAGCTGATGCATTGTTCAGGTTTTCCGGTGACAAATCTCCGGCTGCATTTTTTTCAAGAAACGCCCGCAGTTCTTCTTCCGACACGGCATTTGTCAAATCACTCTTATTCAGAATGACAATGACTTTTTTTCCGCGTATCAGCTGAATAATCTTCCGGTCATTATCGTCGAGACTGACTGAGCTGTCAACTACATATAGGACAAGATCGGCGTCTTTTATCTGACCGGCTGCGCGGTCTACGCCGATTTTTTCTATCGTATCATCTGCCTCACGGATGCCCGCCGTATCGAGAAGCCTGAGCGTGATGCCCTGCATATTGATCGTCTCCTCGAGAATATCCCTCGTCGTTCCGGCGATGTCCGTGACGATAGCCTTGTCACGGCCGAGCATGTAATTCAGAAGAGAGGATTTACCTGCGTTCGGTTTTCCGGTGATCACCGTTTTCACGCCCTCGCGGATGTATTTACCGGAGGCAGCAGAATCGATCAGCCGTTTGATTTTTTTCCTCTGTTTCCCGATGATCTCCGTGATCACCGGTGCATAGCCATCCAGACTCATATGTTCCGGATCATCCAGCGCTGCTTCTATTCTTGCTGTCTCATGCAGCAGTGTCTGGCGGATCCCATGTACTTCCTCCGACAGAGAGCCCTCCAGTTGGCGCTCGGCACTGTGAAGTGCTCTGTCATTCTGTGCGGATATCACATCCATCACGGCTTCGGCCTGTGAAAGGTCCATTCTGCCGTTCAGAAATGCGCGTTTGGAATATTCACCTGGCTCTGCCAGCCGCGCACCGCAGTGTACCGCCTGTTCCAGAACTCTTCTTGTGATCAGTGTTCCGCCATGGCAGTCTATTTCCACGGTGTCTTCACCGGTATAGGAATGCGGAGCGCGCAGGAGTACAGCGAGAACCTCATCTATGATCTCTCTGTCCCTGCAGATATACCCGTGATGCACCGTATTTGCTTTCTGCTCCGACAGATATCTCTCGTGCTCATCGGAATGCAGAACACTCTTTCTGCTTCTCCGGAACATTCTGTCTGCAATACTGAATGCTTCAGGTCCGCTGATCCGCACAATCCCGATGCCGGAGGGAGCCGGTGCTGTGGATATTGCCGCTATTGTATCCTCATTCCATTCCGCCATATCATTGCTCTCCAAAAATAAGACCCATTACCTCACGTCATTATATCAGACAATATCATACTCTGCACACAAACAGGGCAGTCAAAATACAGCCCGCCCCGATCTGTTCTGAATCGAGGCGCACTGACAGAAAGAGCGGCAGCGATTTCCGCTGCCGCTCTGGTTTCCCTTATATTCAGAACATCATTACAGATCCATAATCCTGTATCAGAACACTATAACGGATCAGTAGTCCTGCTCTTCTCTGTCACTGCGCTTCTTCGGCGTGATGACCACATAGCGGTAAGGCTCATTGCCTTCGCTGTGTGTCTCTACATAGCGGTTGCCCTGCAGAGCCGAGTGGATGATTCTTCTCTCATAGGGATTCATCGCCTCAAGAGATACCGGGCGATGTGTTCTCTTTACCTTGTAAGCGATATTTTTTGCCAGATTCTCAAGTGTCTCTGTTCTGCGTCTGCGGTAATCCTCTGTGTCAAGTTTTACGCGGACGTAGTTTTTCTGCTCTCTGTTGACAACGAGCGATACGAGATACTGGAGAGAATCCAGTGTCTGTCCTCTCTTGCCGATCAGAATACCCATATCGTCTCCCTCGAGATCAATATTCAGGCTGCCTTCTTCATGACTGTACTCCATCGTCATCTGAACAGGCATCTCCATCGCTGCAAAAATGTCCTTCAGGAACTTCTCTGCAGATGCCTTCATTGCGGCGATCTCTTCATCGTTGTGATCAGCGATGGGTTTTTCCTCATGTCTTTCGTGATGAGAGGATTCTTCTTTTCTGTCAGCGGCATGATTATTTCTTCTGGCATTTTTCCGATCTTTCTTTTCCGGCGCTTTTACGCTTTCGGAAGCATCGGTGTGATCATCTGCGGAAGCATCCGCTGCTTTTTCCACGGGAGAAGCAGGCGTCTCTGTCTTTACATTTTCTTCGCTTCTGTCTGCTTCCTTAACCGGTGCCGCTTCCTGTGCTGCCTCTTCTGTCTTGTGCTCAGATGCAGCTGTATCGGCGGGAGCCTCTTTCTCGCGCACCTGAATAACAGCCGGTTTGCTGCCAATACCGAGAAATCCGGAACTACCCTCACTGATGACCTGAATTTCCAGACGGTCACTTGAAAGCCCTAATTCGATGCAGGCTCTGGTGATCGCTTCGTCTACCGTTTTTGCGGAAAACTGACGAAAATCCATTGATGTTTTTTCCTCCAAAATTACTTCTGATCAGTCTCCGCAGATGTGTCCGCATCGGATGCTGTTTTTTCATCCGGTTTTTTTTCATCATCTGCATTCTGACTGCTGGTTTCTTTTGCGGCTCTGTTTGCGCTCTGTCTGGCTTCTCTGCGCTCAGCAGCCTTCTGGTTTCTCTTTTCTTCTTTCTCGGCAGTCTTTTTCTCATCATAGGCAAGAACCAGATTTGCCTTTGCCGTCAGACTGTCGGGACTGACTTCGTCTGCTTTCTTATAAAAAACAGATGAATCCACATAGCCTGTCTCTGAAGCGCTGCTGCGTATTTTCTTTACGTTTGTGCGCGCTCCCTGCGTGACATTGTCAACGTAGTTTTTCTGCTTCTGCTCTTTTTTCTGACGCTTTTCTTCAGCCTTCTCCATCATCTCATCGGGGTCGATCTTCAGACTGCGGTTGATGATGATCTGCTGTACACCACGGACAACGGCACCGATAATCCAGTAGATGCCGATACCCATGTTCAGTGTGAGACAGATGAATGCGGAGAATATCGGCATGATATTGTTCATTGCACTCATCGATCTCGCTGTCTGATCGGCTGAATTGGCGGATGCCTGCTGCGGCATCAGTTTGAGATTGATCCACTGCGTAAACCAGGCAAGGACCGGAATACCAAGTCCTACGAGCAGCAGGAACAGATTGTAGATTCCCTGTCCTGAGAAAAGACCGCTGAATCCGCTGCGGATAGAATCCCACGGTGTCTCCGTAATGTTGATACCCAGGAAACTGTTGATGCTTTCCGCGTGCGATGCCGTGCTGACAATCTGATCTGAAAGAGCAGGAAATACACTCTTCAGAGATGTCCACTGCGCCGGCTTAAGCGTGTACAGGAGATCAATGACTCTGTTCTGCGTCATGTCACCGCTGCCTGACAGCCGGATGCTGTTGTCACTGATAAACTGCTTCAGCGTATCCTGATAACCGGATGTACCGACAATACCTGAGGCAAGTCCCGAGAAGATATTCTTGACACTGCTCACATAGCCCGGGATATACAGAATAACCTGATAGAGGGCGAACAGAATGACCATCTGAATCAGAAGGGGCAGACAGCTGCCTGTCGGTGATACGCCGTATTTGCTGTACAGCGTCATCATCTCTTCGCTCATTTTCTGCTGCGAAGCCTGATCATTCTTTCCCTTGTACTTGTCCTGCAGCTTCTGAAGCTCCGGCTGGATCAGACTCATGACCTTGGAGCTTTTCTGCTGTTTTACCTGAATCGGCGTAAGTGCCACATAGAGAATAATGGTAAAAATAATGATGCACATGCCGATATTCGATGTGCCGATCTTGTCAAGAACGACATAGATGCCATTCATCAGCCAGCCCAGAAGCCAGGCTACATACTTGATGATCGGCATCGAGGACTGACTCAAAAAGATTTCCAATATTTTTCCTCCTAAGGAACCGGATCATACCCGCCGTGTGAAAAAGGATTGCATCTCAGAATCCTCCACGACGCCAGCATTCCTCCCTTTACTGCACCATATTTAGCGATCGCCTCCACAGCGTACTGGGAGCACGAAGGAATATACGGACAACGAATGCCGCCCTTCAGGGGCGACAGGTATTTCTGATAAAGGCGAATGCCGCGGATCATCACAAATTTCCCCGTGTCTCTGACTTTCACTCTTTATCCTCCAGAATATGGTGTTTTCCTGCGAGTGCATAAAGAGATCCCGAAATCTCATGAAAGGAATGACCTCTGGATGCTACTCTCGCAACTACGACCATATCGAGTCCTCTGGAAAAATCACTTTCACGCAGCCTGTAGGCCTCGCGGATCAGTCTCGTTAGTCTGTGACGCACGACACTGTTTCCGACCTTCTTGCTTACAGAGATGCCGATACGGTTTCTCCCGGTGTTATTTTCCAGCACATACATGACGAGATAGCGGTCAGCCGCTGATGTTCCCTGCCGGTAAACTCTGCGGAAGTCATCATTTTTCTTCAGACTCTCTGAAAATTCCATCTTCCAACCTTCTTAAACGAGATAAAACGAAAGGCCACAGTAAAAAATACTGCGGCCTGCTACTGCTTCTCTGAAAAGCCGTCTGAATGGCTTCTCTCGTTTTCAGGCAAGAACCTTTCTGCCTTTTGCACGTCTTCTCGCGAGAACTTTTCTGCCTCCCTTGGAAGCCATTCTTGCGCGGAAACCATGGACTCTCTTATCAACCTTCTTCGGCTGCCATGTCATCTTGGACATCTGAAACACCTCCTTTTATTTCTCAACATACCGCTCTTTCGCGGCGAGACGAATTATTGTTCTTAAGGCCTGTCGATCATATAAATCAGGCCCGCATCGCCATATATGCATAGTGAACATCGTTTTGATTATATGAAATGCCGTCAAGCGAGTCAAGATAAAATTTTCTTTTTTATGTGAAGGCGAGTTAACGTAATTTATCAACAAATTTGTTGATAAATTGTTGATAATTCACGTAAATAGCGTTGATATTTTGTGATATTTTTTCCAGGTCATCCGAATTTTGCACACTTTCACGCGATTTTCCCCACGTGAATAACTTTTATGTTTTCTCCACGTTATCAACAAGCCTCACTGACCACCTGTTTGCCGGAATCGCTGTTAAATTTACCACCGCTGCGTCGAGGACGAGCGAAAGCGTGTTGCGGGTGGAAGTATCTGTATGCCTTGTTGATAAAAAACCCGAATCATTGTAGAATAAAAACAGTTGTCTGCATGACTGTATTTATAATAGGTAATAAAAAGTACCACCGCACCGGAGTAATAATCATCATGAATATCATTGAAGAAAAATGGGATGAGATTCTTGACCGTGTAAAAACAGACCACGAACTTACAAACGTCTCTTTCAACACCTGGATCAAACCCCTCAAAATCTATAAGACAGAAGGAAATATCATCACCATCCTCGTACCCACCGAACAGGTAGGACTGGATTATGTATCGAAGCATTACATGCTTCCGCTCAAGGCAGCCATCGGCGAAGTCACCGGCATGGAAGACTGCGAGATTCGTTTTGTTCTCCCGGAGAATGTGGAAGAGAAGAGCCGCAGAGAAGAAATTGAAAACAAATCCCACATTGCCGGCTTAAATCCCAAATATACCTTCGACACCTTTGTCGTAGGAAGCAATAACAAGTTTGCCCATGCGGCTTCACTTGCCGTCGCCGAATCACCGGGTAAAGTCTACAATCCTCTGTTTCTCTACGGAGGCGTGGGACTCGGGAAAACCCATCTGATGAATTCCATCGCGCATTATATCATCGAAAATCACCCGGAAATGCACATTCTGTATGTGACGAGTGAGGAATTCACCAATGAGGTTATTGAGGCCATCCGAAACGGTAAGAGCACGGCGCTTCCTTCTTTCCGTGAGAAATACCGCAACATCGACGTTCTCCTCATCGATGATATTCAGTTTATTATAGGAAAGGAATCAACACAGGAGGAATTCTTCCACACCTTCAACGCGCTCCACGCAGCCGGCAAGCAGATCGTTATTTCATCGGATCGTCCGCCCAGAGACATGGATGTCCTCGATGAGAGAATCCGCTCCCGCTTCGAATGGGGCCTCATGGCAGATATCCAGAGCCCTGATTATGAGACGAGAATGGCCATTCTCCGGAAAAAACAGGAACTCGACGGATCAAATGTCAGTCAGGATGTTCTGGAATATATAGCTGCCAATGTCAAATCCAATATCAGAGAACTCGAAGGCTCTCTGAACAAGGTTATTGCACTGGCCAATCTCGAACAGAGAGAAGTTAATGTGGAACTTGCCGAAAAAGTGCTGCAGGACATTATTTCTCCGAATGAGAAGAAGAAGATCACACCAGACTACATTATCGAGATCGTAGCTGATGAATATGAGGTCACACCGGAGGATATTAAAAGTTCTTCGAAATCGAGAAAGTTTTCATATCCGAGACAGGTTGTCATGTACCTCTGCCGTCAGATGATCGGAGACAATCTGCAGACCATTGCAGACAGCGTCGGCGTCACTAACCACACGACGATCATGTACGGCATTAACAAGATTGAAAAAGAGTATAAGGAAAATCCAGAGACCAGAGAGAGAATTGATCTGATCAGAAAGAAGATCAACCCTCCGGAATAATGTCCGAGAGGTGAGTTCATTTATCCACTGTTTTATCCTCACTGTGTATAAAAATCAGGTGGAAAAAATGTGGATGATTTTCTTCCACAATTCAGCCACAGTGGATTTTCACTGAACTGACACGGTTACTGACAGTGAAAAAGTCCTGAATTAAGGCGCATCCGGGACTTTTCCACATTTTCACAGATATGAAGAAGAAGATTACGTATTTTATTATTCTTTCTGTTCTATCGAAAGGCGGCCCACATGAAATTATCATTTAACCAGAAGGATCTCGCAGCCAGTATCAATACAGTAATGATTGCTGTTCCTTCCAAAACCACCATGCCTGTGATGGAATGCATCATGATCGATGCTTCTTTTAACCAGATTAAGTTTACAGCCAACGACATGGAACTTGGTATTGAGACGATCGTAAAAGGTGAAATCCTTGAAAAAGGTTCTGTCGCTCTGAATGCAAAGATTTTTTCAGATATCGTGAGAAAAATGCCCGCCGGAGAGACGGTTTCTCTGGAGACAAACGAAAACTTCGTCACGAGAATCAAATGCGGCAGAGCAAAGTTTGATATTCCCGGCAATTCAGGCGAGGATTTTTCTGCTCTTCCTGTGGTGGAGAGAGAGGAAAGCATCACTATTTCCCAGTTTTCACTCCATGAACTGATCCGGCAGACGATATTCTCCATCGCCGTGAATGAAAATAACAAGATGATGACCGGCGAACTTTTTGAGGTGAAGAATAACACACTCAAAGTTGTTTCGCTGGACGGACACAGGATTGCGATCCGCAATCTGGCCCTGAAGGATGTATGTCCGGATGAAAAGGTCGTTGTTCCCGGAAAGACACTCAACGAGATTTCAAGAATTCTCACGGGTGAGGAAGATGATCTTGTCACCATTTATTTTTCTCAGAACTATCTGCAGTTTGAGATGGAGAATACAAGAGTTCTGTCGCGTCTGATCGACGGTGAGTATTTCCGCATCGACCAGATGCTCTCCAGCGAATATGAAACAAAGGTGGAAGTCAACAGACAGGTATTCATGGGATGTATCGACCGCGCGTCTCTTCTTGTGCGCGAGTCGGACAAGATGCCCGTTGTGCTGGATATCACGGATGAGAAGATGGAGATCGGCATCGAGTCCGCGATCGGCACCATGGATGATGAGATCAATATTGAGAAGACCGGAAAAGATATTACGATTGGTTTCAACCCGAAATTTCTGATCGATGCTCTGAAAGTCATCGATGATGAGACTGTCAGCCTGTACTTCATCAATGCGAAGGCACCGTGCTTTATCCGCGACGATGAGGGAACTTACGTGTATCTGATACTTCCTGTGAATATTTACAGAGGATGATGGTATGAAACAGATCGAAATTCGCGATGAATTTATCCGTCTCGGACAGGCGATGAAACTTGCCGGTCTGGTCAACGAGGGAAGCGAAGCCAAGGAGGCAATTCTGGCGGGAAGCGTACTGGTGAACGGCGAGACAGAGACGAGAAGGGGAAGAAAACTCAGAGAGGGAGATGTTTTTTCCTTCGAAGGGAATGAAGTTCAGATATGTACGCAGAATCCCTCGAACTGAAGAATTTCAGAAATTACGAAGAACTGCAGATGCATTTTTCACCGGGGACAAATGTCATCTACGGAGATAATGCGCAGGGAAAGACAAATATACTCGAAGCCATCTGTATGCTGGCGACGACAAAATCCCACCGGGGAAGCCGGGACATGGAAATGATCCGGTTCGGACAGGATGAGTCTCATCTGCGTCTGTACTACAGCAGAAATCATGTATCTCACAAGATAGATATGCATCTCCGCCGCGCGGGAAAGAAAGGTGCTGCTGTCGACGGTGTACCCGTTAGAAGAGCAGCCGACATCTATGGAAGAGTAAATCTTGTTCTTTTTTCACCGGAAGATCTGAATATTATCAAGCACGGCCCAGGAGAACGGCGTCGTTTTATGGACAGCGAACTGAGCCAGCTTGATCATGTCTATATTTCGTCTCTGACAGAATATAACAAGGTTCTGGAACAGAGAAATGCGCTTCTGAAGGAGATATCTTTCAGAAGAAATCTAGAACAGACAGTTGATATCTGGGATGAACAGCTTGTCCGTCACGGCATACCTCTGATCAGAGAGAGGCGGAAGTTTATTGAAAAACTGAATCCCGTCGTGTCGGAAATCCACGCGGATCTGACAGGAGGAAAAGAAAAAATCAGCCTCATGTATGAGCCTGATGTGTCCGAGGATCTGTTTGCAGAGAAAATTGCCGCAAACAGAGAGAGAGATCTCAGAATGAAGACAACGACAGTCGGACCGCACCGCGATGATTTCGACGTGAAGATCGGAGATATCGATATCCGTCATTACGGTTCGCAGGGACAGCAGCGCAGTGCTGCGCTTTCTCTGAAATTGTCAGAGATAGACCTCCTGAAAGAAATCACAGGAGATCCGCCTGTCCTTCTGCTCGATGATGTTCTCTCCGAGCTGGACGGCGGAAGACAGAAAATGCTTTTATCGAATATGAAAAACGTACAGACCTTCATCACCTGCACGGGGATGGATGAACTGATCGGCAATAAATTTCAGGTGGACAGGGCTTTTCACATCGTGAATGGCCATGTGGATGAATAACAGACCTGAGGAGGTAGAAAATGTCTGATGAAGAAAAATTAACGGATACCGTCTTTGATGATGATGGAAGACAGAAGGAAGAAGTGCCTTCTCAGGAGAGCGAGATCAGGGACATCAGCACAGAGTCGATCCGTCCGGAGGGCGATTACGGCGCTGACCAGATCCAGATCCTCGAGGGACTGGAGGCCGTCAGAAAACGTCCCGGCATGTATATCGGAACGACATCTCTCCGCGGTCTTCATCATCTGGTCTATGAAATTGTGGATAACTCAGTGGATGAGGCACTTGCCGGCTACTGCAAGAATATCACTGTAACCATCAATGACGGCAATACGATCACGGTTGAGGATGACGGCAGAGGAATTCCTGTCGGCATCAACCATAAGACGGGCAAGCCTGCGGTAGAAGTTGTATTTACTGTTCTTCATGCGGGCGGCAAATTCGGCGGCGGCGGATATAAGGTTTCCGGAGGTCTGCACGGCGTCGGTGCGTCTGTCGTCAATGCTCTGTCCGAGTGGCTGGAAGTACAGATTTATCACGAGGGAAAAATATACCGTCAGCGCTATGAGAGAGGCAAGACAATGTACTCCCTGAAGGTCGTGGGAACCTGCGATCCCGATAAGACGGGAACACGCGTCGATTTCAAACCGGACCCGCTGATTTTTGAAGATACGGAATATGATTTCAACACGCTGAAAACGCGTCTTCGTGAGACGGCTTTTCTGACAAAGGGACTTTGTATTCTTCTCCGCGATGCACGTCCGGGTAAGGAACAGGAGCGTACGTTCCACTATGAGGGCGGCATTCGTGAGTTTGTCCAGTATCTGAACCGGAGTGCAGAGGCGCTGTACCCGGATATCATGTATTTTGAGGGAATACAGAACAATGTCATGGTCGAGGTGGCCATGCAGCACAATGATTCCTATAACGAAACAGTATACGGTTTCGTTAATAATATCCTGACGCCTGAGGGCGGCATGCATATCATCGGTTTCCGTCAGGCTCTGACGAGAACACTGAATGATTATGCGCGGAAGATGAAACTGCTGAAGGATAATGAGGAAAATCTGACCGGCGAGGATATCCGCGAGGGACTGACGGCCATCATATCCGTGAAGATAGAGGACCCGCAGTTTGAAGGTCAGACAAAACAGAAACTGGGCAACAGTGAGGCCAGGGGCGCCGTGGATTCTGTTGTCTCCACACAGCTGACCGCATATCTGGAACAGCATCCGGATGTCGGAAAAATCATCATCGATAAATCCGTTGTCTCCAAGCGTGCGCGTGAGGCAGCGCGCAAGGCAAGGGAGCTGACGAGAAGAAAGACGGCACTTGACGGACTTGCTCTGCCGGGCAAACTTGCCGACTGTTCTGATAAGGATCCGAAGAACTGCGAGATCTTCATCGTCGAGGGAGATTCGGCCGGCGGTTCTGCCAAGACGGCCAGGGACCGCAAGACGCAGGCTATTCTGCCTCTCCGCGGCAAAATCCTCAATGTGGAAAAGGCCCGTCTTGACAGAATTTACGGCAATGCGGAGATCCGGTCGATGATCACCGCATTCGGCACGGGCATCCACGAAGATTTTGATATCACCAAGCTCCGCTATGACAAGATCATTATCATGACAGATGCCGATGTCGACGGCGCGCATATCGCCACACTGATGCTGACATTCCTGTACAGGTTTATGCCGGAACTGATCCGTCAGGGCCATGTATATCTGGCCAAGCCGCCGCTGTTCAAGATCGAGCGCAATAAGAAGATCTGGTACGCGTACAGTGATGAGGAGAGAGATCAGATACTCGCTGAGATCGGCAGCGATGCCACCAACAAGATTCAGCGTTACAAAGGACTTGGCGAGATGGATGCCGATCAGCTCTGGGAGACGACCATGGATCCGAAACACCGCGTACTCCTCCGTGTGAATATGGATGAGGATGATGCCTCGGAGATCGATCTGACATTCACGACGCTGATGGGCGATAAGGTTGAACCGCGCCGGGAGTTTATTGAAGAACGCGCAAAGGATGTCCAGAATCTGGATATCTAGAATGGGGAACTATCATGGCGATTGACGATAAAGAATTTGATAATATCGAGGAAGTCGATCTGAAAAAGAAAATGGAGGATTCGTACATCGACTACGCAATGAGCGTTATCGCCTCACGTGCGCTGCCGGATGTGCGGGACGGACTGAAACCCGTACAGAGACGTATCCTCTATTCCATGATCGAACTGAACAACGGTCCGGATAAACCGCACAGAAAATGTGCGCGTATCGTCGGCGATACAATGGGAAAATATCATCCGCACGGTGATTCCTCTATCTACGGGGCCCTCGTCACGATGGCACAGGACTGGAACATGCGGTATCCGCTCGTCGACGGGCACGGCAATTTCGGTTCTGTCGACGGCGACGGTGCGGCTGCCATGCGATACACGGAAGCCCGTCTCTCGAAGATCTCCATGGAAATGGTGCGTGATCTCGGAAAGGACACCGTTGATTTTGTTCCGAACTTTGATGATACAGAGAAGGAGCCGACGGTTCTGCCGGCACGCATTCCGAACCTTCTGGTCAACGGCGCTACGGGTATCGCCGTAGGTATGGCGACGAATATCCCCACGCATAATCTTCGTGAAGTTATTTCTGCTGTTGTAAAAATCATCGACAACCAGGTGGATGAAGACAGGGAGACGACGATCGATGAGATTCTCCCGATCATCAAGGGACCTGACTTTCCGACGGGTGCCGAGATTCTCGGAACTGCGGGAATTAACGAGGCCTACCGCACCGGCCGGGGAAAAATCCGCGTGCGCGGTGTGACAAATATTGAGGCATTGCCAAACGGCAAGTCCCAGATTGTTATCAGTGAGCTGCCTTACATGGTTAACAAGGCGCGTCTGATTGAGAAAATCGCTGAACTTGTCAGGGATAAAAAAATCGACGGTATCACGGCAATCAATGATCACTCAAGCCGGGAGGGCATGCGTGTCGTGATTGAACTGCGCCGCGATGCCAACGCCAATGTAATTCTGAATCAGCTTTACAAGCATACACAGCTGCAGGATACGTTCGGCGTGATCATGCTGGCACTTGTGGATAACCAGCCGAAGATCCTGAATCTGCTTCAGCTCCTGAATTATTACCTGAAGCACCAGGAAGATGTTGTCACAAGAAGAACAAAATACGATCTGAATAAGGCACTGGAGAGGGCCAATATACTGGAAGGTCTCCTCAAGGCACTGGATATTATTGATGAGGTCATTCAGACAATCCGTTCTTCTGCCAATACGCAGGATGCGAAGAATAACCTCATCGCAAAATTCGGTTTCAATGAACCGCAGGCGCAGGCCATTGTGGATATGCGTCTGAAGACACTGACAGGTCTGGAACGCGAAAAACTGCAGGCGGAGTACGACGATCTTCAGCAAAAAATCATCGAGTACCGCGCCATTCTCGCAGATCCGAAGAAACTGCTCGGTGTCATCCGCACAGAGATCCTCGAGATTTCTGAAAAATACGGAGATGACCGCCGCACAAAGATTGTGCATGACGAAGCTGACATCACGACAGAGGATCTGATTCCGGATGTCAATACGGTAATCACGATGTCTCATCTCGGCTATATCAAGCGGATGGATCCCGATAATTTCCACAGCCAGAATCGCGGCGGCAAGGGAATCAAGGGAACGCAGAATCTCTCGGATGACTACGTAGAAGATATCTTCATGACGGGATCCCACGACTATCTGATGTTCTATACGAACCTGGGGCGTGCATATACACTGAAGGCCTACCAGATTCCTGAGGCAGGCAGAACAGCCAGAGGTACGGCCATTGTCAATCTGCTGCAGCTGATGCCAGGAGAAGAGATCCGCGCCATCATTCCGATCGCGGAATTCAGAGAAGACCAGTATATTTTTATGGCGACCAAGAAAGGCATTGTGAAGAAGACGCCTGTTCCGGATTTCCGCAACATGCGGAAGACAGGTCTTGCCGCCATTACGCTGAAAGACGATGATGATGTAATTGAGGTTAAATATACGAGCGGCCACGAGGAAATCTTCCTCGCGACAAAGCAGGGCATGGCTATCCGTTTCCACGAAGAGGATGTGCGTCCTACCGGCCGTGGTTCCATGGGCGTCTACGGCATACGCCTGAAAAAGGATGATGAAGTCATCGGTATGCAGCTCCGCTCACAGGGTGATTACCTGCTGTTTGCTACGGAAAACGGACTCGGCAAGAGGACGCGTTTCGATGAATTCCATGCGCAGACGCGTGGCGGCATGGGTGTGCGCTGCATTAAGCTTGTGGAAAAGAGCGGCTGTCTGGTCGGTGTCAAAGCTGTAAATGAAGACAATGATGTCATGCTGATCACAGATACAGGCATCATCATAAGGACGCCGGCAAAAGGCATTTCCGTACTCAGCAGAGCTGCCACAGGTGTAAAGCTGATGTCTGTAAACGGAACCGTCGCCGGACTTGCCAAGGTCCGCAGAGACGACGATGACGCTGAGATGAGCGAAGGCAGTGAAGCCGGTGATGATCATGATGATGAGAATACCGGAGACACCGAAGAAGAAAATTCAGATCAGGATATCTGATGACAGGAGAAGACGGCATGAGAGAGATAGATGTATCAGAAGTTACGAAAGCAGTCAGGGAGATGTGTATCTCCGTCTGCTATGAACTTTCGGAAGATACGGAGAAGTGTATCCGAGATGCGTCTGAAAAAGAGGATTCTCCTCTCGGCAGAAAAGTTCTAGACTCACTGATGGAGAATCTGGAGATCGCGAAGAAAGATAAAATTCCGATCTGTCAGGATACAGGTATGGCCGTTATTTTTCTTGAGGTGGGTCAGGATGTGCACTTTACAGGCGCACCGATTGAGGATGCTGTCAATGAAGGCGTGCGTCAGGGCTATACGGATGGTTATCTCCGCAAATCTGTCGTCAGTGATCCGCTGATCCGTAAAAATACGGGAGACAATACGCCGGCTGTCGTTTATTACAAAATAGTGCCGGGCGACAAGGTGAAAATCACGATGACTGCCAAGGGATTCGGCAGTGAGAATATGAGTCAGGTGTTCATGCTGAAGCCCGCACAGGGTATCGACGGCGTCAGAGATGCCATTCTGAAGGCCGTTGAAGACGCCGGACCGAATGCCTGCCCGCCAATCTATGTGGGTGTGGGTATCGGCGGAACCTTTGAAAAAGCTGCGCTGATGTCGAAGGAAGCTCTGCTCCGTCCTGCCGGACAGCGTTCGGATATTCCGTGGGTCAGTGATCTGGAAAACGAACTTCTTGGAAAAATCAATGCGCTCGGCATAGGACCCGGAGGTCTCGGCGGAAAAATCACCTGTCTTGATATCCATATCAATACATATCCTACGCACATCGCAGGTCTGCCCGTGGCGGTTAATATCTGCTGCCACGTAAACAGACATGCGGTGAGGACCATCTGAATTTATCAGAGAATTCCTGTACGGGATTTTGTACTCCGCAGATTAATCGAAAAGGAGAATGATGATGGACAGACATTTGGAGTTACCGCTCAGCACAGAGGATGTTCACAGCCTGCACGCCGGAGATTATGTATATCTGACGGGAACGGTATATACGGCACGTGATGCCGCACATAAGAGAATGAATGAAGCTATCGACAGGAACGAAGCTCTTCCTTTTGATATCAGAGAAAGCGTTATTTATTATATGGGGCCTTCACCGGCACGTCCCGGCCGTCCCATCGGATCCGCCGGACCTACAACAGCAGGCCGAATGGATAAATATGCACCGGAGCTGATGGATATGGGTATGCGCGCCATGATCGGAAAAGGACGCCGGACCAGAGAAGTGACTGAGGCCATTGTGAGAAACGGCTGCGTTTATTTTGCCGCTGTCGGCGGTGCAGGAGCCCTTCTGTCTCAGAGAATTATCTCCTCTGAAGTCATTGCCTATGAGGATCTCGGCACCGAGGCAATTCGAAAACTGTATGTAAAAGATTTTCCTGTCATTGTGGCCATCGACTGCGGGGGTACCTGTATCTATGACCGGAAGTGACGGAAAAACGAAAATTTATAAATTCATCACAGGAGGCGAAAGATGTACAATTTCAGATTCTACGTACCAACCAAGATTTACTTCGGTAAAGGTGAGATTTCTCACCTGGCGGAACTGAAGGACTACGGTTCAAAGGTTCTTATGGTTTATGGCGGCGGAAGTATCAAGAGAAACGGAATCTATGACAGCGCCATGAAGATTCTCGGCGATGCCGGTGTCACAGTTCTTGAACTGTCCGGTGTAGAGCCGAATCCGAAGATCGAGACAGTACGTAAAGGTGTTTCTATCTGCAAGGAGCAGAATGTCGACATGGTTCTCGCTATTGGCGGCGGCAGCACCATTGACTGTGCAAAAGTCGTGGCAGCGGGCGCAAAGTATGACGGGGATGCATGGGATATCGTACTCGACGGAACAAAAGCAGTTTCAGCACTTCCGATTTTCTCCGTCCTCACGCTTTCTGCAACCGGATCGGAGATGGATCAGTTCGCAGTCATCTCGGATATGACCAAAAATGAAAAATGGGGAACCGGAGCAGACTGCATGAAGCCGACTATGTCGATCCTTGATCCTACCTATACTTTCTCCGTATCCAGAAAGCAGACAGCAGCCGGTACGGCAGATATGATGAGCCATACATTTGAGAACTATTTCACGAAGGAAAAAGGTGTCGATGTACAGGCGCGTTTCGCTGAAGGCCTCCTGAAGACGATGATCAAGTATGGTCCGGTCGCTCTGGAACATCCGGATGATTATGATGCGCGTGCAAACCTGATGTGGGCTGCCAGCCATGCCATCAACGGACTTATTGCCAATGGCAGTCAGCCGGCATGGTGTGTACATCCGATGGAGCATGAGCTTTCAGCATTCTATGACATCACACATGGTCAGGGACTTGCCATTCTCACACCTGTATGGATGAAGTTCGTTCTTGAAAAGGATCCGACGACAGCGGAGAACTTCGCAGTTTACGGCAGAAATGTATGGGACATTGATGACGCTGATGACAGAAGTGCAGCAGAAAAGGCTATCGAATGCACCAGAAAGTTCCTCTTTGAGACCATGGGTCTTCCGTCAAATCTCCGTGCTGTCGGTATCACCAGCGACGAGCACTTCGAGATTATGGCAGAGAAAGCTGCGAAGGGAAGCGTTGGATGCTTCGTTCCGCTCACCAAAGATGATATCGTTGAAATTTATAAGAGGGCATTCTAAACACTGTACTGTATAAGCTACGGATTGCTCTGTGCTTCGCACTCTCGCAATCCTACAGGTATTCGCACTTTCGTTCCGCTTTCGCGTCACTTCGTGCTCATACCTGTTGCCTTCGAAATCGCATACAGTCTCTTACACACGCTACGCGTGTGACGATCCTGTGTGCGATTCGAAGAGCTTATACAGTAAAAAACTGTTGACAAAAATTAGGGAGTTTTATATACTAAAACATGCGCCGCGTTGAGGCGTTTATTTTTTAAGTAATCGTATCGGGCAAGAAAATACACTGCCTGGCACGGGCTCTGGAGAAGTACTCAAGAGGCCGAAGAGGCGCCCCTGCTAAGGGTGTAGGTCGGGTTATACCGGCGCGAGGGTTCAAATCCCTCCTTCTCCGCTAGACTTTGAAAAAGACTTAAAAAAGTTGTTGACAAGGTCGATTGAAAGAGTTATTCTATTGAAGCTGTCGTTCAGGGAACCCCTGAGAGACACAGATGAACATTGACAACTGAACAGTAGAACACATCCTCGAAAATTCAAAAAGTTAAATTTTCGAACGGAACAGAGAAAGCGGAACAGATCGAAGATCTGTGAGGCTTTCATCGATTCCTTAATTACAGTAA
>Ga0256406_1000908_pt1 | contig 50436 bp, 52 predicted proteins | sample RumenRJG_03DNA_FD_185986 | JGI IMG/M metagenome (GOLD analysis project Ga0256406, IMG submission 185986) | Bovine rumen microbial communities from Lethbridge, Alberta, Canada - RJG_03 | ecosystem: Host-associated > Mammals > Digestive system > Stomach > Rumen | place: Canada: Alberta | collected...
GCTCTGGAAATGCTGTTTCGCAATAATCAGTCAGAGGACTGGTTTGCTCACAAGAGGTTTACGCTTCATATCGGAAGCGTCGATGGATCAACTGCGGCCTAGCTAAATTCAACCGCACAGGTGGAAAGATTTTTTCCGATCCCCTCAAAGCCGCTATTTCAGCGGAATCTTATTTTGATGCGTAATCACTAATTTTAAATTTTCCATTCCCGTTTTCTCCGCAATCCCCTCTCACCCTCTATAATGTCTCCTGTCAGCAAAAAAGGAGACATGCATGAAACATAGAATCGGATCTCTTCGAAGTTCCCTTCGAATCTTTTCTCTTCTTGGCATGGTTCTGCCGGGTCTTGCTCTTTCCGGGTGCTCCCGGAATGCAGCCCCTGACCCCGTGACCAAAGAGAGCTTTTACTTTGATACGGTCTGCGACATCACAATCTACGACATGGACAACTTCTCAGAGGATGCCGCGGATACTGCCATCGACAACGCCTTTTCCCTGTGCAGTACCTATGAAAATATGCTCTCAAAGACCGTCGAGGGTTCCGACATCTGGAACATCAACCACGCGGGCGGAAAGGAAGTCACCGTCAATCAGGAGACGGCAGATCTTATCTCGGAAGCCATCTCCTACTGTGATCTCTCCGGCGGCCGCTTTGACATCACCATCGGCAAGGCAGAGGACCTCTGGGGCTTTGATGAAGGTGCCACCACGCTTCCGGATCCGGAGGAACTTGAGGAAGCGGTAAAGCATATCGATTACAAAAAGATCAAAGTTTCCGGATCTACCGTACAGCTTGAGGATCCGGACGCGGAAATCGATCTTGGAGGCATAGCGAAGGGCTACATTGCAGACCGGGTGGCCGATAACCTCTCTTCTCGGGGTGTCACGAGTGCCATTGTCTCACTCGGAGGCAACATCGAGTGTGTCGGAGAAAAGCCGCAAAGCGGCGGCTCAACAGCTCCCTTCACGATCGGGATTGAGACCCCCTATTCCGACCGCACCGAGGTGGTCGGCTCTCTTCCCCTCTCAAACGGAACTGCCGTGACGAGCGGTGTCTATGAGCGCTATATCACTGTGGACGGGAAGCAGTACTTCCACATCCTGGATCCGGACACCGGATATCCCGTCGACACCGATGTCATCTCCGTGACCATCACGGCAGATGAGGACCGCTCTGTCGACTGCGATGCGCTCTCGACGACCTGTCTGCTTCTTGGAACGAAGAAGGGAACAAAGCTCATCGAATCCCTGGACGGATATGAAGCCGCCTTCATTGACACGGACGGCAACATCTCCATGACGGACGGCATGGAATTCACTCCTGCCAAGTAAGAGATAAACACGCAACGGAAAAAGAGGCATTTCCCCGAATGGAAGGGAAATGCCTCTTTCTCAGATTGCATTGGAGCGAACAATGCCAACCCTGGAAGGCCTTCTAAGGTTTTCTGTTAATTCAGTCCTTCGATACGGCAGCTGCTGCCTTGAAACCGTTGTCGAGATCCCAGAGGATATCATCAATGTTCTCGGTACCGATGGACAGGCGGATAGTGTTCGGATAGATTTCCTGCTCTCTTGCTTCCTCCTCAGAGAGCTCTGCGTGTGTGGTCGAAGCCGGGTGCACAACCAGGCTCTTGACGTCTGCGACGTTTGCAAGCAGGGAGAAGATCTTCAGGCCGTCAATGAAGGCGAAGGCCTCCTTCTGGCCGCCCTTGATGTTGAACGTGAAGATCGAACCGCCGCCGTTCGGGAAGTACTTGAGGTACACCTTGTGGTTCGGGTTGTCCTCGAGATACGGGTGATTGATCTTCTCTACCTGCGGCTGCTTCTGCAGGTACTCCAGCACTTTCTTCGTGTTCTCCCAGTGTCTCTCAAGACGAAGGGACAGGGTCTCTGTGCCCTGCAGAAGCAGGAATGCGTTGAACGGAGAGATCGTGGCGCCCTCATCGCGGAGGATAATGGCACGGACATAGGTTGCAAATGCCGCCTTTCCGGCTGCCTGGACGAAGGAGATGCCGTGGTAGGACGGGTTCGGTTCGGTGAACTGCGGGAACTTGTCGGACTTGGACCAGTCGAAGGTACCGCCGTCGACGATGACGCCGCCAAGAGTCGTTCCGTGACCGCCGATGAACTTCGTTGCGGAGTGGACAACGATATCTGCGCCGTACTCGATGGGTCTTACATAGTAAGGAGTGCCGAACGTGTTGTCGACGACGAGCGGCAGGCCATGCTTATGGGCGATCTTTGCGATTTCCTCGATATCCGGAATATCGGAATTCGGGTTCGTCAGCGTCTCGATGTAGACGGCCTTGGTGTTGGGCTGAATGGCTGCCTCAACCTCTGCAAGATTGCTTGTGTTGACGAAGGTGGTGGAGATGCCGTAATTCGGAAGCGTGTGCTCGAGCAGGTTGTAGGAGCCGCCGTAGATGGTTCTCTGAGCTACGATGTGATCTCCGTTTCCTGCTAGGGCGGTCACTGCGTAGGTCACGGCTGCTGCGCCGGAAGCAACTGCAAGGCCGGCAACACCGCCCTCGAGGGCTGCGATTCTGTCTTCAAAGACGGCCTGTGTGGAGTTTGTCAGTCTTCCGTAGATGTTGCCGGCATCGCGAAGACCGAACCGGTCTGCGGCATGCTGTGCATTGTGGAAGACATAGGATGTGGTCTGGTAAATCGGGACTGCGCGGGAGTCTGTTGCGGGATCTGCACTCTCCTGACCGACATGCAGCTGCTTGGTTTCAAATTTGAATTCGTGTTCGCTCATTTTGCTTTCCTTTCCCGAAATGATCCGGTTCGCTCTTCCGTTTCATTTCTATTCCTATTCGATTAGTAGGTATCTGTTTGATGTCTGTACTTTACCACTGCCCTGTCCGGTGCTGAAGGAGGTTTTTTGTCATATCCTGCTATAGCCGCCGGCTATAACAAAGGCAGACACCGGGCGGCTCTTTGTTGAACTTGTATTCTGTTTGGTTGGAAATTGGAAAATTCGGATGTATGCTGAGGACTGGAAAGGAAGGTTTGTTATGAAGCGTCAAACAATACTGTCTGCAGCCCTTGCGGCTTCCCTTGTTCTGTCCCTTTCTCCGCTGCCGGCCAGAGCACAGGGCAGCGCGCAGAAAATCACCGGGCCCGAATTCTGCAGCATCACCCCGGGCATGAGCTATGACGAGGTCCTCTCGATCGTCGGGGATCAGCCGGACAGGGTGAGCGATACGTCCTCTGCGGACACCATGCGGATGCACTGTACCTGGAATAACTACGACTACAGCTATGCAATCGTCTATTTTGAAGACAACAGGGTAACGCAGATTCAGGAGACAAGTCTGATCCGCTCCGAAAAGGACGTTACTCTTTCCGCATACGGACAGATCGCGTCCGGTATGTCCTATGACACTGTCCGCACGATCTTTGGCGGCGACGGAGCACTGCTCTCCTGGCGGGTCAACAAAAACGGGGATGTCATCGTCTCCTACCGGTTCGAGGGAACCGGGAAGGACGATTCCTTCTGCCGGATCACGTTTACGAACGGACTTGTCTCCGATGTGATGGAGAAGGGGCTCGTCGACTGAGTCTCCGATTGAGAGATACCGGAATAGAATTGAAATTACAAAAATACGGGTGACACATGTACCTGAGATGTGCCACCCGTATTTTTTATGCAGGACATGGGACTCGAACCCACACGTCTATTCAACAACAGATTTTGAGTCTGTCGCGTCTACCATTCCGCCAGTCCTGCAAATACGAAAGGTATTGTATCATGCCTTCCGCGTATCTGTCACTTTCTGTTTTCCCAGTCGATCGAAGATGCGATTGCATCTGCAAAATCCGACTGATCAAAGGTTGCAAAGTAATCGCGAAGCGTCTCCGCCCGGCGAATCTGCTTTACCGTGCCGTCTTCCTGCAGGAGGAGCTCCGCACTCCAGAGCCTGCCGTTGTAGTTGTATCCCATGGAGAATCCGTGGGCTCCGGCATCATGGATGAACAGATAGTCGCCGACATCGATCTTCGGAAGCTTCCTATCGATCGCAAACTTGTCGTTGTTCTCGCACAGCGATCCGACCACATCGTAGGTATGATCGCAGGGCGCGTCCTCCTTCCCGAGAACCGTGATGTGATGATAGGCTCCGTACATCGCAGGCCGCATCAGGTTCGCCGCACAAGCATCGACACCGATGTACTCCTTGTAGATGTGCTTGACGTGAATGGCCTTCGTGACAAGTCCGTCGTAGGGCGCCATGATGTAGCGTCCCATTTCCGTATAGATGGCAACATCTCCCATGCCGGCAGGAACGAGGATCTCCTCATACACCTTCCGGACACCCTCGCCGATGACGGCGATGTCATTCGGGGTCTGGTCCGGCTTGTACGCAATGCCGACACCGCCGGAGAGGTTGATGAAGGCAAAGTGAATCCCGAGCTTCTCGTGGATCTCTCTTGCCAGGGAAAACAGCTCACCGGCAAGTTTCGGATAATACTCGTTGGTGACCGTGTTGGACGCAAGAAAGGCGTGAATTCCGAAGTTCTCGACGCCATGAGCCTTCAGCTGCGCGTAGGCATCAAAAAGCTGCTCCTTCGTCATCCCGTACTTGGAATCACCCGGATTGTCCATGATGCCGTTGCTCATGGTAAAGACTCCGCCGGGGTTGTAGCGGCAGCACATGGTCTTCGGGAATTTTTCCCCGATGATCCCCTCAAGGAACGGGATGTGTGTGATGTCGTCCAGATTGATGATGGCGCCGAGCTTTGCGGCAAGGGCATATTCGCGGGCAGGAGTCTCGTTTGAGGAGAACATGATGTGCGCACCGTCCGCGCCCACTGCATCGGAGAGCACCAGCTCCGCTTCCGATGAGCAGTCAAAGCCAAAGTCGTAATCCTCCATGATCTTCATCAGGTAGGGATTCGGTGTTGCCTTCACGGCAAAATACTCCCGGAAGCCCCTGTTCCAGGAAAAGGCCTCGTTCACCGCCTCGCACTGTCTGCGAAGTCCTTTCTCATCATAAAGGTGAAAGGGGGTCGGGTATGTCTGCGCGATCTTCTCCACCTGCTCTTTCGTGACAAAAGGTACCTTCTTCACGTCTTTTATCCTCACTCTTTATAACGTTACTGTACTGAACTGCAATCCTGTATAGTGAAACACAAAACGTCCCAAATGGCAACGGGAAGTCCGTGGGAAAGTGCCTATCAGTCCTCCGGCTTTAAATCCGGGATCTGCCAGTCGATGGGTGTCTCCCCGTGCTCTTTCAGGAATTCATTGCACTTTGAGAAATGACGGCAGCCGAAGAACCCCCTATAGGCAGAAAGAGGGCTCGGGTGCGGTGCCTTTAAGATCAGGTGCTTCGGATTGACCAGCATGATCTCCTTTGCCTGCGCCTGGGATCCCCAGAGCATGAAGACGATGGGGCGATCCTGTTCGTTCACGGCTTTCAGAATCGCATCGGTGAACTGCTCCCAGCCCTTGCCCTTGTGGGATGCGGCCTGATGTGCCCGCACCGTAAGAACCGTGTTCAGAAGCAGCACTCCCTGCTCCGCCCAGGGAATGAGGTTTCCGTTGTCCGGGATATAACAGTGCAGGTCGTCGTGCAGCTCCTTGTATATGTTTAAGAGAGACGGCGGGATTTCGCATTCCGGAGAGACCGAAAAGCACAGACCCTGCGCCTGGTGCGGCTCGTGATAGGGATCCTGCCCCAGGATCACGACCTTCACCTTGGAGAGCGGCGTTAAGTCGAGTGCTTTGAAGATCTCGTCTGACGGCGGGTAGATGGTGTGCGTCTTATACTCATTGCGGACAAAGAAGTACAGGTCCTTATAATATGGCTTGCCGAATTCAGGCTTTAAGTACGGCAGCCAGTCATTGCTGATTCCGGCCATGACATCCTCCAGGCAAAAAAATAGCAGCAGGTTTTCCTGCTGCCACCTATCTTAACACAATCCGTATACTTCCGGATTATTCCTTCGCGCATGCCTCAAGAAGGGCTGTCACAAACTTCCAGAGCTTCTGGGTGGAAGGAATCGAGAGCTTCTCATCCGGCGTGTGAATGCCGCTCATGTCGGGACCTGCGCTGATGCACTCAAGTCCCTCGATCTTGCCGGCCATGATGCCGCACTCGAGACCGCCGTGGGTAACCTCAATGCGGGGCGTAAGGCCCGTAGACTCTTCGTAAACCTTCTCTGCAAGCTTCTGGAAGGCCGTCTCCCCGTGGTATTCCCATGCGGGATAGGAGCCTCTTGTTAAGACACCGGCTCCGACCATCGCGGAAAGGCACTTAAGCTGGTTTACGATGTACTTTCTCTCGGAGTTCACGTTGCTGCGGCACAGATACGTGACGGCAAGGTCGTCCTTTGCCATCGCGATGATGCCGAGGTTTTCCGAGGTTCTCGGAAATCCGGGACGGGTCGGATCCATCTTCAGCATGCCATCCGGCAGAACGAACAGGAAATGGATCACCCTGTGGGTGTCCTTGCGGGAAAGCGTGTCAATGCCCTTCTTGTTCCTGGACTCCCAGGCGAATTCGATGGTAATATCCGGGTCCGTCTCCTGGTACTCGTTCTTTGCCAGCTGACGGAACTTCTCCACCTGCTCCTCGAGAGCAGACTTCTTGATGCCGTCATCCACGAGAATCTTCGCCGTCGCAGAGCGCGCAATCGCATTGTCCTTCGTGCCGCCGCTAATGTCTGCAAGACAGACATCAACCTTTCTGCTGATGCGGTCGAGAAGACGTGCCATCAGGACGTTTGCATTGGCTCTTCCCTTGTTGATGTCCTCGCCGGAGTGACCGCCCTTCAGAGAGCCGATTGTGATGGTCAGAAGATTTCCGTAGTTCTTCTTCTTCTCAATCGGCAGGTGGATATGCACCTCGGTGCCTCCTGCACAGCCGACCGTCAGAACGCCCTCGGACTCGGAATCCAGGTTCAGCATGCGCTTTGCCTTCAGGTTCGACACGTCCAGGGTGTTCATGCCGAGAAGCCCCACCTCCTCGTTGACCGTAAAGACGCACTCGAGCGGCGGGTGTACAAGACTGTCATCATCAAGCGCTGCGAGCATCATGGCAACGGCAATGCCGTCATCACCGCCCAATGTCGTGCCGTCTGCAAAGAGATAGGTGCCATCCGTCTTCACATCGATGGGCTCCTTCTCAAGATCTTTGTCAACGCCATCGTTCTTCTCGAGCACCATGTCCATGTGGCCCTGCATCATCAGGGGAGCTGCGTCTTTACAGCCCTCGGAGCCCTTCTTGAAGATGATCACGTTTCCGCTTGCATCCTGGGTATAGTCAAGGTCATGTTCCTTCGCAAAACTGACGATGTAATCGGAGATCTCATCCGTGTGATAGGAGCCGTGCGGAATGGAGCAGATCTTTCCGAAATACTTCATGACCCGTGCGGGTTCTATCCCTTCCAACTTGTTGTCCATACAATCCTCCTGATTTGTAGTACCTTCTATCGGAACGCCGCATGGCGGCGTTTCTCTTATTTCACAAGGCGCACCGGAACCCCCCGCTGATCCAGGTACTCCTTTACTCCTTCAATGGTCAGCTCCCGGAAATGGAACAGACTGGCCGCAAGTGCGGCGTCCGCACCGCCCTTTGTCAGAGCCTCATAGAAATGCTCCATGGTCCCGGCGCCGCCCGATGCCACCACCGGGATCTTCACCGCATCGGCTACCGCCCTTGTCAGGGCGATGTCATAGCCTGCCTTTGTCCCGTCGCAGTCCATGCTCGTAAGCAGGATTTCGCCTGCACCGAGTTCTTCGGCTTTTCTTGCCCATTCCACAGCATCAATTCCCGTATCCACGCGGCCGCCTGCGATATAGACGCTCCAGCCATCCGCCGGCATGGCATCGCCCTGATCACCCAGGCCTTCCGGTTGCACCCCGGTCTTTCTTCTCTTGGCGTCAATCGCCACGGTGATGCACTGAGAGCCGAAGCGCTCCGCGCCCTCGGAAATGAGCTCCGGGCGTTTGATGGCAGCGCTGTTCACGGACACCTTGTCCGCACCCTCCCGGAGGATCGCTCTCATATCGTCCACCGTGCGGATGCCGCCGCCCACCGTGAAGGGGATGAACACACGCTCCGCGACGCGCCGTACCATGTCCGCCACGGTATTTCTCTGATCGGACGTTGCAGTAATGTCGAGGAAGACGAGCTCGTCCGCCCCGGCTTTGGAATAGGCTTCTCCTGCTTCGACAGGGTCTCCCGCATCGCGCAGCTGAACAAAGTTGACGCCCTTGACGACCCGTCCGTTGTTTACATCAAGGCAGGGGATGATTCGTTTGGTCAGCATGATGCGTCCTCCTTTCTCACACAGAGGAAATTGGTGAGGATCTTCATGCCGATCCTCTCGCTCTTCTCCGGGTGGAACTGGCAGGCAAAGACATTGCCCTTTTCCACGGACGCATCAATCCATGTCCCGTAGGCAGTGCGCGCCGTTACAATCGAGGGATCGGAAGCCTGAAGATAGCAGGAGTGGACGAAATAGACATAGCTGTGCTCCGGGATTCCCTTAAAAAGCCGTCCTTGCCTCGGGAAGGTGAGGTCATTCCAGCCGATCTCCGGCACTTTTCTTGTCTCGACCTTCCCTGTCAGAGGGTCCTTCGAGGTCTCCGGAATCCGGACAATTCTGCCGGGAAGAATGGAAAGTCCCTTCACACCCGGGCTCTCCTCGCTCTCCTCGAAGAGCAGCTGCAGCCCGAGGCAGATTCCGAGAAACGGAATTCCCTCATCCGTCACCCTGCGAAACACGTCCACAAGGCCATAGCTGTTCAGCCGATCCATTGCATCGCCAAAGGCACCGACACCCGGCAGGATCACATGATCCGCCGAAAGGATCACCTTCGGATCCCTCGTAAGGACACTCTCCTGTCCCAGTGCCTTCATCGCGTTCTCCACGGAACGGATGTTGCCGGCATCATAGTCAATGATTGCGGTTCTGCCCATGTGTTCACTCCTTCTTGATGTCTGAAGAATCCAGTGCCTTCGTCTCGAGCTCAAACCAGAACGTCACGCCGTTGTCATCGTTGATCACGCCATAATCCTGATGAAGCAGCTCCATCACCGCCTTGACGATGGAGAGCCCGACACCGGAGCCGCCGTAGGCGCGGGTCCGCGCTTTGTCAACTTTGTAGAACTTATCCCAGATTCTGTCAATCGACTCCTCCGGGATCGGCTTTCCTGTGTTAAATACGCTGATTCGAACACAATTGTCTTTCTCCTCAAATCGTATGTCAATGACTTTTTCCCCGGCGCCTTCGCTCTCACAGTGGTTCACCGCATTTGTAAAGTAGTTCTGAAACACCTCCTGTACCATAAACGGATCCGACCAGACATAGATCGGCTCCTCCTGTGGTTTTCGAATCTGAATGTTCTTCTCATCGGCAAGCTTCCCCGCGCTCTTCAGGTAGTCACTGATCAGCTCCACTACATTGAAGCGCTCGAAGTCGACCTCCACCTCACCGAATTCCAGATGCATGAGGGAAAGCAGCTGCTGGACCATCTTGTTCATCTTGCCGGCCTCATCGACGATGACACCGGTGTAGAGATCCCGGCTCTCCGGATCGTCCGCCATGCCGTCCTGCAGACCCTCGGCATATCCCTGAATCAGGGCAATCGGAGTCTTGAGCTCGTGCGTGACATTCGAGATGAACTCCTGCTGCATCTGCTCCTTCTTCTCCTTCTGCTCCAGATCGCGCTTCAGTTCATTGTTTGCGGTCTTGAGTTCGGAGATCGTGGTCTCAAGGGTCGTCGACATCTCGTTCATCGATTTTCCGAGTGTCCCGACCTCGTCGAGGTCATCTCCCTCATAGCGGGCCGAAAAGTCGAGCTGCTGCATGCGTTTTGCAAGATCCGAAAGCTCGTGGATGGGGCGGGTGATGCGCTTTCCAAGATACATGGAGACGGCAAGACCGATGAGAATGGCTGAGATCCCCACGTAGAAGATAAACCGGTTGGCGATCTTCGTCTCGTTCTGGATGGACTCAAGCGGCGTGTGGATCAGGCAATAGGAATTATCCGAGAGCTGTCCCCACAGTTCCATGAAACGGCTGTTCGTCATGCGGTCGAGAATGATCTGCTCCCGCTGTCCGAAGGGGGTCGTGGACGTCTGGACGATGTAGTAGCGGTTGTTGCTGCCAATCGCCGTGTCATCGCTGTCGCTGTAATTATCGGGCAGTTCCTGCGTCACGCCGAAGATGTTGTCGTAGACGCGGCGGAACATCTGGGTCTCATCTGCCGCATAGGAGAGCACCTTTTTGGAATCCTCTCCGACGACAATGCAGGAAAGATTGTCGGAACTGCAGATCTTGCTCATCGTGACATCGAAATCATCGCTGCCAAGCGTTCCGTTCTCTGCCGCCTCATTCATCAGGATGTAGGTCTGCTCCAGTGTCCGTCTCCTCTGGGAGATGTAGTATCTGCCGAGGAAGAAGTTGTTCATGAGGACCAGAACAACAATCGTTCCCGCCATCAGGACAAAGAACAGAAGCGTCAGCTCATAGCGAAGGGACGTGAACCGGATCCGATGTCCCTTCTGCGCCGGCTTCTTTGGCCCGCTCTCTTTTTGACGTCTTTTCAGAAGTAATTTTCCACTCATACAGTCCCAATACAGCTTCATTATTGCACAATTGATTGTGTATTTCCCAAAATTTACCTATATTTAACAAATTTTACATTCGGAACAAAAAATACCGTCCGCACTGTTATTCTAGCACAGCAGTGCGGGCGGCAGATTTAGGCTCCTTTGATTTCACAGGATCGTCACAAAATACTACTCCTGAGAATTGATATACGGGATGAGTCCCCCGGCATCAATGAGCTTCTGCATGAACGGCGGGAAGGACTGTCCCTGAAAGGTCTGTCCTGTTGTCTCATCGGTGATAAGGCCGGTATCGAAGTTGACGGACACGGTATCCCCTGCCTGAATCGCCTCTGCGGCTTCCTTGCACTCCACGATCGGCAGACCGATGTTGATTGCATTGCGGTAAAAGATTCTCGCAAAGGTCTCTGCGATGACGCAGGAAACCCCTGCCGCCTTGATCGCGATCGGTGCATGCTCTCTCGAGGAGCCGCAGCCGAAGTTCTTCTGCGCGACGATGATATCGCCCTGATGGACGTTCTTTATGAAATTCTTATCGATGTCTTCCATGCAGTGCTTTGCAAGTTCGGAGGGCTCCGATGTTGCAAGGTATCTTGCCGGGATGATGACATCCGTATCGACATTGTCCCCGTAGCGGAAGACTTTTCCTCTTGCTTCCTTCATCTTCGTCTCCTTTCTTCAGTACACCGTGGGATCTGCGATCTTTCCTGCAATCGCAGATGCTGCAGCCGTAGCAGGGCTCGCAAGATAGATCTCACTCGTCACATCGCCCATGCGGCCGACAAAGTTGCGGTTTGTGGTGGAGACGCATCTCTCCCCCGCGGCAAGAATCCCCATGTAGCCTCCAAGGCAGGGACCGCAGGTCGGTGTAGAGACAACACAGCCGGCCTTGATAAAGGTCTCAAGCCAGCCCTCGTGCAGGGCGGTGAGATAGATCTTCTCGGTCGCGGGAATCACGATACAGCGAAGCCCCTCCTTGATGTGACGTCCCGTCAGGATCTTTGCTGCCTGTTCCAGATCCTGCTCTCTGCCGTTGGTGCAGGAGCCGATGACAACCTGCTGGATCTCGATGTCCGGAATCTCATCGAAGGTCTTTGCATTCTCCGGAAGGTGCGGGAAGGAGACCGTTGGACGAATGGTGGAAAGGTCGATGTCATAGACAGCCGTGTACTCGGCATCCGGATCCGCCTCATAGACATCTCCTGCGTCCTGCGCCGTGAGGGTGCCATCCGGCTTTCTTGTCGGATGCTTGGCAAGGTATTCTTTTGTCCTGTCGTCCACCGGGAAGATGCCATTCTTTCCACCTGCCTCAATTGCCATGTTCGCAATGGTAAAACGATCGTCCATGGACAGGGAAGAGACACCCTCTCCTGCAAATTCCATCGACTGATAGAGCGCTCCGTCCACACCGATCATCCCGATGATGTGCAGGATGACGTCCTTGCCGGACACCCACTTGTTCAGCTTTCCATGCAGGTTGAAACGGATGGCAGAGGGTACCTTGAACCAGGCCTTGCCGGTCGCCATGCCGGCTGCCATGTCGGTGGATCCGACACCCGTCGAAAACGCCCCGAGAGCGCCGTATGTGCAGGTGTGAGAATCTGCGCCGATGATCACGTCTCCCGGGGAGACGAGTCCCTGCTCCGGCAGGAGGGCGTGTTCAATGCCCATCTGTCCTACTTCAAAGTAGTTTGTGATTTTGTTGCGCCTTGCGAACTCGCGGACACACTTGCAGTTCTCGGCAGACTTGATGTCCTTTGCGGGGACAAAGTGGTCCGGCACCAGGGCGATTTTATCCTGATCAAAAACTCCGGGCTTCCGGAACCGGTCCATCTCTTTGATTGCCACAGGTGCTGTGATGTCATTTCCCAGAACCAGGTCCAGGTTTGCCTCGATCAGCTGACCCGCCTCAACATGATTAAGGCCTGCTCCCGCCGCCAGGATCTTCTGCGTCATTGTCATTCCCATGTGTATTTTCCTCTTCTGCAGGCATAAAAAACGGGAGCAGGAACCTACTGTTCCGCTCCCGCCTGCTGTTTCCTTACAGAAAACCAGTTATGAACTAGTTGTTGATGAGCTTGTCAGACTCGTTGTTCCAGCTGTAGAGAGCACGGATCTGCTTGCCGACCTCTTCGGACGGATGAGCAGCTGCCTTCTTGCGCATAGCCTGGAAGTGGATTCCGCCGGCCTTCATATCCTGGATGAACTCGGAAGCGAAGGTGCCGTCCTGGATATCCTTCAGGACATCCTTCATGGCCTGCTTCACAGCCGGAGTGACGATCTTGGGTCCGGTGACATAGTCGCCGTACTCTGCGGTGTTGGAGATGGAGTAACGCATTCCTGCAAAGCCGGACTGATAGATCAGGTCGACGATGAGCTTCATCTCATGGATGCACTCGAAGTAAGCGTTTCTCGGATCGTATCCTGCCTCGCACAGAGTCTCGAAGCCTGCCTGCATCAGTGCGCAGACGCCGCCGCACAGGACAGCCTGCTCGCCGAACAGATCGGTCTCGGTCTCCGTCTTGAACGTGGTCTCCAGGATACCTGCTCTTGCTCCGCCGATGGCTGCGCCATAAGCCAGTGCCATATCCAGTGCCTTGCCGGTTGCATCCTGCTCAACAGCGACAAGCATCGGGGTGCCCTTGCCGGCCTGATACTCGGAACGGACGGTGTGTCCGGGAGCCTTCGGAGCGATCATCGTGACATCGACATCCTTCGGAGGAACGATCAGCTTGTAGTTGATGTTGAAGCCGTGTGCGAACATCAGCATATCGCCGGCCTTTAAGTAAGGAGCGACATCCTTCTTGTACATGTCAGCCTGCAGCTCATCATTGATGAGGATCATGATGATGTCGGAGCGCTTCACAGCCTCTGCGGTAGGCAGAACGGTGAGACCCTGAGCCTCAGCCTTTGCCTTGGACTTGGAACCTTCATACAGGCCGACGACGACATCGCAGCCGGAATCCTTGAGGTTCAGTGCATGAGCATGTCCCTGGCTGCCGTAGCCGATCACGCAGATCTTCTTGCCGTTGAGCAGGCTCTGATCGCAGTCTTCCTGATAGAAAATTCTTGCTTCCTGTGCCATTTTGTATTCCTCCTGAGAATATATGCTGAGGTTTCCGCTTGTGCGAAACCGGATAAATTGAGTTCAGGGAATGTAAACCACGTGCTCCGTGCCGCGGGCAAGGCCTGCAACACCTGTTCTTGCGAGCTCGAGGATCTCATATCCGTCGAGGAGACGAAGAAACGCATCGATCTTCCCGGAGTTGCCCGTGATCTCGATCATCAGGGATTCCGGTGCCACATCGACGATGTTTCCGCGGAAAATATTCGTGATCGCAATCACGCTCTGCCTCTGTTCGGCATTGGCGCGGACCTTGATCATCGCAAGTTCGCGGTAGACGGATTCCTCGGGCTTGAGCTCCCGGATATCCCGCACATCGACAAGCTTTCTCACCTGCTTTTCGATCTGATCGAGGATGTCATCATCTCCCGATGCGACAATGGTGATCCTCGTAAATCTCGGATCCGCGGTCACACCTGCGGTGATGGACTCGATGTTGTATCCGCGTCTTGCGAACAGACCCGAAATGCGGCTCAGTACGCCGGACGTGTTATCGACAAGCAGCTGGAAGGTTTTCTTGTTCAGTTTCTTCTTGACGTTCTCTTCTTCCATCAGTAAATGATATCTCCCGTGTATGATATTCCATATATTTTTGATATGGTTCTCACGGAAATTGTCCACATTATAGTGCGGGCCTTTCCGATTTGCAATCCGAAAATTTCCACCTCATATAAACCGGATATTGTACATGTGCTATCATATCCGGTCTGTATGATCTTCTGCTCAGGCCTTTTCCCGGCACTTGGTCACCGCAAGCGTTCCGGTCCTTGTGATCTCCACAATCGAGACGGTCTTGAACGTATCCAGGAACATCTGCACCCGTTCCGGGGTATCGCAGATCTGGATCGTCATCAGCGAATTGGACATGTCCACGATCTGGGCACCCATGATCTGGCAGTTCTCCATGATGTCCCGTCGGTTCGTCCTGTTGTACTTCACCTTGATCAGCATGAGCTCACGGCTCACGGCTTCCGCTTCATCGAAGGTCTTGACCTTGATGACATCGATCTTCTTGTTGAGCTGTTTCTCGATCTGCTCCAGGGTTCTGCCATCTCCCGAGGAGACAATGACCATGTTGGAGACCTTCGGATCGTCGGTTTCACCGACAGCCAGGGAATCGATGTTAAAGCACCGTCTCCAGAACAGTCCCGCCACCTTGCACAGGACACCGGCGCGGTTTTCCACGAGTACGGAATAGATTCTCTTCATCCTTTTCCTCCCTATACCGTCTCCGCAGGATCAACCATAACTTCCATCAGAACAGAGTTCTCGTCCTTCAGGAACGCATCGATCTTCTCCTGCATGTGATCGTTGTCCTCAACCTTCAGATAGTCCATGTCGTAAGCCTTTGCCAGCATGTCAAGCTTCGGATAGGCACCGATGTCGATCATCGAGAAGTCATCGTGGTAGACAAAGTGCTGGTGCTGCCGGACAAGGCCCAGAACCGTGTTCTTCATCACAACGATCTTGCAGGGGATGCCATAGTACTTCATCGTCGCAAGTTCCATCATCGTCATCTGGAAGCCGCCGTCACCGCAGACGGCAACCGCCTGGACATCAGGCGCTGCAAGCCGGCACCCCATCATCGCAGGCACCGCATAGCCCATCGTGCCCATGCCGCCGGACGTGAGGAACCGTCCGTTCCTGATGTCCACGTTCTGGCAGGACCAGATCTGGTTCTGTCCGACATCCGCCACGTAGATCGCGTTGTCATCCATCGACAGAGAGAGACGGCGCACAAACTCTGCGGGCATCACGCCGGTACGGCGGCTCTTCGTCTTCAGTGAGAGCTTTAAGGCTGCTTCCTTCTGGTTTCTTCCAAGACTCCGGTATCCGTTCAGGGTATCGAGCCAGTCCGTGGTATCTACCTTCAGATCCTGCTCGAGGAATGCCTCAAAGACATGGGCGATATCACCGACCAGCGGTATGGAAGGATAGGCGTTCTTTCCGATCTCCGCCGGATCCACATCGATGTGCACGAGCACCTTTCCCGCCATGATCAGATCCGGCTGGGTGAACGAGCGGTCTGCCACGCGGCAGCCTGCCATGATGATCATGTCCGCCTCGTTCATCGCACGGTTTCCGCAGGGCTGTCCGTTGTTACCGACCATGCCGTAGAAGAGCTCATGATCAGTCGCCATGACACCGATCCCCATCATCGTGCAGACGACGGGAATCCTGTGTTTTTCCGCGAAGGCAACGACCGCCTCCTTCGCCCCGGAGAGCTGCACGCCGCCGCCGACGCACAGAATCGGTCTCTTTGCCCTCGAGAGTTCCTTCATGACCTTGTTGATCTGAACCGTATGGCCCTCCACCGTGGGCCTGTAGGTGCGCATCTTCACCTCGTCCGGATAGTCAAAGCCGTTCATTTTCAGCATCTGCACATCAGACGGCAGATCGATGAGAACAGGTCCCGGGCGTCCGCTCCTTGCGATGTAGAAGGCCTCCTTTACAATCCTCGGTATCTCCTGCGGATCCCGCACAATGTAGCTGTACTTTACAAAGGACTCGCAGGCGCCGGAAATGTCCGCCTCCTGGAAGACATCAGAGCCCATGAGCTTGGAATCCACCTGTCCCGTAAAGCACACGATCGGAATGGAGTCCGCAAAGGCCGTTGCAATACCGGTGATCAGGTTTTCTGCACCGGGACCGCTGGTCACGGCACAGACACCGACCTTTCCGGTGATCCTTGCATAGCCGTTTGCCGCATGGGCCGCACACTGTTCCTGGCGGACCAGGATCGTTTTGATCTTTGTCTTCAGAATGCTGTTGAAAAAGGGATCAATGGCAACACCGGGATATCCGAAAACGTATTCCACGCCTTCCATTTCCAGGCATTTCACTATCGCATCTGCTGCAATCAAGGGACACCTCCGTTCCTTTGCTTCTTTCAGCGAAACAGTTTGGCCAGCGGCTCGATAATATCCGACAGGTCCTGAATTGACTGATTCAGCGTGTCAATATCGATCTCCGAGATCTTCCGCGCCGATTCCGTAATGTACTCCGTATTGTCCTCAATGAGGGTATTCAGGGAATCGAGGGTGTCCTGGGCACTGACAAGCGTTGTCTGTGCTTCCGAGAGTACTTCGTTTGCCTGATTGAGTGTTGTCACCGCACGGGGAACAATGAGAAGAAAGGTGACCGCAAGGATTACGAGGAGGATTGTGTTGACAATCGCCGTGATTCTCTGGTTCTTCGTGTCTTTTGTCTGCTGCCGGACAAGCTCCTCCATGAGCTCCCGGTCCGTCATCTCTTCGATCTTTTTCATGGGATACCTCTTTCAGTCCATGGCGCAGGAAGAGCCCTTAAGCCCCGAGCGGTCCGCATCCTCCTGCACAAAACCCCGGCGAAACGCCGCATTGCACTCGTACAGCTCCATGGTTCCCTCAATGTAGGGATCATACATGGACAGAACTCCCCGCATGCAGCCATCGCATGAGCCCTCGAGATTGCCGAGTGCTTCATCGACGATCCGGATTCTCTCTTCCTTTGTCGTGTTCTTGATCAGATACTTCTCATCCATTTCCATTACCGCCACCTCTTTCTGCCCGATTTGCTCTCATACGGATCCGTCTCCTCGTCCGTGTAGAAATCGTAGCCATAATCATCGTCCGGAATATCTTCAAAGGACAGGTCCTCTTCCTCCGCATTTTCCCCTCTCCTTCTTTTATCTCTCCGGACAGGCTCCCTGCGGGATTCCTCCTGCCTTCGGAAAAACAGGCTCACGAAATGGCTCCTTGCCAGAATGAAAATCGCAAGGTCCATATGAAGATGGGCGATGAGGAGCGAGATCACGACACTGTTTGATTTCCACAGGTACTGCGTGTGGAACCCGTAGAGGGCAAGCAGTGCCGTCACAAGAAGCGCCAGCCCCACAAAGGGAAGTGCAAAGCGCAGCTGCTTCATGGCGCTGACAAAGTCGTGGAATGTCGCATCGAAATAGACGAAGCGGCCGATCATCATGCCGATGAAGTAGATGATGATCGAATCGTAGTTGTTGTCCTCGTAGATGAACTTGATATAGAGAAACAGCACGGTAAGATACACCATGCTCGCCATGCGCATCGAAGAGCGCATGCTGCCCGAAACATGCTTCAGCGGCACAAACCCGTGGTCGAGGATTGTGTTGAACAGGCTCGCGCACACCAGAAAGGCAAGCAGAAGGAAGTCGCCGTAGTTGTCCCACAGGCTTCGAATCGCCGGATTTACCGTAAACCAGTCGATGAGCACATAGGTACTGATGAACAGCAGGATTGCCGTGTCCGCGAAGGTGATCTCATAGAATTCCTCCGTGTAGCGATAGGCTCTCTCTTTGTGTGTCTCTTTTGTTCTGCCATTTCCCGATGATGCAACGAGCAGCAGATCCGCGCCAAGAACAAGCAGAAACGAGAGTGCAAAGAATAACAGTGCCTGCGGCAGCTCTATGTAATGCTCCATCAGCTGTGGAAAGGATATGGTCAAAACTGCCTCCGATAAAAGAAGAAGCCGGCTTCTCGGCCGGCCTCCCTCAAAATGTTATGGATACAGGTCTTCAGGCCTTGTAGATGACCTTCTTGTAGGTCTTCTTGCCCCTGCGGACCAGCTTTCCGTCTTTCAGATCATCCTTTGTGTACTTCGTCCTGAAATCCGTAACCTTCGCATCGTCCACCGTGCAGCCGCCCTGCTGCACCGTGCGGCGCGCATCGGCGCGGGACTTTTCAAGCCCTGCCTTGACAAGAACCGCAAGGATGTCGATCGTGCCATCGTCCTGAAAATCTGCATCGGTAAGCTCCGTGGTCGGAAGATCAGCGCCTGTAAGATCGACACTTCCAAACAGCGCCTGTGCGCCTGCCTGTGCCTTCTTTGCCTCATCTTCGCCGTGGACCATCTTCGTGAGCTCATAGGCCAGGATCCCCTTTGCCTCGTTGAGCTTTGCGCCTTCCCATGTCTGCATCTTGTCGATTTCTTCGAGCGGCAGGAAGGTCATCATGCGGATGAACTTCACGACGTCCTCATCATCGACATTTCTCCAGTACTGGTAAAAGTCATAGGGTGAGGTCTTATTGGGATCAAGCCAGACGGCGCCGCCGGCGGTCTTGCCCATCTTCGTGCCATCGTGCTTTAACAGCAGGTTGATGGTCATCGCATAGGCGTTCTTTCCGGTCTTCTTGCGGATCAGTTCCGTGCCGCCGAGCATGTTCGACCACTGATCATCACCGCCGAACTGCATCTGGCAGCCGTGATCCATGAACAGACGGTAGAAATCGTAGGACTGCATCAGCATGTAGGAGAACTCCAGGAAGGAGAGCCCCCTCTCCATGCGGTATACATACGCACGTGCCCGCAGCATGTCGTTGACCGAGAACAGGGCGCCGTAGTCGCGCATGAACTCCAGGAAGTTGAGATTCCGGAGCCAGTCCGCGTTGTTTAAGAGCAGAGCCTTTCCATCCGAGAAATCGATGAAGCGCTCCATCTGCTTCTGGATGCACTCGACGTTGTGATCGATGGTCTCCACGGTCATCATCTTGCGCATATCGGTGCGGCCCGAGGGGTCTCCGATCATGGCGGTGCCGCCGCCCATCAGGGCGATCGGTTTGTTGCCTGCCATCTGCAGGCGCTTCATCAGCGTCATGGCCATGAAATGGCCCACATGCAGGGAGTCTGCGGTGGGATCAAAGCCGATGTAGAAGGTGGCCTTTCCGTTGTTGATCAGATCTGCGACTTCCTTTTCATCCGTGATCTGGGCCAGAAGTCCTCTGGCCTTCAGTTCCTCATATACTGTCATTTTCTTTTTCTCTCCAAAACTGGTATTCCATGTCCTCATCGGACGGATTCTTATGGTCAAACAGTGCAGCTTCTATTTTTCTTCAGCAAATTGGGGTGCCACCCCGGTATCGTTTTTCCCTGATCCGCGTCAGGAGTCCCATATTCTGAGGTTTTCTGCGGCCTGACATTATCTGTGTTCTCCGGTACTTATTCCCAGTCCAGGGTATTGATCTCGACCTTCTTGTCGCGAAGCATGAGATCGTCCACCGCATCGGACGGATTCTTGTGATCAAACAGAACGGCATTGACTTCATCAATAATCGGGGTGTCAACCCCGTAGCGCTCTGAGAGCTGTTTTGCCGCCTTTGCCGAGTAGACGCCCTCGACCACCTGATTGACTTCCTTCATCGCCTCGTCCGGGGTCTTTCCCTGGCCGATGAGGATGCCGGCTCTGCGGTTTCTCGAGTGCATCGAGGCACAGGTCACGATGAGATCACCGATTCCGGTAAGGCCGGAGAATGTCTGCGCCTTCCCGCCGACCGCAATACCGACGCGGGAGATCTCCGCGATGCCGCGGGTGATAAGCGCTGCCTTCGTATTGTCTCCGTAGCCGAGACCGTCTGCGATGCCGGCAGCAAGAGCCACCACGTTCTTTAAGGCCGCACCAAGCTCCATCCCGAGAACATCGGGGCTTGTGTAGACGCGGAATACCGGGCTCATGAAGATGTCCTGCACGTACTTTGCCGTCTCCCTCTTCTTTGCCCCGGCGACAATCGCGGTGGGCATGCCCTTCCCGACTTCCTCCGCATGGGTGGGTCCGCACAGGACGGCAACCTCCGCCTGTGGGATCTCCTGCTCAATGATCTGGCTTAAGGTAAGGAGCGTGTCTTCCTCAATGCCCTTTGCCACCGAGACAATGAGCTGTCCCTTTGCAACGAAGGGTGCCATGGAGCGGGCGGTGCTTCTTGTAAACTTCGAGGGAACCGCAAGGACAAGAAGATCCTTCCCGGTGATGATCTCCTGAAGATCAGTGGACGCCTTCGTCTTTTCCGGAAGAATCGTTCCGGGCAATTTTTCCGTCTGCTCATGCCTTGTGTTGATGAGCTCCACTTCATGAGGATCGATCGACCAGATATCGACGTCCTGTCCCTTGCTGGTCAGTTCATAGGTCAGAGCAGTGCCCCAGCTGCCGGCACCGATCAGTCCAATTTTTGCCATTCGTTTGTCTCCTTCAGTTGTTCTTGGGAACATCGTCCTTCTTTGCGGCGAACAGGTTGGTCTTTCTCTCCGTGCCTGTCACAAGGCGGTGGATATTTGTCCGATGTCTCCAGAAGCACATGGCGGCCATGATGCCGTAAACAATGTACATCTCCACAAGAGTTCCCTGCGTTGCCGGCGCATATACACCAAGCTGTCCCTGAATGATCATGAGGACAAGCCCCGCCGCATAGACGCAAAGGGACCCCAGAGACACATACTGGGTTGCTGCATAGGGAATGCCAAAGACAAGAATCTCCACCGGAATGTAGACCCAGTGAAAGCAGGCGCAGAAGCCTGCCATCACGGCAACACCCTTGCCGCCCCTGAATTTCAGATAGAACGGATAGTCATGTCCCAGGACGCACCCTGCAAAGGTCCAGACCTTGAAGAGGTATTTCATCTCCGGGTACATCTTTCCGAAGGTCATCGTGACGATGACGACAGGAATGATGCACTTGAACATGTCCATGAGGAAGGTCGCAAGCCCTGCCCGAAAGCCAAGCACCCGGACAGCATTTGTCGTTCCGGCATTGCCGCTTCCGTACTGATGAATATCGATGCCTTTGAGTTTGCCGATAAAGTAAGCAGACTGAATGCAGCCGAAGGCATAGCCGATGAGAAGACACCAAAGACGCGTCATAACTCCCTCCGATCTGTGTGGGATCCGTTAAGGAACTGCCACATCAGATTATCATAGCAGAACAGACCGTGTATTGCCACAGAACGGAGATCAGACCTGTTCCTCCTCGTTGCGCTCCCGAATGATGAACTTGATCGGCGTTCCCCGGAAACCGAACGACTGACGGATCTGATTCTCGATGTAGCGCTGATAGGAGAAGTGGAACAGGTACTTATAGTTGACGAAGAACACGAACGTAGGCGGCTTGACACCGGCCTGCGTCGCGTAGAAGATCTTCAGCATCTTGCCCTTGTCTGACGGCGGCTGCTGCATGATTGCGGCCTGTGTGATGATCTCGTTCAGGACGCCCGTCTGGATACGCATGTTCTGGTTGGCAGAGACCATGTCGACAAGGTCATAGAGCTTGTTCAGCCGCTGCCCCGTCTTTGCGGACAGGAACAGAATCTCCGCGTAGGGAAGGAACGAGAGCGTCTGACGGATCTTGTTCGTGTACTCCTTGATGGAATCGTTGTTCTTTTTCACCGCGTCCCACTTGTTGACGCAGATGATCACGGCCTTGCCTCTGTCATGGGCGATGCCGGCGATCTTTGCGTCCTGCTCGGTAACACCCTCCTCCGCCGAGATGACAAGCACTGCGATGTCAGCCCGGTCAACGGCGGCAACCGCCCGGATCACCATGAAGCGCTCGAGCTGGTCCGAGATCTTGTTCTTGCGGCGCAGGCCTGCTGTGTCGATAAATACATAGTCCCGGCCGTTATGGGTAACACGGGTGTCGATTGCATCTCGCGTCGTGCCCGCGATGTCCGATACGATGACACGGTTTTCGCCGATGAGGCGGTTCACCAAGGAACTCTTGCCCACGTTCGGCTTTCCGATGATGGCAACGCGCACTGCATCGTCCTCTTCGGATTCCTCCGCCTCCTTCGGGAAGTGCTTTTCGACTTCCTCGAGAAGATCGCCAAGGCCCATCTTGTTGACGGATGAAACCGGGAAGGGATCGCCAAGGCCCAGGTTGTAGAACTCGTAGACGTCCGCCTGCATCTTCACCGGCTGGTCCACCTTGTTCACGGCAAGGACGATGGGCTTTCTCGCCCTGCGCAGCATATCGGCGACCTTGGAATCGGCATCCTGGACTCCGGACTTCACGTCCACAAGAAACAGGATGACATCCGCCATCTCGATCGCAATCTGCGCCTGCTCCCTCATCTGGGAGAGGATGACATCCTTGGACTCGGGCTCGATGCCGCCCGTATCGATCAGGGTAAATTCATGATTGAGCCAGGTGCAGTCCGCATAGATGCGGTCCCTCGTCACACCGGGTCTGTCTTCGACAATCGAAATCTTTTCTCCTGCAATCGCGTTAAAGAGCGTTGATTTCCCGACATTCGGGCGCCCCACGATGGCAACAATCGGTTTGGATTTCGCCATAATAATCCTCCAGTACGTAAAACACACTCAAGTCTGCATTATAGCAAACAACTTGCCTTTATGACAAACTCAAGATAAAATGGAACCGCCTTTTACAGGACAGCAAACATTCTTTGAGGAGATTGCAATGTCAGAACTGGAACTTCATCAGCAGCTCGAACGCAGAATCCCCGCCGGACCCTTAGGCCTGATCGTCATGCCTTCCGCCCGGGAACTCGGTGACAAAGTCAATGAATATCTCGTCTCCTTCCGCCGTGAGTACCACAACATCGTTGAAAAGGATCCCGCTTTCGAGGGATATCAGAAGGACGATTACCGCATGGATGCCGAGTGCGTGCGCTTCGGCACGGGCGAGGGCAAGGCGACCATCAGAGAGTCCTGCCGCGGCAAGGACATCTACATCATCACCGATGTGATGAACCACTCACTGACCTACCGCATGAACGGATTCACCAATCACTACTCCCCGGATGATCACTTTCAGGATCTCAAGCGCATCATCGCCGCGATCAACGGCAAGGCAGAGCGCATTAATGTGATCATGCCCTTCCTCTATGAGGGGCGCCAGCACAAGAGATCCGGCCGTGAGTCCCTCGATGCGTCCATGATGCTGAAGGAGCTCGAGGATCTCGGGATCTCCAACTTCATCACCTTCGATGCCCACGATCCCAGAATCCAGAACGTCGCACCGCTGTCGGGCTTTGACAACTTCATCTCGCCCTATCAGTTTCTGCGCGTGATCATGCACTGCTATCCGGACATCGTCCTCGACAAGGACCACTTCGTGGTCATCAGCCCCGATGAGGGTGCCCTCGACCGCGCCGTCTACTTTGCAAGCGTGATCAATGCCGATACCGGCATGTTCTACAAGAGAAGAGACTATGCACACGTCGTAAATGGCAAGAACCCGATCGTTGCTCACGAATTTCTGGGCTCCGACCTCGAGGGCAAGGATGTCATCATCATGGATGACATGATCTCGTCCGGCGGTTCCATCCTCGATACGGCAAAGCAGCTCAAGGCCATGCATGCAAACCATGTATTCCTGTGCACGACCTTCGGCCTGTTCACCGACGGCCTCGAGCGCTTCGACAAGGCCTATGCAGACGGCGTCTTTGACTGCTGCATTACGACGAACCTCACCTGGCAGCCGGCAGAGCTCCTCTCCCGGCCGTGGTTCCAGGTTGCCGACATGAGCAAGTACCTTGCCACCATCATCGACTTCTTCAACCACAACGCGTCGATCGCCTCGGCCACCACGCCGACCAACAAGATCCACGAGCTTCTGGCAAAGTACAACCGCCATGAGGCCAGCGAGCTGGAGAGCCGGGAGCTCGAAGAGACCGAGTTCTGATTCTTTCTGCAACGACAAAGCCGCATCTTCGGAAGATCTGTTTCCGAAGATGCGGCTTTTTGTATTCCTCAGCCGATATCAATGAAGTGCCCTATAAAGCTTTTCCGGTGGATGGGGCAGGGGCCGTACTTTTTCAGTGCCTCAATGTGCTCCTTCGTGCCGTATCCCTTGTGCTTTGCAAACCCGTATTCCGGGTACCTGGCATCATATTCTTCCATCAGATGGTCTCTGGTCACCTTGGCAAGGATGGATGCCGCAGCAATGGAATAGCACTTTGCATCGCCCTTGACAATCCCTCTCTGCGGAAGGGAAAGCTCCGGTATGGTCACGGCATCAACCACCACCGCATCGGGGGAAGGGGTAAGCCCTGCAATCGCCTGACGCATCGCCTCATAGGTTGCCTGCAGGATATTGATCTCATCGATCCGTTCCGCAGAAACGAGAGCGACATTCCAGGCAAGAGCCTTTTCCTTGATCTCCGTAAACAGCTCCTCCCTCTTTTTCGGAGAGAGCTTCTTGGAGTCATTGATGTAGAGGATTTCGGTGTCCTTCGGCAGAATGCAGGCACCGGCTGCCACAGGGCCTGCGAGCGGCCCCCGTCCCGCCTCATCGACGCCGCAGATAAGAGCAAAGTCTTTACCGAACGTCTCCTGCAGGGCCTGTTCCTCAAAGGATCGCATGTCCTGAATTCTTTTGATCTCCAGGCGTCTCTTCTCTTCCCTTTTAGCCGCAGCTTCTTCCTTCTTCGTCATGGCTCTTACCTTGTGGCACTGGCAAGGTCATCACCTGTCAGCACGAAATCCGTGACGTCTTCTGCCTTCGACTGCGTCGTCGTATCCGCCGCCGGATCCGAATCCTCATCGCCCGCATTGATGTGGCTTACCAGGCCGAAGCTCGAGAACGGATAAATCCGAAGCCATGCGCGTCCTATGATGTCCTCCCGCTTGATATTTCCCACATCCGGGAATCTCGAATCCTCGGAGTTGTTGCGGTTGTCACCCATCACAAAGTACTCATCCTCTCCAAGATGAATCTCCTGCGCGGCAAGTCCCGCATACTCGATTCTCTCGAGTCCGTAGTGTTCTTCGAGAATCTGTCCGTTGATGTAGATATTGCCGTCGGGATCGATATAGACCGTCTCCCCCGGAAGGCCGATGACCCGCTTGATGAAGTAGGTATTGGACTGATATTTATACGGGAAGATCACGATGTCAAACCGCTCCGGATCATGGAACCGGTAGGAGATCTTGTCACAGATCAGCTGATCGCCGTTCTGGAGCGTCGGTACCATCGAGGTGCCGTTGACACTGGTTCGCTGTGCCACAAAGTGAATCAGCAGAAAGGAAATCAGGACCACCGCGCCGATCCAGACAACGTAGTCAAGAATCACGCGGCTTGCACTCTTTGCCGGCTCCTTCTCCTCTTCTGTTTTTTCTTCCGAAAGCTTTTCCTTCGTTTCGTCTGCCATAGTCTGACCTCTATTGCTTTCCTTCGAGATACTTCTCCGACAGAAAATCTTACTCTGAGTCCGGCACTTCGTCCAGTGTAATGCGTCCGATGCGCCCGCTCCGAAAATCATCGACCAGAAGCTTTGCCGTGCGCGGAAGGTCTGCTTCCATGCCGGATGCAAGATGCCCGGCCTTTATGCTGATCCTTTTGAGCACTTCTTCATACGCTTCCGTCTCTTTCATGCCATTGTTCAGGCACTTTCTGCAGACAGCCGCAAGATCCTCTTCTTCTTCCGCATACCGCCTGTTGAGCTCTGCCGGGTATTCCCGGATCAGCAGGGAAAGCAGCTGGAAGGAGAGATCCACAGGATCCAGAATCTCATCCCGCACGGACCCGGTCAGTGCAAGATTTACGCCGACTCTCGGGTCCTCGAACTTTGGCCAGAGGATTCCGGGGGTATCCAGAAGATCGAAGGAGAGGTTCCCGATTCTGCAGGAGATCCACTGCTTACCCCTCGTAACACCCGGCTTGTTTCCGGTCTTTGCAGACGATCTTCCCGCAAGAGAATTGATGAGAGTGGATTTTCCGACGTTCGGAATTCCCGCAATCATCGCCCGCACCGGCCGCCCGATGATGCCGCGTCTCTTGTCGCGTTCCATCTTCTGCCTGCAGGCACTCTCCACCTTCTGCCGGATCTTCACGGCGCTCTTCCTGTCCCGAAGGTCCAGCGTCATGACCTCAAAACCCTTCGCCTTAAAGTATGCCTCAAAAGCCGCGGTCTTTACAGGATCTGCCAGATCCTGTTTGCCGAGCACCAGGATCCTCGACTTGCCGTTCGTCATGGCATCAATATCGGGATTTCTCGAGGAGAGGGGAACTCTGGCATCGAGAATCTCGATGATGAGATCCACGAGCTTCAGGTTCTCCTGCATCATGCGTTTTGCCCGGGTCATGTGACCCGGGTACCATTGAATCGTATCCATACCGACCTTACTTTACGTTGTGAAGACTGCTTCCGTCTGTGGGCAGGGCAAGCCAGACTTTCCCGATGAGATCGCTCTCGGCGATAAACCCGATGGAGGCATTTCTCGAGTCCTCCGTGTTGTCCCTGTTGTCACAGAGAACGAAGTACTCGTCGTTGTTGAGTGTCATTCTTGAGGTGACGATGCCCGCATAGGACAGACTCTGTCCCGAGACATTCGTCTGTTCCGGCGTGCCGTTCACAAGAAGCGTCCCGTCGACCACCTCGATGGTGTCTCCGGGGATGGCAACAACGCGGCGGATCAGCGGACGCAGAGAGGAATCTCCGCCCGGATAGAATGCGATCACCGCTCCCCGCTCGGGAGTGGAGAACCGGTAGATCAGCCGGTCTACAAGGACCTGCTGGTTTTCTTCCACGGTCCCCGTCATGGCATCGTCATAGACCCTTGTCCGAAATCCGAAGGACATCACGAGAACGGCGGCAAGGAAGACCGCAATCGCGGTATTTGCCACCCAGACCAGTACCTTCTTCAGTTTTTCGACGGGTCCCGGCTCCTTGTCCTCATAGAAGGACAGACCGCCGGTATAGGAGCTGCGCCTCTTTCTGGCCATGCATCTTCCTCCACGTATTAAGAAAGCCGCACTTTTTGCAAAGTGCGGCCCCATCATGGCTTCTGAAACGAATTACATCTGACCTTTTTCTCTTACCTTGGCCTTCTTGCCGGACAGGCTGCGCAGGTAGTTCAGCTTTGCACGTCTGACCTTGCCCTTGCGGACCACTTCCACCTTCTCGACATTCGGGCTGTGGAGCGGCCAGGTCTTCTCGACACCGATGCCGGAGGACTCCTTGCGGACCGTGAAGGTCGTTCTTGCGCCGCCGCCCTGAATCTTCAGGACCGTTCCCTCGAAGACCTGGACTCTCTCGCGGTTGCCCTCGGTAATGCGGTTGTAAACGCGGACCGTATCGCCGACGTTGAACTGCGGTGCGTTCTCCTTGATCTGAGATGCTTCAATTTCACTGATAATGCTCATGGTTTTCTCCTTCCGGATGTTCTTGCAGATTCCCTTTACGAATCAACGGCAGCTCTCCTGCCCGCCAGGAAAGGCGAAACGCACTTTCCATGCAGAGGACCATCTCGACTTTGTTTCAAACTGCAACTTGTATAAAATAACACAGCACTCCGGAGATTGCAAGCGCAGGATCACGTCTCATCCGGCTTATCCTGCGTCGCATTATCCTGCGTGTCCTCACATGCTCTGTCCACTGCATCGAGAATCCGCCGCCACTGCTTCTTCCGCGCCGGTTTCCAGGTGCTTTGATCGACATGTTCCATGTACGTTTCATAGAGATCCGGGCGGCGCTTCCTGGTTCTTATCAGCGACTGGGTCAGGCGCCACTCTTCTACCTTTGCATGGTCTCCGCTCATCAGGGTTTCGGGAACCTCAAGGCCGTGCCAGTTTTCCGGGCGGGAGTACTGCGGATATTCGAGAAGACCATCCTGGAAGGAGTCCGTCCTTGCGCTCTCCTCATTGCCGAGAACGCCGGGAATGAGCCGTGAGACGGCATCGATCACGATAACCGCCGGAATCTCTCCTCCGGTCAGCACATAGTCGCCGACGGAGACAAAATCCGTCACCTCTTCCTGAAGGACTCTCTCGTCAATGCCCTCATAGTGGCCGCACAGAAGGATGAGGTCCTCCTCTTTTGCAAAGGATGCCGCCATCTTCTGGGTAAAGAGCGATCCCTGCGGGGTCATGTAGACAACCCGGGCTCTCTTTGACAGGCTCTTCTGCACTGCTTCGCACGCATCGTACACCGGCTGCGCCTGCATGAGAAGTCCCGCACCGCCGCCGTAGGTGTAGTCATCAACCTTGCCGTGCCGGTTTCCGGCATAGTCCCTGATGTTGATGGCGTCAATGGAAATCAGGTTCTCCTTCATCGCCCGCTCGAGGATGCTCGCGCTCGTCGCGGCGATGATCTGCTCCGGGAACAGGGTGAGGACGTGAAAGCGCATCACAGATCCTCCAGTCCGGGCAGCAGATGGACGCGAAGGAATCCTTCCTCCGGATTGATCTCGAGAATACAGTCCGGGATGGCCGGAATCATCAGTTCCTTCCCGTCGCCTTTCCGTACCACATAGACATCATTCGCGCCGGTCCGAAGGCAGTCGCTGAACGTGCCGATCTCTGCTCCCGTCTCATCGAGCACCCGGCAGCCCACAAGATCCGCGATGAAGTAGCTGCCCTCCGGCAGGGATACCGCGTACTTCCTGTCAATGAGGATTTTACTTCCGCGAAGAAGCCTTGCCTCATCCATGTCATCCACCCCGGACAGATGCAGGACCACAAACTTCCCATCCATGCGCACATGGGAGATCTTCACGGCCAAAAGGCCGCGTTTCGACTCCACATAGGCATCGGTCAGTTCCAGGAAGCGCCGTGGCCAGTCGGTTGTCGGGAAGATCTTCACATCACCGTGTACGCCATGGGTTCCTGCGATCTCTCCCACCTCAAATCGGTCTACCATAATCCTCTGCTCTCAAAAAAAAGAATGCTCCGGATTCCGGAGCATTCCCTCACTACATCGATGTGTTCGTTTCCTGCTCTGGTTCTGCAGCATCATCTGCATGATTCTCCTCTGCACCCTCAAGGGTGTCCAGGGAATCAATGTTGACGTCGACCGTCAGGTCTTCGTTCGTGGCCGCAACGCGTACCACCGACCGGATTGCCTTGGCGATGCGGCCCTGCCGGCCGATCACCTTGCCCATGTCCGAGGGATCTACCAGAAGATCCACCCGCACGTTTTTGCCATCCTGTCGCTCTGTTACGACGACCTTTTCCGGATGCTCCACCAGAGCCTTTGCAATGACTTCAACCAGTTCTTTCATATGCAAATTCCCTCTGGGCAGCCCGGTAGTAAAACCCCGACTGCAGTATGAACCAAATGCCGGGATCAGTTGTTGGCTTTCTTGGCAATTCTGATAAGCTTCTTGACAACCGTGGTCGGCTGAGCGCCCTTGGCAATCCACTCATCAGCCTTTGCGACATCGATGCGGACCGTTGCAGGATCCGTGTTGGGATCATACAGGCCGATCTGATCAATGGCAACGCCGTTTCTGGGCTTGGAAGCCTCCTGCACAACGACACGGTAAACCGGAACCTTCTTCTCACCGATTCTTGCAAGTCTGATCTTAACCATTTTGAATTTCCTCCATCTTATACTTAAGTGTAATAAATCTATATTTCGAAACCGGAATTTTCCGTTGAAATATGACGACTGAAATAACAGCTGCTCAGAACGGACGTCTCCCGCCGCCTCCGAACATGCCGCTGAACGGATTGCCGCCCCGGTGCTTTCCCTGTTTCATCATGCCGGGCATCTTCCTGACCATGTCCTGCATCTGCTTGAACTGCTTGATGAAGCGGTTGACCTCGGCGATGTCATTGCCGGAGCCCTTTGCAATGCGCATCTTGCGCTGCGGATTCAGGAGGTTCGGATTGGAGCGCTCTTGAGGAGTCATCGAATAGATGATCGCCTTCATGCGTCCGATCTTTTTCTCATCGGCGATCTCATCGAGCTGATCCTGGGAAAGTCCAAGATTCGGCATCATCGAGAGAATCTTTCCCATGCCGCCGAGCTTTTTCATCTGGTCAAGGCTGTCGAGGAAGTCATTGAAATCATAGCGTCCCTTCTTGAGACGCTTTCCCATCTCCTCGTTTTTCTCCTTGTCCGCTTCGTCCATGGTTTCCTGGGCCCGGTCGATGAGGGTAAGTACATCGCCCATGCCGAGGATTCTCGATGCCATGCGGTCCGGATAGAACTGCTCGAGATCCTCGAGCTTTTCTCCCATACCGATATACAGGATCGGCTTTCCGGTCACCGCCTTGATGGACAGTGCCGCACCGCCTCTCGTATCGCCGTCGAGCTTTGTCAGGATGACGCCGTCAATGCCGACCTTGTCATTGAAGGTACTCGCGACATTCACGGCCTCCTGGCCGGTCATCGCATCGACAACGAGAACGGTCTGATGGACTGTTACAGTCTTCTTGATGTTCTCAAGCTCCTCCATCATCGAATCGTCAATCTGCAGACGACCGGCGGTATCGAGGATCAGAACATCATTCTTATACTTTTCGCAGTGATCCACGGCGGCAACTGCGATGTCAACAGGATTTGCCTGGTCTCCCATCTCGAAGACCGGAACACCGACCTTCTCACCATTGACCTGCAGCTGTTTGATGGCACCGGGGCGGTAGACATCGAGCGCGGCAAGCAGCGGGCGTTTTCCTTTCTTTTTAAACTTGCCGGCAAGCTTGCTTGCGGTTGTCGTCTTACCGGAGCCCTGGAGACCGACCATCATGATGATGGTCAGCTGCTTTCCCGGCTGGAACTGGATTTCCGTTGTCTCCGAGCCCATGAGACGGATCATCTCTTCGTTGACGATCTTGATGACCTGCTGAGCCGGATTGAGGCCGTTCATGACCTCCACGCCGACAGCACGTTCCTGGACGTCCTTCACGAACTGCTTGACGACCTTGAAATTGACGTCTGCCTCAAGCAGTGCAATCTTGACTTCCCGGAGAGCACTTTTGACATCGTCCTCCGTGAGCTTTCCCTTGCGGGAGAGCTTCCGAAATATGTTATTCAGTTTTTCGGATAAACTCTCAAATGCCACGGGCTGTCCTCACACTACTCACTGCAGCTGCTGCAGAATCCGCTCTGTCTTCTCCATGACAAGATCATCTGTCAGGGCACCTCTTCCTGCCGCCTCCTGAAGACTTGTGCAGAGGTTTCGGATTGTGCGGTAACGGGAAATCAGCTGAAGCTTTCCGTCGACCTTTTCCATCTGCGCCGTCGTTCGGCGGATCAGGTCCGATACGGCCTGCTTGCTGATGCCTTCTGCCTCGGCAATCTCATTGAGCGACATGTCATCATAGACGACGTGCTCATAGACCTCCTGCTGATGCTTCGTCAGGAGACTTCCGTAGAAGTCATACAGCATGCCCTGTGCTACAATCTTTTCCATGCCAAAGCTGCGCTCCTTTGCGCGCACTTCGACAGTATACCGGTGCCTTTCCCCGGTGTCAAGTATTTTTTCTTGACCCTTCAGCAGTTCCTTTGCCCCCTTTTGCCTCAGGAATTTTCCTTTCCGCTGTTTCCCGCATGGGTGACTTCCAGGTTCAGGTCCACATCACCGTTGATTCCCTGGATCTGTCCGGCATTGGAATACTGCCACATGGTGAATTCATACGGGAAGTAGAGGTTGTTGGAAAGATCCTGCACCCACTTGTCGATGTCCTCGATCCTTGTCAGATCGGTGCGCATCGTAAAGGCGGCAAGGGAGCCGAAAACTGCCGGCGTATACCCCTTGGCCTCAATGGCATCGCACAGCGATATCAGGTTCGTTGTGTAGTCAGCCTTTGTGACCTTTGCCGTGCGGTCCGTGTTGTCTGCCACCTCGATTTGAACGGCAACCGGCATCGTGATGGAATCCTTCACCTTGTCTAGCTTTCCCGTCACATACTCAGCTTCCGCCATCGCCTCATCGGCGCTCACGGGGCTGGACGTAAAGTAGGCACCGACATCAAGACCTGCCTTTGCAGCCGCACTGATGTTATCAAGGGCATTTTCGTCTTCCGTGATCTTTCCGGACGCGTCCCGCTCTCCCAGGCAGACCATCACATAGGAGATGCCGGACTGCGCCACCTGGTCAAAATCGATGTCGCCATTATTCTCCGACACGTCGATTCCCTGTTTTACCGAAATCGTCGCATCGGATCCCTTATAGTTCAGAAATCCCGCAGCGTCCTGCTCAAAATCTCCCTTTTCAAAGCTGTTCTTTGGCAGGGAGCTGATGACCGGATAAAAGTAATACCTTCCCTGGGAGACCACGACCAGTTCATCCGAGAACAGTTCCCGCAGCATCGAGGTTGTGCTGTTTCCGGATTCCAGGGAGGACTGGATCTGCATCAGCATCGAGTTCTTCTGAGCCCTCGCCGCCGATTCACTCGCCTGATCCACCTGTGCCTTCAGCTGTTCCGACGTAAAGAGGGTCTGATCCTCGCCCTGCATCTTGTCAAGTTCGTTCCTCGTTCTGGAAAGCTCGGTTGTCAGCTGCCGGTTCCTCAGGAAAAAGAAGCAGGCAGTCACGATGGCAGCCATCGTCAGAAAGCACAGAAAGAGGATGTTCACAAGGTACAGCGTGTGCCTGACGTTCGGGTTTTTCTCCTCCGGTGTCTGATTGTGTTCCTGTGATCGTTTTGGTCTCTTCATGTCTTTTGTGCTATTCATCCGGCCAGTGGAAAGATACATCTTTGGTAGAATCCGGCTCTTCTTCCTCTGTTCCGGACATGTTCTCTTCCGGTTTTTCCTCTTTCTTTTTATCCTTCCGCCTTCCGAAGAACCAGTGATGCTTTTTCGGCTTCTCCTCTTCTTCCGGCTCGTCGGGTTCCGTTACCGGCTCTGTCTCAGGCGAAGAGATGCTCTCCGGTGCCGGTGCAGGTTCCGGAGCCGGTTCTGGAACAGGTTCCGCAGCCGGTTCAGTCTCTTCCTCCGGTTCTGCAGGCTCTTCTCCTACCGGCTCTGCCCAGGAGGTGTCGTTTTCTTCCTCCTCGATCCTTTCCTCTTCCTTCTTTTCTGCCTCATCGATCGTCTCTTCGGTCTTTTCCTCGATCGACTCTTCCTGATTTTCCCTTCGGATGTCGAAGATCGCATCGATGTAGGCGTTTGCATCAAAGCGCTGCAGGTCATCGATCTGCTCGCCGACACCGATGAACTTGACCGGGATCTTCAGCTCCGACTGTACGGCAATCGCGATGCCTCCCTTCGCCGTACCGTCCATCTTGGTGAGAATGATGCCGGTGAGCTTTGTCACGCCGGAGAACTCCCGCGCCTGTGAAAGGGCATTCTGGCCGGTCGTGCCATCGAGCACGACCAGGTTCTCGCGCATGGCCTCCGGGTATTCCCGTGTGATGATGCGGTCCATCTTGGCGAGCTCCTGCATCAGGTTCTTCTTGTTGTGGAGGCGCCCTGCGGTATCGATGAGCAGAAGGTCGATATGCCTTGCTTTCGCCGCCTTCACGGCATCAAAAACGACAGAACCGGGATCTGCTCCCTCCTTCGCCGAGATCATCTCGACCCCTGCGCGGTCTGCCCATACCTGAAGCTGTTCCGTTGCCGCCGCGCGGAAGGTATCCGCTGCCGCAATGAGAACCTTTTTACCCTCCTCCTTATAGCGCCCGGCGAGCTTGCCGAGGCTGGTAGTCTTGCCGACACCGTTGACGCCGATGAACATGACAATCGACGGGCCCTTCTCAAAGTCATAGGCGTTTTCATCCACGGTCATCTGATCCCGGATATCCTGAACCAGCAGTTCCCGGCACTCGGAAGGGCGTTTGATGTGCTGCTGCTTTACCTGGGCGCGGAGATTGTCGAGGATCTCACTGGTTGCCTGCACCCCGATGTCCGCCATGATAAGGATCTCCTCGAGATCCTCGTAGAAGTCATCATCAATTCTGGCATAGGAGAAGACCCCGTCCATGTCGGCGTTTAAGCTGTCTCTGGTCTTGGTAAGACCGGCAAAAAGCCGCTGAAAAAATCCCTTTTTCTTCTCCTTCGGTTTCTTCTCTTCTTTTGTTTCTTCCGTGTACTCTTCTTCCATAACCACCTCCTGTTCAGGACGCGAGGTCCTTGTCATCGATCAGATCGACAGAAACCAGCGTGGAGACCCCCTTCTCCTGCATCGTAATGCCGTAGAGCCGGTCTGCCTCATCCATGGTCCCGCGCCGGTGCGTGATGACGATGAACTGCGTGCTGCTGGTCAGCTTGTGGATATATCTTGCAAAGCGCACCACATTGCTCTCATCAAGAGCTGCCTCAATCTCATCGAGCAGACAGAACGGCGAGGGCTTCAGGTTCTGAATGGCAAACAGGAGGGAAATCGCCGTCAGAGACTTCTCACCGCCTGACATCTGCATCATGTTGACAAGCTTCTTTCCCGGCGGCTGGGCGATAACGCGCACGCCTGCCTCCAGAAGATCCTGATCCTCCTCAAGCTCGAGCTTTCCGGAACCGCCTCCGAAGAGTTCCCGGAAGACCTCATCGAACTCCTTCTGGATGCGGGCAAAGGAATTTTTGAACTGGGTGCGCATCTTCTCGTCGAGATCGCTGATGATCTTCCGCAGGGCATCCGCCGCCTTTGTGAGGTCATCATACTGCGTCTTGTACTCGACATAGCGCGCATGAATCGTGTTGTATTCCTCGATCGCATTGACGTTAACCGCGCCGAGATCCTTGATCTTTGCCTTCAGCTCCCGGATGGTCTTCTGCATCGCAGGGATATCCGACATGGTCTCATCCCTGAGTGCTTCCGCCTCCGTGAGAGTGATCTCATATTCCTGCCACATATAGGAGATCTGATCGTCGAGGGATTCCGCAAGGCGCTCCTTCTTTGCATCGAGGCGCTCCGCCTCCTGTGCATACTGCGCCTTTTCCTCGGCAAGATGATCCCGCTCTCCGATCAGCTCCTTCTGCCTTGCACTGAGTTCTTCCTGTTCCTTTGTCTTTTCGTCAAGAAGCTTTCTGCTGTTCTCTTCCGAAACCTTGGAGGCTTCGATGGTCTTTTTTGTCTCCTCGATCTTTGCCTTTTTATCCTCGACCTCGGACCCTCCGCCCCGGATGCTCTCCTCGACCTCGGACAGTTCGCCCGTCAGGCTCTCGATCTCCCCGGAGAGGCGTTTCAGTTCCTGCTCTTCATAGCTGATCGACTGCTTCTTTTTCTCGATCTCAAGACCGATTTCATTCACGCACCCGCTTTGCTTCTCCTGTGTCAGGCGAAGAGCCTCGAGATCCTTTCTGAGGGCATCGGTCTCCTCATTCTTTCTGTTTTCCTTCTCCTGCGATAAGGAGAGAAGGTTTTGAATCTCCTGCCGTTTCTCATCAAGAGAGCCGTCCGACTTTTCAAGATCCGCCTTTGTCCGGATCAGGGTTTCAACCCCCTCGGACGTCTCCTCCTGCCTCTTCTTTTCCTGCTCGAGATTGATTTTCGCGGCATTCTGACGCATCAGAGTGTTCTGATACTCCATACGCACGGTCTCAAGGCGTCCGCGCAGAATGTTACGCTGCCTTTTCGTCTCCTGGATCTTCTCGTCCGAGGCCTCCATCGCCTCGCGGGAGGATTCGACCTGCTTTTTGAGGTCTGCGATCTCGCGCCGTCTTCCGAGTAGATTGCTGTTGTTCCGGTAGGCACCGCCGGATATTGCGCCGCCCGGGGAAAAGAGTTCGCCGTCCAGGGTGACCATGCGGATTCTGTGCCCGTACTTCCGCTCACAGGCGGACGCATGATCAAAGGTATCCGCAACCACGATCCGACCAAGCAGTGCCTCGGCCACCTCCTCGTACCCTGCAGGCGTACGGACAAGGGTGCTTGCAAGGCCGATGATTCCGGGCTCTCTTAAGGCGCCGGTCATATTGAAGGGCGTCTGGTTGTGGAGGTTTGTGATCGGAAGAAACGTCACCTTGCCGGCCTTCTCGCGCTTGAGCATGCCGATTAGTCTCTTTGTCGTCTCCTCGTCCTTTGTGACCACGTTCTGGATGGCGCCGCCAAGGGCGGTCTCAATCGCCGTCTCGTACTTTTGATTCGTCTTTATAAGATCCGCGACGACGCCGACAATGCCGCTTTCCCTGTCCTTCTCCTGCATCACCCGGCGAACGCCGTTGCCGTATCCCTCATAGCGCTCGGTCAGGTTGACCAGGGTGTCGAGCTTTGTCTTTGCCTGGTGATAGGATAGCTGCGCGTCCTGATAGGATTCGTCCGCATCGGTGAGGGTCTGCTTCATGGAGGCGATGGTATCGTCAAGCTCCTTCTGCTGGCTCTCATACGAAGAAAGGCTCTTCGTCACCTCATCCAGATCTTTCTTGAGGTCGTCGAGCAGTTTTTCGTGCTCCTCCTTTTCATTGGCCGCTTCCTCGATGCGCCGCGCAAGATCGTCTTTCTGTTCCCGGATCTGCTGTGTCCTGGTATCGAGGGAAGCCTGCTGTGCCTTAATGGATGCTCTCTCCGAGAGCAGGTCTACGATGGCGTTTCGGCTCTCGTCGATCTTTGTCTGCAGAGCGCTGATCCTGTTCTGGGTATCTCTCTGTTCCTCCTGAGCTGCAAGCTGTTTTTCCTCCAGGGCGCGGATTTCGCCGTCGACACCGGACTTTTTCTCTTCGATTTCCTGTTTCTGAGTATTCTTTTCCGCAATCTGCCTGGAAAGGGCGCTTTTCCGCTCCTCAAAGTGCTCGGCATTCGAACGGGCAGCACGGATCTGTTCCTCATAAAGGCGGATATTTCCCTCGAGCTGTCCCCGGACAATGGAGGCATTGGAGACCTCATTCCGGGTGTTCTCCAGTTCCCCGTTCAGATCCTGGAGGCGCTGCTCATTCTTCTCATAGTTCTCCTTCGAGGCATTCAGGGCGTCTTCCGCACTTTCAAGTGCTTCATTGGCGGCCTTTATCTTCTCGTCGAACTCCCGGATCTTGTCCCTCGTGTTTCCGTTCTCCAGAAGAAAGACATTGACCTCGTTCTTCTTGAGTTCCTCATGGGCCTTCAGGTAAATCTGTGCTTTCTCGGCCTGCTTTTCCAGGGGACCGACCTGTTTTTCGAGCTCACTTAAAATATCCGTCACGCGTACGAGATTTGCCTGCTCGGAGTCGAGTTTTTTCAGCGAATCTGCCTTGCGCCTCTTGTACTTGACGATGCCTGCCGCCTCATCAAAGAGTTCCCGGCGGTCCTCCGGCTTGTCGGAGAGGATCTTCTCGATCTGGCCCTGCCCGATGATGGAATAGCCCTCCTTGCCGATACCGGTGTCATAGAAGAGCTCCTGCACGTCACGCAGACGCACCTGGACGTTGTTGATGAGATAGACCGACTCACCGGAGCGCCAGAGCTTTCTTGCCACGGTGACCTCCTTGTATTCCACAGGCAGCCTGTGGTCGGAGTTGTCGAGGGTGATGGCAACGTATGCATAGCTCTGGGGCTTCCGAAGTTCCGTTCCCGCAAAGATGACATCCTGCATGGAGCCTCCGCGCAGCTGCTTCACCCTCTGCTCGCCGAGCACCCATCGTACCGCATCGGCCACATTGCTCTTTCCGGAGCCGTTCGGACCCACGATTCCCGTGAAGCCCTGATGAAATTCCAGTCTGGTCTTGTTGGCAAAGGACTTGAATCCCTGAATCTCAATACTCTTTAAATACATGCGTCCCCTGTTTTTACAATATCGGAAAAAAGCCGCAGTCCCATGCGGAGCCCGGCTTTTTGTTCATTCCTGTTTCGTTGTGTTCTTCCATCTGAGCAGCACCTGGTAGGCGGCCTGCTGCTCTGCAGCCTTCTTGCTCTTGCCATCTCCCCGGGCCTCTTCTTTCCCGTCGATGATGGCTGCTGCCGTGTAGACTCTGCAGTGATTGGGGCCTTCCTCATCAACGATCTCGTAGCTAAGGCTCTTCTGCATCTTCTGACAGCGTTCCATGAGAATGGATTTCGCATCATAGAACAGGAGCTTTCCCTCGAGATCCGAGAGGATAAAGCGCAGGATGAACTCCCGCGGTGCGTCCACGCCGCCGCTGTCGAGATACATTGCGCCGATCACGGCCTCGCAGACATCGGATATGATGGAATCCTTCTCTCTGCCGCCGCCGGCTTCCTCGCCCTTTCCAAGGCGTATGAAGTCCTCGAGGTGGATATCGCGGGCGCAGTAGGCAAGTGCCGGTTCACATACAAGAGAGGCCCTGATCTTCGTCAGATCTCCCTCGTGTTTGTCCGGGTACTCGTTATAGAGAAACGCACTCGATACCATCTCCAGAACCGCATCGCCCAGGAATTCCAGGCGTTCATAGTCCTCATACCTGCGGATCTTCTGTTCGTTGGCATAAGACGTGTGAGTCAGAGCACACTCGAGCAGGTACCGGTTGTGAAAATGATAGCCGATCCTGTCCTCGAGTGCCTCCGACGACTCGTTCTTCATGCTTCCGTCCCCGTGGCCTTCCGGATCAGTTCCAGTGCCTGTCCGACGGTCTGGATGTTCTCGACCTTCTCATGGTCTGCGCTGATGCCGAACTCATCCTCGATGCCCATGAGGATCTGATACAGGTCCAGGGAATCTGCTCCGAGATCATCCGTCAGCGTGGTCTCCTCCGTGATCTCATCCGGATCCACGTTCAGGACATCCGCAATAATGTTTTTGAGCTTCTCAAAATCGTCTTCCATGATAGTCTCTCCCATTAATTAAGATCTGAACCATAAATGCAATCCGTTCGGATTCAGGAATCCGTCAGGATTTCTGCTCTTTTCTGGTGTGGTCGACAAGATGCATCTTCTCGCGGAACTGATCGTTGATTCTCTTTTCCTTGAAGGTAACACACTGTTCGATCGAGTGCTCGATGGAGATCGCCTTCGCATTGCCGTGCGTCTTCACAACAAGACCGGTAAGTCCGAGGAGCGGTGCTCCGCCATAGGTAGAAGTGGAAAACTTCTTAAACGTCTTTCCAAGGACCGGTTTCAGCAGAAGGCCGCCAAGCTTTCCTCTCGTGGAGGAATAAATGGCTTCCTTCACCTGCTGCTTGAACATGTCCGCCGTGCCCTCGTACATCTTCAGAATCGCATTGCCGGCAAAGGCATCGGTGACAACCACATCGGCTGCGCCGAACGGGATATCCCTCGCCTCGATATTGCCGGTGAAATTGATGTTGTCAAGTGCCGCAAGAAGCGGATAAGTCTCCTTGGTCAGGGCGTTCCCCTTTTCCGCCTCGGCGCCAATGTTGAACAGGGCAACTCTCGGATTCTTTACGCCGACGACATTTTCCATATAGATGGAACCCATCTGGGCAAACTGCACGAGCTGCGTCGGCCTTGCATCGACATTGGCACCGCAGTCGAGAAGAAGCAGCGGTCCGTTTGCCGTCGGAATAAGAGGCGCAAACGGCGGACGTTCAATCCCCTTGATACGGCCGACCAGAAGCTGTCCTCCGACGAGGGTTGCGCCGGAAGATCCTGCCGTCACAAACGCATCATTTTCCCCGTGGCGCACCGACATCAGTCCTGCCACGATGGAGGAGTCCTTCTTCGTCCGGATCGCATTCACCGGAGGCTCTGCCATTTCGATGACTTCCGTCGTCGGATGGACATGCAGCCGCTCCTTCGGATAGGTATATTTTGCAAGTTCGGCGTTCACGGCATCTTCTGTGCCGTAGAGCGTCACATCAACTCTTTCCTCATGGCAGACAGCATCGACTGCGCCCTTTACCGCTTCCGCGGGTGCAAAGTCGCCGCCCATTGCGTCCAGCGCAACTCTGACGAGTTCTGACATGGTACCCTCCTGCTTTCCGAATCTACCGTCTCAACTATACAAGAGCCCGGCCCCGATTGCAACGGGCAAGAAAGATGGCCCGCTGCCTGATTTCAATCATAAAAAAACACCCACGCCTTTCTGGCGTGGGCGATTCACTGCAGACGAATCAGAGTCAGTCCTCAACCTTGATGACTTCCTTCTTGTTGTATGTACCACAGTTCTTGCAGACTCTGTGAGGCATCATTAATGCGCCGCACTTGCTGCACTTTACGAGTGTCGGAGCACTCATCTTCCAGTTCGCTCTGCGCTTGTCGCGATGGCTTCTGGAATTCTTATTCTTAGGGCAAATAGACATCCTTAACACCTCCTTACTCTGCCGTGATCGTAAAGAACTTCTGCATGTCTGCAAAAAAGTTCTCAAAAGGCCATAATCAACCCTTCGCCGGGGCGCGCCGCGCCCGCAGACATCGTCCATTATAGAAATCACAGTCTGGACTGTCAAGCGAAATTTTATTGCTGAAAACTTCGCTGAAAACTTCAGTCTCCGATCACATCCCGTACGGCAGCCGGGTTTCCGATTGCACGGATCCGCACCGCATTCTGGGAGCTGCTGGCCTCAATGACCTGTCCCTTCCCGATACAGAGTGCCACATGGTCCATGACCTGATCCCCGTCATAATCATAGAGAGCAAGATCACCGGGACGTGCCGCTTTGGCGCTGACTTCTGTTCCGCAGTTCTTCTGCGCATCTGCAATGTGCGGCAGATAGTAATCGACGCCATAGGCGTAGGCATACTTGGTAAGGCCGGAGCAGTCGACGCCGGTCGCGTCCTCGCCGCCCCAGACATAGGGCACACCAAGGAGCGACTCTGCCGCAGCAACAACCAGAGGCCGCGCCGTTGCGGGATCGAGCTTTTCCGTTGCGGCAACAGGGTATGGCAGCTCCTGCATGTTCCACCAGTCAGAGCCGATGTAGTAGACATAGCCGCCGTCCTCGCTCTCATATCCCCCGAGAATGGTGCTCAGATCATCCACCACCTGGCCGGTGCACTGCCCCTGCTCATTGACAATGAATCCGTCGGGTGTTGCACCGCCTGCAAGAAGACGTCCGGCCTTTTTGTCCCAGTCGTCCGCCTCATTGAAGTAGCAGTAGGCACCGTTTACCTGTACCCAGCCCGTCAGCATCTGATCCGCATCACCGGTGCAGTAAACATGGCCCTGATACGTAACCAGTGAATTCGGGTGCGGCAGTCCCTGATCATCAAAGTAGAACAGGTTGCCGTCGGACTCGGTCCAGCTCGCGGCATGAGCTGTCATGGGCAGCGCCGTCAGAACCATTCCCGCAAGCAGGCAGGCTCCTGCCAGCTGTAACTTGTTTTTCATCTTGTTCTCCCGCTTAAGATAAAAAAATCCGGGAGCAGCTTTTCCGGCCGCTCCCGGTCGTTTTCTTATTCAGACTTCACAGTCAGTTTTTCCTGGCACCCTCAACCAGTGCCAGCGTATCCTGCGCGATGGCAAGTTCCTCGTTGGTCGGATAGACAACAACGGTGACCTTGCTCTCCGGGGTGGAGATGATCGCCGCATCACCGTGGGTTGCCGCATTCTTTGCATCGTCGATCGTGATGCCGAGATACCCGAGGTACTGATAGATCAGTGCGCGGGACTTGTCATCGTTCTCTCCGATGCCTGCCGTGAAGGCGATGACATCAACGCCGTTCATTGCAGCCACATAGGCGCCTATATACTTTGCAACGCGGTATGCCCAGGCATCCAGTGCAAGGGTTGCCTTCTCATCGCCCCTGTCTCTGGCATCCCAGAGATCACGGAAGTCAGAAAGTCCTCCGGAAAGTGCCTCCACGCCGGACTCCTTGTTCAGGATATCGATGACCTCGGACGCCGTGATGTTCTCCTTGTCCGCGATGTAGGACACGACTGCCGGATCCACATCTCCGGAGCGGGTGCCCATGATCAGGCCCTCCAGCGGCGTAAGACCCATCGAGGTATCAATGCACTTGCCGTACTCGACGGCGGAGACAGAGGCACCGTTGCCGAGATGGCAGACGATGGTCTTGAGATCCTCCGGCTTCTTCCCGAGGAAGGAAGCAACCGCGCGGGAGACATATTTGTGGCTCGTCCCGTGGAAGCCGTAGCGGCGGATGCGGTACTTCTCATAGTACTTCTGAGGCAGCGCATACAGATAGGCCTTCGGGGGCATGGTCTGATGGAAGGAGGTATCGAATACCGCCACCATCGGGGTGTTCGGCATCAGAGCGCGGCACGCAAGGATTCCGGTCAGATTTGCCGGATTGTGCAGCGGTGCAAGATCGGAGACCTCACGGATGCCCTGGATCACGTCATCATCGATGAGCGTCGACTCCGTGAACTTCTCGCCGCCGTGCACGATGCGGTGTCCCACCGCACCGATCTCGGCCAGCGTCTTCACGACGCCGCCCTGAGGGTCCGTGATGGCATCGAGAACCAGGCTGATGGCCTTCTTATGATCCTCGATCTGGGTCTTCGTCTTGATTTTCCCGCCATGATCGCGGACGTTCTGATAGGTGATGGCGCCGTCAATGCCGATGCGCTCGCACAGGCCCTTTGCAAGGACGCTGCCGTTGTCGGTATCAATGACCTGAAACTTCAGCGACGAACTGCCGCAGTTGATCACCAGAATGTTCATCTCTCACACCTTCCCTACTGTGCCTTTGCAGCGTTCTGTGCCTGAACGGCGGTCAGAGCGATGACACCGACGATATCATGATAGCCGCAGCCGCGGGACAGGTCGTTGACCGGTCTTGCGATGCCCTGCAGCATCGGTCCGTAGGCATCAGCCTTTGCGAGACGCTGAACAAGCTTGTAGGCATTGTTGCCGCCGTCAAGGTTCGGGAAAATGAGGACGTTTGCTCTGCCGGCCACCGGGCTTCCCGGTGCCTTGCTTGCTGCCACTTCCGGAACGATGGCCGCATCAGCCTGCATCTCGCCGTCGCAGACAAGATCCGGATACTGCTCGTGGGCAATCTCCACGGCGCGGACGACCTTGTCGACAAGAGGGTGCTTTGCACTTCCCTTTGTGGAGTGGGAAAGGAATGCCACATAGGCGGGATCCCCGACCAGCTCCTCAAAGCTGTGTGCGGACGCATTTGCGATGTCAGCGAGCTGCTCGCTTGTCGGATCCTGATTCAGACCTGCATCTGCGAAGATGAAGGTACCATGATCGCCGTATTCACAGTTCGGCACATCCAAGATGAAGAAACCGGAGACCTCCTTGCAGCCGGGAGCCGTGCGAAGAATCTGCAGAGCCGGGCGCAGGGTATTTGCCGTCGAATGGCACGCACCGGAGACCAGTCCGTCCGCATCGCCGTTCTTGACCATGACGACGCCGAAGGTCGTCCAGTCGGAAAGAAGCGTCTCTCTTGCCTTCTCCGGGGTCATGCCCTTGTTCTTTCTGACCTCGTAAAGAAGATTGACATACTCGTCAAGACGGTCGGTGGTATTCGGATTGATGAACTTTGCGTCATCGATGTAGACGCCGTACTTTCTTGCGTCTTCCTTGCACTTCTCCTCGTCGCCGATCAGAATGATATTGGCAATTCCCTGTGAGAGAACGGCAGCCGTCGCACGGATGGTGCGCTCATCGTTGGACTCCGGAAGAACAATGGTCTTCTTGTCCTGCTTTGCCTGTTTGATAATGCGATCAATAAATGCCATGGGATTTTCCCTCCTGAAAATCTTTTTGCATAACCTGACGAATCTCATAATACACCAACAGCAGTGCACGTTCAACAAAGGTGATAGCGATGATCTGCTCTACTTTCCGTACTTTTTGACTTTCGGCTACAGAAAGAGTGCCCGGTATCGTTTATAATGTCTTCCATAATATCCGGCGTCGCCGGAAGATCGGAGAGATTGTCATGCAGACAAAAACGGCCGGGATTGTCATGGAATGCAATCCCCTTCACGAGGGCCATGCCTATCTGATCCGGAAAGCCCGGGAAGAATGCGGACACGTCATCGTCGTCATGAGCGGTGATTTTGTCCAGAGGGGGATTCCCGCCATCGAATCGAAGGAAAAGAGGACAGCCGATATCCTGAAAGCCGGCGCGGATCTTGTCTTTGAACTTCCCGTCCCCTATGCGACGGGAGGTGCCGGATATTTTGCAAAGGGGGCAGTCACGCTTCTTCTTGGCCTTCACAGCATCACGGATCTGTACTTTGGTTCGGAATCCGGGAATCTTGCATCGCTCCAGAGAGCTGCCGCGTATCTTGAGAAAGAGGAATCTCCTTCCTTTCGTGAAGAGCTGAAAGCCGGCCTTGCCCGCGGAATGACCTATCCTGCTGCAAGGACTCTTGCAGCAAAGTCGGACGGCGTATCTCTTCCATCTTCTCCGAATGATCTTCTTTCCATTGAATACCTGTCCTTCCTTTCAGGCAGCGGCATTACCCCGCACGCCGTACCCAGGATTACAGCGAAATCCGCATCCTCCATACGGAAAGCACGCACCCTTCAGGATAGGACGCTCCCCACGGCGTGCTCCTTCTCCGGGCAGCTTCTTACGGCCCTGATTGAGACGGCTGGGACCTATGAGAACTATCTCGATATTTCCGAAGATCTTTCCAACCGCATCTTCAATCTTCTTCCGCAATACCGGAATCCGGAGGATTTTGCACTCCTGTTAAAGACAAAAGACCTGACCTACACGAGAGTCTGCAGGGCTCTCTGCCATATCCTCTTAGGGATCCGGAAGGACGAGTTTTGCCTCTGGCAGAAGGAAGGGATCATCGGCTATGCAAGGCTTCTTGGCCGAAGAAAGAGTGCCAGGGACCTTCTCTCGGAAGTCAGAAGGCGTGCTTCCTTTCCGCTTGTCATCTCCCCCGCAAAAGATCGCAGCGCCATCGCAGCCCCCTTCCAATCCATGCTGGAACTAGACAAAAATGCGGCCTTTCTCTATGACCTTACAGCAGCAGGGCTCAAAAAAAGCGCCTCTCCTGTCCCAAGGGACGAGGAGAAACGCCTCATCATATCGGATCTTTAATCCATCTGTCTCTTTCAGGCCTTCGGCGGGTTCTTTGCAGGATCCGTTCCCGGAAACTGCGTGACGGTGGTCGCCTGCTGTCCGGGGTTCTGGGCCTTCTGCTGCAGTCGAAGAAGCAGCTCTTCACCCCGCTTTTCCGGCACGATGACGTTCTGGCCGCGCGGATTGATGATGAATCCGCCAAGCGGCTTTACAAGGCCAAGCATCTTTGAGTACTCAAAGACCGCCGGCTTGTACTCCTGCTTCGGAAAGTTCTTGGAGAACTCAAACAGGTCCGTGAACACCGGCAGGAACCGCTGATCCTCCTCGGTGCCGTCGTTCTTTCTGGCCTTGAGCATGATCATCGGAAATTCCATGCGGCGTGCCTTGTGCTCCTGCCCGTCCGGTCCTACCTGAACCGGTGCGTTGTCATCGTCCTTGAGAAGCATCGGGACGACGTATTTCGAAGTGGGAATCAGCACATTCATGCGCTCCTGTTTTCTCTTCAGGACCTCTTCCCTCTTCTCATACTTGACGCCCCATCGGATCTCCTGCAGGAAATCCGTCATGGCATAGGAAAGTGCCGGGGATGCCGGCGGGATCTGCCTGGGATCCGCCGCAAAGGTCGGCGGTGCGGAGATCTCCTCTCTGCGGATTCCGACCCTGTAGTAGCCGTTATCGATGATGACCCGCTCGACGCCGACATAGTAGAAGTAGTCGAACAGTGCCAGCGGCCGGATGCCCTGTTCGTTCGGATCCGCATTCTCTCCCGGACGCGCCTGGGGCACCAGACGGCGGAACTGCTTTACATAGAGTTCTGCAGCCTTCTTGGCGTGCTCCGCATCGAAGTAGATGAAGGCAAAGCCGCCGTCCACGTATGGATAGCGGGTCTTCGAATCATACAGAACAAAGAACTGCTTTGTTTTGTGGACCCGGGCAAGAAGCTCGTTATACATCACGCGGTGATTGCTCTCATAGTTCGGAAGTGCCGACTGATGATTGTAGATCTCATGCGTATCGATGAGGAACATCAGCTCCGTATCGGTGAGGTTCTGGACATTTTCCGCCGTGATCTCCGGTTCAAAGACGAGGGATCCGACTTCTTCCTTCCGCTCTGCTGTCAGAGGATCGTCCTCTTCCGGAAGGACCGCAAGTCCGGTGTCCTTGTTCCGAAGCGTATTGATCGGGATCAGCTTCGGCCAGGGAAGGTTCTGGTGTGCCTTCCGGCTCTCCTCCACTGCCTCGTCATGTTCCTTCTTCTTGCGCTCTTCGAGCTCTGCAGCCGCCTGCTCCTCCTGCTGCTGTTTTCTCTTCTTATCGCCAAATAAACCCATCGGCTTTTTTCTCCTGTCTTATAAGTCAGATTTCGTAATCGATGCAGACGCGCTGCTTCGTATTCGGGCGCACCACGCCGTTGGCTACCTTCAGATGCTCCGGATGGACAGCGTATCCCTTCAGGGCTTCCACACTCTCCAGCGTCGTATCAAGCATCAGATCCGCATTGGAGGAATCCAGATGCTGTGTCTGCACGTGGACACTGACAAGTCCGGGCACCTTTCCGACAAGACCCTCGAGTCCTTCCTTGATTCTTGCGGAAACCTCCGCCTTTTCCTCACTGCTGAGTTCATCTTTTAACTGCCAGAGAATGATGTGTTTTACCATGTCCGTATCCCTCTGCCCTTTCAAAATATTCGCTCTTAATCATACCACAAAGGATGCGTCTTTCGACAGCCGGATGCAAAATTCGACGCAGACTTAAGTAAAATTCAGCTTCCTATGGTAAAGTAGTTCCGGAATCCGATGATTCCGTATTACCATCAGGGAGGTAACAATCGTGAAATTACTGCTTGCAGAGGACGAGGTGGAGCTCTCGAACGCCCTCGTCGTAATCCTGAAGCACAGCGGATATACCGTCGATGCCGTCTATAACGGGATTGACGCCCTCGACTACGCAAGTGTCGGGGAATATGACGGACTGATACTCGACATCATGATGCCGGGGATGAGCGGTACGGACGTGCTGAAAAATCTTCGTGCAAAGGGGATCAGTTCTCCCGCGCTCTTTCTCACCGCAAAAAGCGAGGTGGAGGACCGGATCAGAGGACTGGACCTCGGAGCGGACGATTACCTTACAAAGCCCTTCGACATGGGGGAACTTCTGGCTCGGATCCGCGCGATGACAAGGCGGCGCAGTACCTTTACGCCGGCAGATCTGTCCTTCGGCGATCTGACACTGAATCGTTCTTCCTGTGAGCTCTCCACCCCGGGTCACGATGCCGTGCGGCTCTCTGCACGGGAATTTCAGATGATGGAGATGCTCCTCGATCCTCCGGGACGCGTGATCTCCGTCAACAACTTTCTTGACCGGATCTGGACCGACGGTGAAGCGGACTCGGACGTCGTCTGGGTCTACATCTCGAATCTGCGAAAGAAATTAAAGCAGCTGGACTCCGCAGCTTCCATCCGCTCGACGAGAGGGCTTGGATACTCCATCGTCCTGTCGAAGGAAGAAAAGTAGGAGGCTCTCCTGATGAGATTAAGACAAAGGCAGCCGCTCATGGTGCGAAGGCTCCGCCGCAAGTTTGTTCTCACCGCCATGACGGCTCTCCTGATCATTGTGGTACTGATGATCTCCTGTATCCTGCTGATTTACTTTCATCAGCAGGATTCCCGCGCAGATTCCACCCTGCAGATGCTTCTCGACAATGACGGTACATTCCCGGACATGAAGGATCCCTCGCAGCCTGACAACTCCGGAGGAAGGATCCCCGGACAGGGGCCGAGGGGGGCTGATTTCGATGCGGCCCGTGCCATCGAGATGCCTTTTGAGACGCGATACTTTACCGTGCGCCTCGATGAAGACGGGAACATCCTTTCGACAGATGTGGATCACATCGCGGCAATTTCCAGTGAGGATGCTGAGAGCTATGCTGCCAGTGCCTTCTCGTCCGGCAAGACGAAGGGATATCTTGACGGGTATAAGTTTGCAGACAATGTCCAGGATAACGGGGTAACTCTCATTGTCTTTCTCGACTGCAACTCCAGCTTCAGCAACCTCACGCAGCTGTTCCGGATCTCCATCCTCATTGCAGGTATCACGCTGGTTCTCATGTTCGTCCTCGTCGAAGCGCTCTCCGGCAATGCCGTTGCGCCGGTTGTGGAATCCCTGGACAAACAGAAGCAGTTCATCTCCGACGCCGGACATGAGCTGAAGACGCCGCTCTCCGTCATCTCGGCAAATGTCGATGTTCTGGAACTCACCGGAGAAAAGAACGAGTGGACCAAAAGCATCCGCAACCAGGTGGGACGCATGACAGCACTCGTCACCAACATGCTCACTCTCTCCCGCATGGACGAGGCGAAGTGGAAGGACCTGTTCAGCCGGGTGAACTTCTCGAAGATCGCACAGAGCACGGCCGATACGTTCCGGGTCGTCGCAAAGAGCCGGGAGAAAGAGTACACGATTTCCATTCAGGAAGATCTCCACGTCTTCGGGGAGCAGAGAGCCCTCGAACAGCTCTGCACGCTCCTTCTCGACAACGCCATGAAGTATTCCTCCGAGCACGGAAGCATCGTCATCTCCCTGACAGAGGATCACAAAAAGGCGCGTCTTGAGGTGAGCAATACCTGCGACGAGATTCCCTCCGGCAATCTGGACCGCCTCTTCGACCGCTTTTACCGCGCGGATTCCTCGAGAACGAGGATCCCTGCAAACAGCGGCAGTACCACAGCAACAGCCGGCGGCTTCGGCATCGGCCTGTCTGCTGCGCGGGAGATCTGTGAGAGCCATGGCGGGGAGATCAGGGCTGTTCACGACGCAGAGCACATCATTCGCTTCATCGTTCTTCTGCCCCTCGATCGAAATACAAAGGGAAAGGAAAAGAAAACAGCAAGTTGAAGGAAAAACGCCAACATCTGTCAGATATCCTGCTGTACCTTGCCTTCGCGGCAGCAGGGATTCTTCTCACCCTTCTGATCTTCCTGCCGATAAAGGGACAGACCCCGACAACCGTCCGCGTCACGGTAGACGGTTCGGTATACGGGACCTACAGTCTTGACAGGGATCAGACCATCACCATTACCCAGGACGACGGAAAGGAAAACGTCCTCGTCATTGAAGATGGAAACGTATATATGAAAGAAGCAAACTGCAAGAATCAGATCTGCGTCAGAACTGGAAAGATTTCGCGCCCCGGGCAGTCGATTACCTGCCTTCCGAACCGGGTGAGCGCTGTCATAGAAGGAGGTGAGGACAATGGGTTCGACGCCGTCATCCGCTGAAATGGTTGCACGGGGGGCTCTGCTTTCCTCTCTTGCCCTGCTCTTCTCCTACGTGGAGGCCATGATCCCGTTTGTTCCGCAGATTCCGGGCATCAAGCTGGGTCTTGCAAACATTGTGGTCATCATTGCCCTCTACCGGTACTCTGCCAGAACTGCCCTTGTCGTAAATCTTGTCCGGATCTTTCTTGCCGGTTTTCTCTTCTCCGGCGTCTTCGGAATCCTTTACTCGGCATCCGGTGCTCTTCTCTCCCTTCTTGTCATGACTCTGCTCAAAAAAAGCGGGCGCTTTCACCTGATCTCAGTTTCCATGGCAGGCGGTGTCTTCCACAACGTGGGACAGCTGATCGTTGCCTCTCTCCTTGTCGGTACTTCCGGCATTCTGTCCTATCTTCCCGTCCTCTGGTTTATCGGTATGGGAATGGGGAGTCTTGTCGGAGTTCTGGATTCTCTGATCCTAACCCGACTGCCCCGCGGGAATACAGCAGCAAACGGGTGAGAAACACGCAGGGAAAGGAAAAGAATTGAGATGCTGAAAACAGAAAGGCTGATTCTTCGCCATTGGGAAGACAGCGATGCAGAGGATCTTTACGAGTACGCAAAGGATCCTGATGTCGGACCTGTCGCAGGCTGGCCGGCTCACCGGAACATTGAAGAGAGCCGGAACTATATCCGAAGCGTCTTCAGCGGCGAAGAGACCTATGCGATCTGCCTGAAGAAAGATAGCCGCGCAATCGGAGCCGTCGGTCTGAATCTGAAAGACCAGTCAGGCCGTACTGATGAATGCGAACTTGGCTACTGGATCGGAAAGCCGTTCTGGGGACAGGGACTCGTCCCGGAGGCTTCCAAAGAGATTCTGCGTCACGCCTTTGAGGATCTCCACATGGGAAAGGTCTGGTGCTGCACCTATGTTGGCAACACAAATTCGCAGCGCGTTCAGCAAAAGCTCGGGTTTTGCAATCCGAGAATCGTGGAAAACGTCGATGTGCCGCTTCTTCATGAAAAGAGGGATCTTATCATCTGCTATCTGTCCCGGGAGCAATGGCAGCAGGACAGGCTGAATAATAAAAAGGGTGCCACCAGAATATAAGGCAGCATTTGCAGAGCAGGTAGATTAAAATCAACAGATAATCTGGTAGACGGGGATTTCACCCGCCTCCAACACCACCGTGCGTACCGTTCGGTACACGGCGGTTCAAACGTTAACGTGAACTTTGTCATACTCGTTCAGCAAGGATGGATATCCGAGACCGA
>Ga0256406_1000909_pt1 | contig 50381 bp, 32 predicted proteins | sample RumenRJG_03DNA_FD_185986 | JGI IMG/M metagenome (GOLD analysis project Ga0256406, IMG submission 185986) | Bovine rumen microbial communities from Lethbridge, Alberta, Canada - RJG_03 | ecosystem: Host-associated > Mammals > Digestive system > Stomach > Rumen | place: Canada: Alberta | collected...
ACTGCCCCAGCCATCGGTCCCACAGCACAACGGTGTCGCCGACCTGCCAGTTAAGGTCCATGATAAGGATTTCCTCGTCTTCCTCGCTTGTGCGGCGATAGAGGCGGCTGTGGTCGGCCGACTCGCGCAAGCCAAACTCGCGTGGAGTGAACGAAACCTCTGTTCGCAGGTCGGTGTCATAATAGTATGTTTCCTGGGCGAAGCCAAGTCGGAGATATTTATAGGTCACACCATCCCAGACAACAGTGTCCGATGCGAAATGCTCAAAGTAGGATGCCATGTTTGAGAATTCGCTCCGGTCAAACTGGTAGACATAGGTCCAAGTGGTAATAGTGTCGCCAAAAACGGAGCGGTACTGGGCTTGTGTATTAAGTGCCAGGCCAACGATGAGGAAAAAGACAATCGGTTTCATGTTTTTCTTCTTATTCATTGAGTATCATGCGTTTGGTGTCGATGATTTGTCCGTCGACGACGAGTGTGTATAACTATATTTTGGTTTGACTTGCGATGCTCTTTTCGTTGGGCAAAGATACAAATTTTTTTTGAAACGGCAGAGATTTTTTGGTGCACGTGGGGAAATTGCGTGAAAATGCAGGGGAATGAGGAGTGAGGAATGAGGGGAGGAGGAGGGTGGGGATGGAATGAGAGTATGCTAAAAAAAGTTAATGTTGCGGGCATTCGGGAAAAATATGTATATTTGCAGTTGATTGAATGGATGCGTCTGGTGCGTGAGTGGTTGAGGGTCAGAGGGTTGAGGTTGAATTCGGAGGGTGGGATGGCACAGATGGTGAGAGGATAGATATTATTATAAAACAAAAAGATACACCCATGAAGAAACACCTACAAAAAATGATGGCGCTGGCCGCGTTGTTGGCTGCGCCAATGGTGGTCCAGGGGCAGTCGGCCGACTGCACGGACTATGTCGATGTACCTTATGCCACGGGCTTCGAGGAGCTGCAGACGGGCCAGTTGCCCGCCTGCTGGGAGCGCTACGGGCAGAGCACGGGCGCGGTGACGACGACGTTCCCCAGCGCCTACCGCTATGCGAGCAATGCGCGCAACAGTGAAGTATACTTCGAGTTCGAGAGCACGAACGGCACACTGCCGCAGACGGCGGTGCTGCCGATGATGCAGAACATCAGCGATTTGAGGTTGAGTTTCTATGCTTCGGCGCAGTCGAGTCTGGGCTGCGTGGTGGAGGTGGGTGTGATGGAAGAGACGACTTTCGTTCCGGTGGATACGGTAGAGCTCATATACACCACCAACTGGGGCACGGGCTACCGCCCCTACGCGGTTCTCTTCGACACCTACACCGGCACGGGCGAGCGCATCGCCATCCGCGTGAAGGGGACGGGTTCGGGGCAGTACACGCTGATGCTGGACGACCTGTCGGTCAGCGTGGCCAATGCGCCGGAGGTGAGCCTGCCGTCGACGGGCAACACGGATGTCAATATGGACTATACCATTGCGGCCACGTGCAATGTGCCGGGCGCCACCTATATATGGACCTCGAGCTTCGAGGCGGCGGGCCAGGCCACGATGTACAACACCGACAGCGTGATGACCATCAACTACACGGCCGGCGGCACGGACACCATCCGCGTCACGGCGAGCAACAGCTATGGCAGCGCGATGGCGATGATGCTGGTCAATGTGCGCGACTGCTCGCCGCGGACGGTGCTGCCGTGGGAGGAGACCTTCTCCAGTGCCACGGCGCTGGACTGCTGGACGATGTATGACCTCGACGGCAACACCACTTCCAACTGGCGCCTCGACAACGGCGGCTTTGTGCGCACGAGCTACAACATGAGTGGCAACGCCAACGAGTGGCTCATCACGCCGCCGGTGGTGCTTCCCTACGACGGCGAGGCCATCTCGCTGAGCTATGATGCTTATGGCAGCAATTATGGCACCTATGCGACGCACCTGACGGTGCTCCTGTCCACAGGCGGCAGCCTGGACACGAATGCCTTCACGGACACCCTCTTCGCCGGCAACCCGCCCAACAACACGTGGCAGCACTACACCGCCGCGCTCGACGACTACCTGGGCGACACCATCCGCGTGGCGTTCATCTACGACAGCTACAACGACAACGGTGTGCGGCTGGACAATGTGGCCGTACGCAGCACGCTGGCGCCCAAGCTCAACCCCATCGCCGGCCCGTCCACGGCCGATGTGAACATCACGGCCCGCTACGGTGCCAGCCTGATGGAGGGTTCCATCACGGGGCTGGGCTACACGTGGAGCTCCACCATGGCCACGGCGGGCAACGCCACGATGGTGGACAATTTCGACACGGTGGAGATGACCTACACGTCCATCGGGACCGACACCCTGACGGTGGTGGCCACGAACGACTACGGCGCGGACACGGCGATATATATAGTGAACGTGCGCGACCTGTCGCCCGTGGAAACGTTCCCCTACACCATGGGCTTCGAGGCCGACGAGGGGGACACGCTCTACTGGCAAATGACCACCAACACGGTCAACCGCTGGGTGATTGACACGGCGGTCCACAACGGCACCGGCAGCCGCGCCCTGTACATCAGCAACGACGGTGGCGTGAGCAACAACTACACCATCAACCAGCAGACCTACGCCTATGCCTACCGCGCATTCAACTTTGCCGCTGCCGGCGAGTATGACCTGAGTTACGACTGGCGCGCCATGGGCGAGGGCGACGGCAATTCGACCTACGACTTCATGCGAGTCTTCTTGGCTCCCGCCACCCTTGAGATTGGCACCACGGGCATCAGCGGCCTGGGAGCCACGGGCCTGCCGACCGGCTGCATTGCTGCCGACGGCGGGAATGCCCTGCTGGGTCAAAGCGGCTGGCAGGCGATGAGCACCACGGTCGACGTGCCCGCCCCCGGCCTCTGGCAGCTGGTGTTCTACTGGCGCAACGACTACTCCATGGGAACCGACCCTGCCGCGGCGATTGACAATATACAGTTGTCCCCCCTCACCTGCACCTCGCCCGGCGCGCTGGCGCTCGACACGGCCACCGAGACCACGCTGGAGCTGAGCTGGACGCCGCGCGGCGAAGAGAGCAGCTGGGTGGTGACCGTGGGCGGAACCAGCACCGTGGTCAACAGCCCCATGTACACCGCCACAGGCCTCACCACGGCCACGGCCTACGAGGTGCGCGTGCGCGCCATCTGCGGTGCGGACGACACCAGCTCGGCTGCCATCGCCACCTTCTACACCTCCTGCGGCATCCAGACGCTGCCGTACAACGAGAACTTCGACAACGACGGCTACGTCGCCTGCTGGACGCTGCTCGACCTCGACGGCAACGGCTCGAGCTGGAGCCACAATATAAACGGCTACTTCGAGAGCGAATCGAGCTATTCCACCGGCGCCGACAACGTGGCCATCAGCCCTGCCATCGAGGTGCCCGCCAGCGCGGCCAGTGTCACCATGAGCTGGGATGTGCTGGTCGACTACTGGTACTCCACGTCGAGCTACCTCGTGCTGGTCAGCCCCACGGGTGGCAATGCGCTGGCTGACTTCACGGACACGGTGTTCAGCGACAACTACGATGGCGACTTTGTGACGCGTTCGGTGAGCCTCAACAACTATGCCGGACAGACCATCCGCGTGGCATTCCGCCACCAGGGTTCGGGCTCGTCGTATATGGACATCGACAACCTCTACATCCGCGAGTCGAATATGCCCAACGTCACCCTTGCCGCTCCCGCTGCGGTGATCACGGGCGACACGGCCCACCTGAGCGCCACCCTCGTCGAAGGCTCCACCACGGGCTTGACCTACACCTGGAGCTCGCAGATGGCCACGGTGGGCAATGCAGTCCTGACCGTCGTAGGCGACAGCGTGGCGACGCTGATCTACAGCGCCGGCGGCACTGACACGGTGACCGTCATAGCCGCCAACAGCTACGGCGCCGACACGGCGGTGGCCGTCATCGTGGTGCAGCAGTGCGACCTGGTGACCGCGCTGCCCTACACCGTCGACTTCGAGGTGGACAACGCCTGCTGGCAGGCCCTCGACCACAACGGCGACGGGCACACGTGGTTCTACTCCGACCAGAACGGCGAGACCAGCGGCGCCACAGCCCACAGCGGTGAGCGCTACCTGGCCAGCGAGTCGTATGACCTGACGGGCTACGACCCCCTGACGCCCGACAACTGGCTGGTGTCGCCCGCCATCCAGCTCCCCTCCGACTCGGCCACGCTGAGCTGGTACCACATGGCTGGCTACAATCCGGACTACGCGGAGCACTACGCCGTCTACGTGTCCACCGCGGGCGGCGGCGTGAGCGACTTCCTCGCCACCACGCCGGTGTTCGAGACCACGCTGACGAGTGCCGACTACCAGACGTGGAGCCAGCAGCAGGTGAACCTGCAGGACTACCTGGGGCAGACGGTGCGCATCGCCTTCCGCCACTATAACTGCAACAACCAGTATTTCCTGGGCCTGGACGACATCAGCGTCACGAACACCAACGGCGCCACCTCGCCGAGCGACACCACCGGACCCATCGACACCACGGTGGTGACGACCTATACCGTCACCGTCAACTATGACCAGAGCCGCGGCACGGTGCTCGGCGCGGGCACCTACGACGCTGGCGCCAGCGTCACCCTGACGGCTACCCCCTACGAGGGCTACCGCTTCGGCGGCTGGAGCAACGGGCAGACCGACTCGATCATCACCTTCACGGTGACCGAGGATGTCACCCTGACGGCCAACTTCGTGGAGGGGGTGGGCATCCAACCTCCGACCTCCGACCTCCAACCTTCCATCTACCCCAACCCTGCCACCACCAGCGTCACCCTCGAGGGCCTGGAAGCGGGCTCGACGGTGGAGATTATCGACATGCAGGGCCGCACCCATTCGGAATTCAAAATTGAGAATTCGAAATCAGAAATCGACGTCAGCGCGCTGCCGCGCGGCACCTATTTTGTCCGCATGGCGGGCGCAAAGGGTGCTGCAGTGGGCAAACTGCTTGTGAAATAAGGAGATAGACGGAGATTGAACAAGGAGGGAGCGGCCCGCACGCGGGCCGCCCCCTCTGGCTACTCTCTAGGGGAACGGTAGGGGTTCTCTAGGGTAATAGTTCGGCCCTTTCCCATTATTACCCACGGATGGGAAAATAGGGATACTTTTTTTTTGAGGCACTATCGGATTTATTTCGTATATTTGCACTCGGAAAGTAAGTGAAATATAATAATAAAACTTTAAAAAACAGCATTTTAGCATGAAAAAGGCCTTTATGACCCTCTGCTTTGTGGCCCTCACGCTCACCATGGGCGTCAGCGCGCAGAAGTATGAGTACAAAACCTATGAGAACGACCCCTTCGGCGTGCGCGAGTACACGCTGAAAAACGGACTGAAGGTGTTCCTGAGCGTCTACAAGGATGCTCCGCGTGTGCAGACCTATGTGGCGGTGCGCGCCGGCTCGAAGAACGACCCCAAGGAGACCACCGGTCTGGCGCACTACCTGGAGCACATGCTCTTCAAGGGGAGCCACCAGCTGGGCACCACCGACTGGGAACGCGAGAAGGTGGAACTGCAGAAGATTGAAGAGCTCTACGAGGTGTATCGCAAGACCAAAAATGAGAAGCGCCGCAAGGAGATCTATCGCCAGATTGACTCGATCAGCTACGAGGCCTCGAAAATCGCCATCGCCAACGAGTACGACAAGAGCATGACCGCCATCGGCAGCGAGGGCACCAACGCCTTTACGAGCAACGACTACACGATGTATGTGGAGAACATCCCCGCCAACCAGATTGAGAACTGGGCCAAGGTGCAGGGCGACCGCTTCCCGAACCTGGTGCTGCGCCTGTTCCACACGGAGCTCGAGGCAGTCTACGAGGAGAAGAACATCGGCATGGCGCAGGACAACCGCCGTGTGAACGAGGCGATGATGAGCGCCCTCTTCCCCAACCACCCCTACGGCACCCAGACCACCATCGGCACCATCGAGCACCTCAAGAACCCCTCGATGAAGAATATCCGCGAGTACCACGCGCAGTACTATGTGCCGAACAACATGTGTGTGGCCATGGCGGGCGACTTCAACCCGGACGAGGTGATTAAAATCGTCGACAAATACTTCGGCAGCTGGGAGCCGGGCACGGTGCCTGCGTTCACCAAGGTGAAGGAGCAGCCCATCACGAGTCCCATCATCCGCCTGGTGAATGGCCAGGATCCGGCCAACCTCACCATCGCCTTCCGCATCGAGGAGGGCCACGGCAGCCGCGACGCCCTCCTGGCCCAGGCCATGGAGATGGTGCTCAACAACGGCGCCTGCGGCCTGATCGACCTCAACCTGAACCAGAAGCAGCTCTGCCTCAACGCCTATGCCGGCACCTACACGCTGAACGACTACGCCGCCTTCATGCTCGGCGGCCGCCCCACGCAGGGACAGACCCTCGGCCAGCTGCGCGACCTGCTGCTCGGCCAGCTGGAGCTGGTGAAGAAGGGTGAGTTCGACGAGAGTCTCATCGAGGCCAGCATCAACCAGCTGAAGCTGCAAATCATGAAGCAGGCCGAGAGCAACAACAGCCGCGCCAGCCAGCTGGCCTACGCCTTCGTGCACCACCAGACCTGGGACCAGGTTATCGACGAAATCAACCAGCTGAGCAAAATCACGAAGAAAGACATCGTCGACTTCGCGCGCCGCATCTGCAAGGACAACAACTACGTCATCGTGTACAAGCACCAGGACACCCCCGACCCGGTGACCAAGGTGCAGAAACCCGCCATCACCCCCATCCACGTCAGCCGCGACGTGGAGAGCCCCTTCCTGGCCAGCATCAAGAACGCCAAGGTGAAACCCATCCAGCCGCAGTTCGTCAACTTCAAGAAAGACCTCCAAAAAGGCAAGACGCAGAACGGCAGCGAGGTGCTCTATGTGCAGAACAAGGAGAACGGCACGTTCAATCTGCAGTATCGCTTTGAGTTCGGCTCGACGGCCGACAAGACCATCGACCTGGCGGCCGACCTGGTGGAATACCTCGGCACGAAGAACTACACCGCCGAGCAGCTCAAGGAGCAGTTCTACCGCCTGGGCTGCAGCGCCGGCGTCAGCGTGGGTGGCGAGACGGTGACCGTCTACGTCAACGGCCTGGCCGAGAACATGGAGAAGGCTATGCAGCTGGTGGAGGAGATGATGGCCACGGCCCAGCCCAACGACGAGGCGCTGAGCGCCCTCGTGGAGCGCATCATCAAGAGCCGCCGCGACAACAAGACCAACCAGCGCGCCGCCTTCCGCGCCCTGAACCAGTACGGCATCTACGGCGAGCAGTATATCAAGGAGAACACGCTGAGCGACGCACAGCTGCGCGCCTACACGTCGCAGCAGCTGGTCGACGCCCTGAAGGGCCTCTTCCAGTACAAGCACCGCGTGCTCTACTACGGCCCGCTGACCCTCAAGGAGGCCACCGCCGTGGTGAACCGCATCCACAAGGTGAAGCCCACCAAGGAGGTGCCCGCCAACAAGGTCTTCCAGCCCCAGGCCACCACGGAGAACCAGGTGCTCTTCGTGGACTACGACGCCAAGAACACCTACGTCACCGAGTACTTCCGCGGCCAGCATTTCAACACCTCGCTTGTGCCCAATGTGAACCTCTTCAACGAATACTTCGGCGGCTCGATGAACGCCATCGTCTTCCAGGAGATGCGCGAGAAGCGTTCCCTGGCCTACAGCGCCAGCAGCCACTACTCCTATGGCAGCAACAAGGACGGCTACTTCTTCAACAGCGCCAACGTCATCACCCAGAACGACAAGCTGCTCGACGCCCTCAACGCCTACGAAGAACTCTTCGACGACATGCCGCGTGCCGAGGCCAACTTCAAGCTGGCCAAAGAGGCCCTGCTCTCCAGCAGCCGCACGGCCCGCACCACCAAGTTCGGCATCATCAGCGCCTACCTCACCTGCGAGAAGATGGGTTGGAAAGAGCCCCTGCGCAAGCAGAACTTCCAGGCTTACCAGAAGCTGGCGATGAGTGACCTGGTGAACTTCCAGCAGCAGCACATCAAGGGACAGAAGAAGACCTACCTCATCCTCGGCAAGGAGAGCGAGATGGACTTCGGCGCGCTGGGCAAGTTCGGCAAGGTGAAGAAGCTCACGCTGGACCAAATCTTCGGATACTAAACGATGAAAATCTCCGTCGCGATACCCTGTTACAAAGTGGAGCAGCACCTGGAACAAGTGGTCCAGGGGCTGCCCGCTTTTATTGACCATATCGTGCTTGTGGACGACTGCTCGCCCGACGGGACGCCGGCGCTGGTGGACCGCCTGGCGGCGGCCGACGCACGCATCGTGGCCATCCACCACGAAGTGAACCGCGGCGTGGGTGGCGCCATGAAGACGGCCTTCCGCAAGGCGGTGGAGCTGGGCGTGGACGCCGTGGTGAAAGTCGACGGCGACGGCCAGATGGACCCGCAGTTTATCGAGCCCCTCGTCCAGGCACTCGACCATAGCGAGTTCGCCAAAGGCAACCGCCTCTTCGACCGGCAGATGCTGGGCCGCATGCCGGCGGTGCGCCGCATCGGCAACCTGGGGTTGGGCTTCATGGTGAAGGCCGCCTCGGGCTATTGGAACGTGAGCGACCCGGTGAACGGATTCTTCGCTGTGCGCACCGAGACACTGCGGCGGATGGACCTCGAGCGCGTGGCAGACCGTTTCTTCTTCGAGAGCTCGATGCTCATCGAACTCTACTACACCGGCGCCCGCATCGCCGAGGTGCCGATGCCGGCCATCTACGGCGATGAACAATCCAATCTGAGCATCGGGAAGACGCTATGCACCTTCCCGCCACGCTTACTGGCGGCATGGGCTAGGCGCATTCACCTCGCTTACTTCGTCTACGACTTCAACATCTGCTCGCTCTATATCCTCGTAGGCCTCCCATGCTTCCTCTTCGGACTCATCTTTGGCCTCTGCAACTGGATCCACTACGCATCTATTCAGAGCCCTTCGCCCACCGGCACCATCATGGTGGCGGTGCTTACCTTCATTCTCGGCTTCCAGATGCTGCTAGCGGCCGCACAGTACGACATCACGGCAAAAAATCCCTTCGGAAAGTAATCAGGACAGACCTGCAGGATAAAAAAGAATAAGGATTTTGCACCTAGCCCAATGTGAGCTACTTGAAAATCCTTTTGGTGCCCGGAACAGGAATGCTTTAATTATTTCCTTTTATGTCCAATTATCTATAATTGTGTATATTGTAATTATTTATACACACACATAACACAACAAAAACAGGCAAAATACCAAAAAGGTGGCCAAAAGGTGGCCAAGGAAAGTGAATCGAACATAATCTCACTTAGCATAATATCCCCCTGTTTTCCTTGAGCCCCTATACTCAATTAATCCATCTTCTGTAAGAACATCAATATGTCTGTCTATCGTAGGAAGGCTCTTTCCTGAAATATTAGAAATATCTTTACGTTTGATACCGGGATTTAATCGGATAATGGTATATGTAGCCATTATCCTATCATTTATCTTATCATTTATCTTATCATTTACCCTATCATTTATTCTATCATTAGTCCCCCTCGCAGGTATAGGAAGCACCAATTCAACCTCATCAATCTCGAATTTGTTTTTCAATTCAGGTTCTCCCCAGTGGGCATCTTTCCAAGCGGATATAATGGTTGGGAATCCCGAACCGAGGTTCTCCCCATATCCCACCATTCGGAGCATATTCTGTATTTTCGGATTACGAGCCATCGAGTTGCCGCCTTCATATATCATCTCGACAGGTAGTTTCAGTAGTCTTGGATTACGGAAACACAACTTGTCATCGTGCTTTTCAACCCGGAGTATTCCTGCATCCATCAACAAGTCGGAATGTATGATGGCGTTTGTGAAGGCCTCCCTGACGGCTTTGTGTTACGGGGTGTTACCCACTCGCAATATGGCACTATAGCATATGCCACGAAATGTATATTAGGTGACTTGCTATTTTGCCCGAAAGTGTCTCTATCTAGTGGACGCTCAACAGGGTGGCTTTGACACTTCTGAAGTGAATGTGTAAGGCTGATATAACATGCCTATCTTTTTACCTGTATATCTATTGATTTCTCATCGATTCTCACCTCGTACAATGATGACGGTGCGGTGTACACATTGGCAAGTTGATGTGTGGTCACAAATGTATTCTTTTCAAGGTAATGCCCATCTCCAAAAATTACATTCTCCATATCCTGCGTTGTCGTAAGAGTTAGTTCCCCCTTCTGTTCTCTGGCAATTACACCTATATTTTTTGCTTGTAAACCATCAAAGTGTTCATAGTCCCTATCAGGCATCAAGATGAAAAGGTAATCTTGGGCTCGGCTTATTGCCACATTCAAAATGTTTTTCTTATTAATAAAAGTCTTGTCGGAAAAACGAACCATACCTGATGCAGGCGGGTTGTACACGGCAATTATTATATCGCATTCATCACCTTGAAAACCGTGTACTGTTCCTATTGATACATCAACATTGCCAAACAATTCCTTTCTCTGTTCCCATAGTTTATTTATCACCTCTGCCTGTGCATGATACGGACTCACAACACCTATTCTCCAGTGCTTGTCAGTTTCGTTACTGTCAATATTGGTTGCTAAATACCTCATCAATTCGTAGCAGTATAAAGCAGAATATACATGAACATTTGACCTTTCTACTTGTTGCGCACTATATATGGATTGCATCTTCTCTACTGGGAATGTCATAAAGTTGACACTTCTTGCAGAAAAACCATTTAAAATCAATTTCCGTTGCGTCTCTTGCTGACGATGGGATATAACACCTCCATCATAGGCATACTTACTAAACAAATTACCTATAGCTGGAACTGCCCTGTATTGAGTTGTTAAATTCGTAATATCAAATTGAACCGGCCTTGTTTTTGGGTTTAAGAAGTTTTCCAACTGCACCATTTTGTATATATTCTCATCCTTCCAAACATCTTCGTATACAATCGGCTCAATTTGCATAGGGTCACCTGCTATGATAATGGTAGCATCGGGGCATTTGTATATAGGATAAATAATCTGAGCAAGTGGAATCATAGAAGCCTCATCTATTACAATGTAATCCCACCTAACATCCTTTAGTTTGGCATTATCGAAACCATCGTATGCAAAACGTGCAATTGTAGAGATAACACAACATTTTTCCCCTTCCAGAACATTATCCTCCCTCATACAAACATGGTTTTGTAGAGAATCTTCATTTGTAGCAACAAAGCGGAATAGCCAATCTTCTGGACAAGATTTAGCATCAAGAAGCGCAAATGCTTTTTTCGCAATTACATCTGCCGCTTTGTTTGTCGGGCACAATACAAGCATCTTCTTTTTGTGACGTTCTGCAACCTTATGTATCCAATTGTTGACAAGGTGAGTCGTTTTTCCTGTGCCGGGAGGCCCAAAAATGAATTTTATGTTAGGATTGATATTATCAAGCATCGAAAAGCCATTATCCAGTTGAAGGTCAAAGAATGCTTCTTGTAGCTTTGCTATCAATTGAACAGGAGTTCCCGTCTTTAATTCTGCCCTGAATATTTTGCTTGATAGGGAGAGTAGTTCGTCTATTCGTTCAACGTCTTCGTTTTTGCATTTCAAACGTAGTACATAATCCTGTACGCTTGCCACCTCAAAAACAATAGTTGAATGAACATCTCCTATTAGACGGAAAGTAACAGCTATGTTGCTCATCTCCTCTATCGCTATTGGTATGCGCCTTGAGGGGTTTTTTAGAAGGACTCCATGTTCGGAATATGGGTCTTTTTCTACCTTTGAAAAGTTTATCTCAATACCCCGTTTACCACGATTCTCTTCACCGCTTGCATTAAATTCCATCTCAAGCATTGCCAAGAACCATTCGTATGTATAGCGCTTGCTTGCATCAGATGCAATTAACTTTAGCCGTTCATTTTCAGCATCCTCTTCCTTTAATCTCTCAATCTTTTCCTCAAGATTAGTAGGCGAAGGCAGTTCTTGCGCCTTTGAAGATGGAGTTTTAGTTATGGCTTGTTGGTCAAAAGTCTCGTCTATTGAATATCTTTTTTGCTTGTGAGTAAACAGCGGTTCCTCATGCTCCGAAAATTGAGCTTGCATTTTTTTTCGCAGTTCATCCTCTTCTTTTCTCTTCTCCGCCAGTTTCCTTGCATCCTCTTCACGCAAGAGCTTTTCCTTTCTAATTTCAAGTAATTCATCAATTTCCTCATCTTTTACACCCGCATTAATGAATTTTTGCCCCATTTTGGTTGCCCTCAAAGTATTCTTTGAGCATTGCTCTTCTATGATTTTCAAATCTTCTGTTTGTGGCGAATGTTTTAAACCGATGAGGTTTATCATAGATTCGGAAAGAGTGTATTTGTTACTCAAATCTTCTATGAATACTTTCCCAGGTGTACACAATTGCCCTTTTTTGTTGTATAGCCACTTGTTGCGCCTGATTGAAAGGAGAAGTGTGCTTTCAAATGAGCAGGAGCGTCTGTTATATCTTCCATCGTTATATGGTTGGTAGGTACATTCTCCTCGCAGCCATCTACTAATCGCCTTAATGTAATGGAGCAATGACTCCCACACAAATATGGAGTATTCTTCAGATACTTTGTCTTTTTTGCAGCATTCATCAAATGTATCAAGACAATAATCTGTGAAACGAGGACTTCCCAATTCATACTTGGATATACCCTGCACTCGATTCGTTAGTTCTCCGATGTCTGGACTTTCAACCTCAATAATTTCCAGAAAACGGCTAAAATCAAATCGGTTCAAGAAACTATCACAATCTTTTATTCCATCAATGTTGCGATAGTATTCCCTGTCAAGTATATGTAGTACATTCACTGTACGGTTTGCAGACAATGTCTCCACACTTGGTTCATATATAACATCATCAATCCTGTAAAATTGATTATTCTGACATCTGAACTTGAATTTTTCTTGAACGAGTTTGATATAGTTTTCCGTATCTTGTGCTTGGCAGGTCTTGTATGTCTCCCAAATGAAACGAAAATCTTTTTTGTATTTATCATCATCATAGGATTTATCATTCCCAGCATACTTTGGAAGAATTGCATTCTCAACGTAATGCCTTCCATCAGGAATGGATATGTTGAGCTTCTTTAGTAATATCTGGAAGTCTTTGTCGGCACATAGAACTGGGTCGACATAATTCATGCCTTCCATACGTTCCGTCCCCTGGCCGACAAAAACATTCGGCTTCCCTGCAGATGTATAAGGTGCAACGAAGGTTTTTCGTGCGGTGCGTATGAATGGTTTTGTGAGCAGAGGCGCGGTCGTGGATTCGTAATAATTGAGTTTGTATCGTTCTATCAATCTTCTTGCCGAATCCGTCAACAAAAATTTATAGAAACGCATTAACCATTCCTCATCCTGCATTCTAATAAACGTATCGGAGAATGCTTTCCCAAAATCATTCACACTAAACGAGCTTATTCCAATTTCGTCCAGATAACCTTCTATGTCATCATTCTTTTTTAGTTTTGTGTGGACAAACTGGATTCGGCATGATGGCCTTGAACCAAGCAGTCTGTTAAACTGTTCTACCGTCAAAAGTTGTCTAATAGACTCCTCCACTTTTTTCCCCATTCCGGCAGTAACATAACGCCGCTCTGTGCAAAGATGAACTGCTCTATTAGCGAGAACATTTCGGAATGAATGATAAAAACCATTAAACCACTGTTCTTGCACCTCATCATCATTGTCATAACTTTCCTCTAACGGTACTATGTCAAAAATGTTTTCGTCCACCCATTGTTTGTTTCTTTCTACAGCAATCTCGCACAATAAAACCAATGCCCTGGAAGCAAGCTCTGATAGTTTTTCAAATAATTGAGTATTTATTTCCTCTTCTCGTTTAATTTGCTGACGATTGTCAACCAAAGCAAAAGGCGCGTGCATTATAAAACAAGTGTCCAAATTTTCACTTGTTGGAAAGTAACAGAATATTTTCGGCTTTCGTTGAGTATCTACCTTGTTTTTCTCATTAATATAATAACCAACTGAAATGGAATGACGGCCACCTTCAATGTTTATATTCTTTGAGAATAGCCACAGGTTATCTTTCTTTTCTCCATCGACACTCTGAACAATAACATTTTCACATCTCACACCTTCTTTTACGATTTCTTCAACTATGTCCTTACGATATATTCCCTCTACCGTGCTGCCCTCACAACTCCATGTCACTTCTTTCAGATGATTGAGGAAGAGAATTGGGTTATTGAGGCTTTTCAACCGGGTTAAAATAATGCTATACGCTTTTTGTGGAGTCAACTCAAGCCTATCGAATGGGAGAAAGAAAAGAGTTTCACCCGACTTCCGCCATTCATGATTCCGTTCAATCAATTCTGGTATGATATAATCTCTTAGACGAAAACAGATGTTGTCATCATAAATTTCCGGTGTTTTAGTGTATTGGAATACCGCTTTGAAGCCGACCCCGAATTTGCCAATCTTATTATCAGCCGAGCGTTCACTTTTGGTTGACATGCCTATGGATGTCAGTGAATTTACATGCCCTAAGCATCCATTCTCTTGGTCCTCCTCATACTTGTCAGGATTTGACACGGTAAATCGGATTGCTCCATTGTGCTTGAAAAGTATACCATCGTGTGACAAATGAATCTCGGCCATCGTTGCCTTGGCATCGTCTGCATTTTGCAGCAATTCATAAATAAAATGAGCGGAGTCTGGATATTTATCAATCACCGATGACCACCACCGGCGATACTCGGGTTCCATAAAAACCTTTGCATGGCTTATTTTCTTTTCGTTTAGTCGTTGGAACCATATTTTTTCCTGCTGATTCATGTATCAATTGTTATATATGTTCATACGGGTTTCAGGGAGAAGATTTCTTTTCTCTTTCCCTGTTATTTTCAGATTTTTCTTCGACGGTGGGCATTTATGTTCAAAAAAAATCACCGTTTCGTAAAACTTCATAAAATCCCATCATATCGTATCGTTCTACAAATGTTTATTTTACCTTAGATAAAAACGTAAAAATTTGAATAATATTGTGTACAAGGGATGTAAATTACAGCTTCGACAAACTGTCTTGTTGAGGCTTAACGAATTAAACTTATACTAATAAACCCTAATTCACATACATAGTCGTCAACTGATTATTAGAACATTAAAATATGGAACATTCTCCTTAATTTACGAATGGTATTAATTGCTCGACCCGTCCTTTTTTTACCTGACGAAGGAATAGACCGCCCCTCAACATCTCAATCTCTCCTCCGTACTCCATTAGATACTCTATTTTGATAGTTCTTTCCATAAATAGCTCCTTTCTCTTATGCAATATCTACAAATCTCTTCTTTATTCTCTGCACGGTGCTGATGCCCACCCCCTCGTTCTTTGCGATCATACGAATTGGATACCCTTTCCGTAGTTGCTTGATGACACCGGCATATTCCTGTTGAAGTTTCTTATCCGACTTCCTATAACCTTCCTTACGACCGACCTTACCGCCTTCGGCGATGTACTTCTCCTTCCCCGAATTGAGTCTGAACTTGATGTTTTCTCTCTCCATCTCTGCACCGGTACCAAGTACGGCGATAAAGATGGTGAGAAAGGGATGAAGCCTCCCATCCGTGTAAAAAATGCCCAACTGTTCTTTCTGAAAAAAATGGCCAAAAGGTGGCCAAAACTGGGATATAAAAGAAAAAAGACTTTGCATTTTCACTCATTTAGAGCCACTTGCAAAATCTCTTTGGTGCCCGGAACAGGACTTGAACCTGCACATCTTTCGATACACGCACCTGAAACGTGCGCGTCTACCAATTCCGCCATCCGGGCATCTGCTTTTGTGAGCTTTGTTTCAGGGTGCCCAGGACAAGACTTGAACTTGCACGCCTTAATCGGCACTACCCCCTCAAAGTAGCGTGTCTACCAATTCCACCACCTGGGCATTTTTAGCTGCTGAAAGCAACTCTCTTTCCTCTCGAAAGCGAGTGCAAAAGTACAAACATTTTCACAACTGACAAAATATTTTTTCGAAAAAGGTTGAATTTTGTGTTTAGTAACTTGATAATCAGGTGGGATTATTTTTATGAAAACACTGCAGGCGGGCACGTAAAATGCCCGCCTGCGGAGGTGTTTCTGGCAAAAATCACTCCTCTTCTTCGTCGTGGTAGACGGCACGGCTGAAGGTGCTCAGCCAACCGTTGACGCGTCCCTGATCGGTACCCACTCGGTACTGGAAAGTGCTCAAGCCGTCCTTTTCTATCTTGCGCTGCTCGAGGGGGATGGCTTTGATGAGGTCCTCCCAGGTGCCGTCGGAACTCTTCACCACGAGTTGCGACGAACCGAGGTCGTAGTCGAAGAAGTACCAGTGGTCTTTGGTGGCTTGGATGTAGAAGACCATGTTTTGGCCAGTGCGTGTCTGCTTGATCTGCGCCTTGAGGTTCACCTGAACGCCGAGAGTTTTGTCGCCCACGGCCACGAGACCCACTTTGCCGTCGAAGTAGAAGCCGAAGCCAGGCTGGTAGCGCCACTTGATGTTGTCGAAGAGCATAGTGGAAATCATATCGGCTGGCATGCGGTCGAGGTCGCCGGTGGCGCTGTAGGCGGCATAGGCGGCGCCTCCTTTGTCGGCGCCGAGGTGGTGCATCAGTGCGTGGCGCATCTCGGCGTTGGTGGTGGAGCCGAGGGCAGTGAGTCGGAGGTCGTCCTTGAGGTTGCTGTGCATTGCGCCCACCACGTTGCTGGCCAGCGGGAAGGAGAAGCCGAAGACGGTGGTGAGGTAGTCCTCGCGGTCATCCTTGAGGCTCACCTGAGCGGTGCCGTAGGCGTAGAAGGAGGCCTGCGTGCGGCGCATGGCGAAATTGACCAAGCCCTCGCCCTCGACGATGCAGTTGTCGGTGGAGAGCGAGAGGTAGGGTGCGACGATGGCGTCGGGGTCGGCCACTTTCTCGGCCGAGGAGATCATGTACTGTTTGCTGCCGCCGAGGTAGGTCAGCACGCCGTGGGCGGAGAGGAGCTCGTTGTCGGCCACCTTCTCGTTGGTGAGGAAGGCGGCGTGGGGCTTGAGGTTGGACTTGTCCATGACGATGGAGGCGGTGATGCGGTGGCCCTTCCAGTCGGTGGGCAGCTCGGGCACAACGACGTGGATGTGCTCGGGGTCGGTGTAGTCGGCATAGGCGAGCAGGCCGAGTTGGTCGCTGGGGATGCAGGGCTGGATGAGGCGCACGCCGCCCTCGAAGTGGAGCCAGCGCTGGTTGCCCTCGGCGCGCACCTTGCCGGCAAAGCCGAAGGCGGAGCTGAGGGAGAAGCCGGCGCTGTCGCTGATGGAGCCGCGCGCCATGGTGACACCGTTCTGCACGCTGATGTCGGAGAGGAAGATGCGCTGCTTTTTCTTGAGGTCGTCCTCATAGTCGATATAGCCTTTGCCGGTGTAGGACTTGGCGGAGGCCACGAGGAGGTCGGCGGCGGTGATGTGGTGGTAGGCGCTGTCGCGGTTGGCGATGAGTTGGGCGTTGTTGAGCACCCGCATGGCGCCGCCCTTGGCCACGAAGACGGTGTCGGCGTTGGGCGCGATGGCGGCGTCGGCCACGTTGATAAGGTAGACCCCCTGGCTCGCGAGGTCGCCTATATCATATTTATATACGGAGCGCAGGGAGTGGTAGGCCAGTTGCTGCTGGGCGGGGTCGGTGCTGACGAAGCGCACGCCCGGCATGTCGGAGCCCTTCTTGAGGCGCATGCGGATGTCCATGGCCTCGAGCCCCTCGGAGGTCTGGCGGGTGGAGTTGAGGAGGTCGAGCTCCTTGCGGTCCATCTCCCATGAGAAGCGGTCGGCCCAGGCCTCGTATTGCACCAGCTGCAGCTGTGTGCGCACAGGGCCCGAGGTGGACTGCAGGTCGGCGCGGCGGGTGTCGTAGTTGACGTTGGAGGCGATGTTGGAGGCGGTGAAGGCCACGGTGTTGAACTTTGCGCTGCGGAGGGTGAAGTTGGACACTTTGGCGCTCATCTCGCGCGCGGCAAGGGCGAAGTGGCGCGACTCGAAGGTGCCCTCCTTCACCTGAGCCGATCCGGCGGCGGAGGCGCCTTGGGGCATCAGTGCCACGCGGCCGAGCAGCGAAGCGTCGCCGCGATACATCTGGAAGGGGCGACCCTTCTCCACCGTGGCCACCGCCATCGAGTCGCGGTAGGGAAGCCAGTGCATCGAGGCGCGTCCGTTGCGTATGTCGGGGAAGCCCTGCTCTTCGCGCACGCTGAAGGTGTCGGTGGTGGCTACCATCGAGTCGGGCAGGAAGAGGTACTCTTTCGACTTGGAGTGCGAGGTGAGGTAGGCCAGCTCGCCGTTGCCGCGCAGGCCGTGGTGGTCGAGGGAGATTTGCTTGTTGTAGGTGCCCTTTCCGCCATAGGTGGGGTAGCCACCCTCGGGTGTCTTGGTGCGGAAGCCCAGGTAGTAGTCTTTCTGCACGCGCAGCGGCTCGGCGATGTCGGGGAAGATGCCGGCGGAGGTGAGCACGCCGTTGAACTGGAGGCTGTCGGTGACGATGTCGGTCAGGCTGTTGACGGTGAAGGGGTGGAGCGTGTAGTAGAAGCGGTCGCGCACGTATTGTCGCTGCTGTATTTCGGGTCGGTCGTAGTAGACGAAGCTGTTTTCGGTGCTGTTGAAGATGGGATACTCTTTGTTTTTCACCAGGCCGCAGTGGTTGTCGGGCTTGTCGACATTGAGGGTGCCCACGAGGTTGTAGAGGGGGGTGCGGATGAGTTGCTCGAACTTTTCATCCTTGAAGTCTGGCACATAGAACTCGAAGCGTTCGATGTTGGGGAGGCTGAAGTAGAACTCCTCGTAGGAGAAGTCGGCGTCCTTGACCGAGAGGATGAAGCGGCCGACGGTGATGCGGCCGGAGAAGTGGAGCGAGCGGTTCTTGCCCACGGTCACCAGGCGCCCCATGGCCGAGTCGGGGTAGACCACCACGGCCTGGCTGTCGGAGACCACAAACTGGTTGATGCCTCGGATGTGGAGCTTGCTGTCGGAGAGGTTGAGGCGGGCATTGGTGCCGGTGGACGACGACTCGAGAGAGAGGGCGTCGTAGTCGAAGCCCTTGCTCTTGGTAAAGGCCTTTTGGTAGTCGACCAGTTTGTCCTTGACTTGCACGCGGCCCGAGTTCTCATCGAACGACACTAAGCCGTGGCGCGCCAGGTTGTGGATCATCAGCAGAGCCTGGCTCATGTCCAGGCCGATATGGTTGGAAAATCCCTGTATACCAAAGTTATAGCCGCGCGACGAGGCGTACTCGTAGACCCTCTGTACGGGGCTGGTGGACTCGATGCCCTGGATCTGGCGGTATTTGTTGAACGAGTAGTAGTTGGACGACTCGAAAGTGTTGGTGGTCAGGGTGCTGGAGGAGGCGAGGTTGGAGAAGAGCACCTCGCCGTTTTCTACCTTCCAGACGAGGGACTCGCTGTAGATGTCCATCTGGTGGTAGGTGTCGACGTAGGGGCTGTAGAAGTTGCGCTTGGAGTCGTTGACGAGGACGACCTGCTTGTCGGCGGGGATGTAGCGGACGGTGATGCCGGTGTTGGTAATCGAGTCTTCCTCACCCACATAGAGTGCCACTGCGGCGTTTTCGGCCAGCATGCGCTGTGGGGTGATGGTGAACTTGAGGGAGGTGACGGCCAGCTGCGGACGCCCGCCGTGGTTGAAGATGAGTCGGGCCGGGGTTTTGCTGGAGGCGGTGATGAATTTGGAGCCGTTCATCATGAAGGTGCCGCTGTAGTCGACGCCGGGCATGATGTCTTTGATGACGAAGTCGCGCTGGTGCGAACGGAAGCGGGGGTAGGCGTACTTCTCGGGCTCCATGGCGGTGGTAAGCTGGTCCTCGATGCGTCCGGCGATGGGGGCGGAGAAGTAGCGCGTGTTGACGAACTGGACGGAGTCGGCTTTGAACTTGGGGAATTTGGTTTCGGCCTGGTAGGAGGAGAGGTCGGCATAGCAGTCGGCTGCCGGGAGGCCGGTGCGCGCCCAGTCGATGCGGCCGCCTTGGCCGCGCCAGAGGTTCTCTTTGTAGTCGTAGACGCCCGTTGTGCCGCGGATGACGCCATGGTCTTTGTTGGAGAAGTAGTTGAGGTCGGCGGGCGAGTCGAAACGCGCCAGGAGGGTGCCGTTCTTGAGTTCGAGGGCGAAGGGTGTCTTGCCGTCGAAGCGCCACTCGGAGGAGTTGGACTTAAAGAGCGTCCTGTCGGATAGCAATCCTCGGCAGAATTCGGCGTATTCCACCACGGCTTTGCCTTTGGCCTTGCGCTTCTGGAAGGCTTCGAGGCCTTGGACGAAGACTTCGAAGTTGGCGCCACCGCCTGGGGCGGAGGCGTAGGAGGTGATGGCTTCGGTGAGGCCGCTGAGCTCGGGGTTGCCCTTGAGCTTGGCTTTGACGGCGTAGCCGTAGATGTCGACCAGCCGTTGCTGCATTGGTGCGTCGAGGGCTGCATAGACAGGCTTGAAGGCTTTCAATATCTTCGTGTTCTCCTTCTGGCGGTCGCTGTCGGAGGTAGATTTGTTCATGTGCTCCAACAGCTCGTCGGGCAAGCCGGCAGGGGTGAATTCGACGGTCTGTGTTCTCTGTGCCATAGCGCTGAAAGTCAGCAGTATGGAGAGTAGTAGGATGAGGTGCTTGCTTTGCATAAGGTGTTGTTTTTTGCCAAAGTAACGCGGTCTGCTTGGATTTATTTTACAGGGAAAGAAAGAAAGGTCATGGTGGAGGCGGGTGGATGGGTCCTAGATGACTCCTAGATGACTCCTAGATGGGTCCTAGATGACTCCTGGTGGGATGATGGGGTGGGAGGGGGGTGGGAGGGAGGCTGAAAAGGTTTTTTTGGGGCATGGGAAGGTGGATTTTTTATATACACGGGTGAATTGTGGCGAAAAAGTTGTATATTTGCAGCGTAAAAATAGGTTGAAATAAATATATAACTATATGAAAAAGAATGTATTAGCGATTGTTTTTGTGGTATTTGCCTGCATGAGTGCGGCGGCAGCCCCTGTCAGCAGCGCTCAGGCGCGCCAGAAAGCGGAGATTTTTTTGAAGTCGGCCGGGGTGACCGGCGAGGTTCGCCTGACCGATATAACGGCGAGCACGCCGTTCACGGAGTTCTATGTCTTCACGCTGGGTGAGAGGGGTTTCATCCTTGTCTCGGGCGAGAGCCGCGGCGAGAGCATTCTGGGCTATTCGCTGGAGAACCGGTTCGAGGTGAAGGATATGCCGGCGAACATCAAGTCGTGGCTCGAGGGGTACGAGGAGGAGATACGCCAGATGCGCGCCGAGGGGCATCCGAGGGCGCGGGTGGAGCGTCGGGTGCAGGGCATGCCGACGGCGCAGAAGGGCGGCGGCATGGCGCCGCAGCCGGGGCTGACGGCGGTGGCACCGCTGATGACCACGACGTGGGACCAGCATCCGTACTACAATAGTCTCTGCCCGGAGGACGCCGATGCCAGCGAGAGGACGGTGACGGGTTGTGTGGCTACGGCTACGGCCCAGATTATGAAGTATTGGAACCACCCCGCCACGGGCTATGGCAGCCACACGTACACTGATGCCAACTACGGCACCCAGAGTGCCAATTTCGGCACGACGACCTATGCGTGGACCAGTATGCCGAATGCGCTGGGTGCAGGCAGCACGACGGCGCAGGTCAACGCCGTGGCGACGTTGATGTACCACATTGGTGTGGCCGACGAGATGAACTATGGCCTTGCCTCCACTGGCGGCAGCGGCGCGCAGAACTATAATTACAGGGGCGATATATCGGCCTCGTCGCAGACTTCGCTGATGAAGTATTTCAAGTATTGCCCCGACATGGTTACTTTGGCGCGCGAAGACTATACCAACGCTCAATACACGGCTCTGCTCAAGGCCGAGCTAGATGCCAGCCGCCCGATACTTTACTCGGGTCGCGACGTGGGGGGCGGCCACTCGTTTGTCATCGACGGCTACAATTCGAGCGACCAGTTCCACGTCAACTGGGGCTGGGGCGGCTACTGCGACGGCTACTATGCGATGGGGGCTCTCAATCCCTCTGGCAGCGGCACGGGAGGAAACAATGGCAATTACAACGGTCTCAATGTGGCACTTACCAACATACACCCCAATGCCAGCTTCGGGACTGGGGGCACGGTGACGGCCACTGTCAGTGGCACGGGTGGCACCGTCAGCGGCGGAGGTGCCTACAGCTTCGGCGACACGGTGAGCCTCATGGCCTCGGCGTCGGCCGGCTACCGCTTTGCCGGGTGGACCGACAATGAGCATTTCAATCCCCGCGAACTCATCGGCAACGGTGGCAACTACAGCTTCGCCGCCACGTTCGAGCCCATCGCTGGCGACACGCTCTCGTACTGCGGCAACGGTCGCTATGTGACGAGCTACGGCATGGGCGCGAGCGGCACCACCTGCACTTGGGGCATCAAGCTGCCGGCTTCGCTGCTCACCGCAGGGCACGACATGCGGGGGGTGGAGATCTATATCCCCAGTGCGGGCACCTATACGCTGACCGTCTACACCGGCACCAGCAGCCCGAGCACCGCGCAGGTGAACGGCTCGGTGACTTTCGACGAGAGTCAAGCCGGGTCGTGGCAGTCGCTGACTTTCAACACCCCGATGAGCATTGATGGCACGCAGGCAGTGTGGATTGTGTTCGAGAGCGGCGATGTTGCATTTCCCGCAGCGTTCACCTACTACAGCGGCCGCACCGAGGGCGCCCTTTGGGGCAGCAGCCTGTCGCCTTTCTCGGGTTTCTCGTTCATGATCCGCGGTATTTTTGGTGCCGGGAGCGTGCCGGTTGATCCGACGGACGACTGTGTCGTCACCACACTCCCCTACACCATGGGCTTCGAGTCGAACGAAGACCTCGGCTGCTGGGCTCTGCGCGATGCCGACGGCGACGGCAACAACTGGGGTGTGGCCGAGGCCGGGGCGCTGGGCACGGTGGCCTACTCGCTGTCGTGGAACAACACCGATGGTGCCCTCACGCCCGACAACTGGCTCTATATGCCCGGCATTGCGCTGCCCGCGGGGCAGAATATCGCCATGACGTGGGTGGACGGGTCGATTGATTCGGTCTATTTCCAAGAGCACTACGGCGTCTTTGTGGCCACCACTGCCGACGCCGAGCCGAGCGAATACACCCAGCTATGGCACACCACCCTGACCACACACAACGCCACCACCCGCACGCTGGACCTCAGTGCCTACGCTGGCCAGACGGTCTACTTGGCCTTCCGCCACTACAACAGTGATGACGTGCATGTCTTCTACATCGACAATATCAATGTGAGCGTCCATGTGCCCACCCCGCCGACCGTTGCCGTGGGCGGTCCCGCCACCCTCGAGGTCGGCCAGCAGGGCACCTTCCGCGCCACCGCCACCAACAACGCCACCATCGCCTGGACCCTCCAGGGAGCCACGCCCTCCACCGCCAGCGGCGCCACCGCCACCGCCACGTGGGCTGCGGCCGGCACCTACAACGTCATTGCCACCGCCACCAACGCCGACGGCACGGCCAGCGACACCCTGCAGGTGACCATCAACGCTGTGCCCACCTTCACCATCACCGTGGAGAGCAACGACGAGACGATGGGAACCGTGCTGGGCGGCGGCACCTACAACCGCGGCACGCAGATCACCCTGACGGCAGTGCCCAACACGGGCTACCGCTTTGTGCGCTGGCACGACGGCATGAACGAGCCCGAACGTTCGCTCACGGTCATGGCCAACGTGACCTATTCGGCCTACTTCGCCGAGCAGGTGGGTATCGACGAGGTGGCTGCCGGGGCTGTCACCCTCGCCCCCAACCCTGCCAGCACCGGTGTTGTCATAGACGGCCTCGAGGCGGGCACCGAGGTGCAGATTATCGACATGCAAGGCCGCACCCATTCAAAGCTCAAAACCCAGAACACAAAACTCAAAGTCGATGTCAGCCAGTGGCCCCGCGGAGCCTACTTTGTGCGCGCCGCCACTCCGGCCGGCACTGTGATTAGGAAATTGATTGTCAGATAAGCAATTCATATTTTCAATAAAAACACAAAAACACAATGAAAAAGACGCCCCTCCTGATTTTCTGCGCGCTGTTGCTTTGCGGCAGCCTCCACGCCAAACCAGTGGACGCCGACCAGGCCCGCCAGGCCGCCGCCCGATTCCTGCGGCAGGCAGGCAGCGCCAAACCCCTCACCCTCGTGGACATCACGTCCCAAATGCCCTACACGGAGTTTTACACCTTCACCATCGAAGGCGGCGGCTTCGTGCTCGTCTCGGCCGACGATGTGGCCACGCCCATCCTGGGCTACTCGCTCACCAACAGTTTCGACCCCAAGGGGATGCCCGAGCACGTGGCCGCCTGGCTGGAAGACTACGACCTGGAAATCCGCTCGCTCAAGGCCGCCCTTGGCGCTGACAGCGACCCTGCCCCCGGCTGGGACCCTAACGACATACCTCCGATTGACTACGATGTCAGCCCCCTGCTGACCACCACGTGGAACCAGACCAGCTACTACAGCAAGCGCTGCCCCACCATCGGCAGCAGCCGGGCACCGACGGGCTGTGTGGCCACCGCCGTGGCTCAGCTGATGCGCTTCTGGGAGCACCCCACGCAAGGTTACGGAAGCCATAGCTACACCCTCTCCGGTGTGGGCACCCTCAGCGCCAACTTTGACACCACTTACAACTGGTCACTTATGCCCAATGCCCTCAGCTCGTCCTCGACCTCCGCCCAGGACAACGAGGTGGCCAAGCTGATGTACCACATCGGGGTGGCCGTGGAGATGGAATACGGCGCCAGCAGCAGCGGTGCCGTGTCGTTCAACGGAACAGGCTCCGTGGGCACCACCGCGCAGACCGCCCTGATGAAATACTTCAAATACAAGCCCTCGATGACGGCCGTCAGGCTGGAGTCCTACACTACACCGCAGTGGCGCGCCCTGCTGCGGACCGAGCTCGACGCGGGTCGTCCCGTGATGTATTCGGGCCGTAGCACCTCGGGAGGCCATGCCTTTGTGTGCGACGGCTATAACAGCAGCGACCAGTTCCACTTCAACTGGGGCTGGGACGGCACCTACGACGGCTATTTCGCCATCGGCTCGCTCAACCCCGGCGTGGGTGGCGTAGGAGGCAACAGCTCGGGGACCTACAACATGTCCAATGCCGCCCTTATCGGCGTCGAGCCCTACACCGGCACCTTCGGCACCGGTGGCACCGTTTCGGCCACGGCCGTGGGCGGCAGCGGCTGCGCTGTCACCGGCACGGGTGCCTACAGTTTCGGCGACACGGTGGTACTGCGTCCGTCGGCCGCCGAAGGATGCCGCTTCAACCACTGGGAGAACGGCTGCAACGTGGGCCTCCGCGCATTTGTCCCCGGCGGCGGCAACTATAACTTCACCGCCCATTTCGAACACCTCAGCGGCGATACCCTCTCCTACTGCGGCAACCAGAGCTATGCCACTGCCTTCCGTATAGGCAGTACCACCCGGTGGGGCATCCGCCTGCCGGCATCGGTGCTGCCGAATGGAGCCGAGCTGCGGTCGGTGCAACTCTTCGTCTCGGCGGTGGGCGACCACACCTTCAAAGCCTACACCTCGCATCCCTATTCGTCGTCGCCTGCGGTCACCACCACCGTCAACTTCAGCTCTGCCCAAGAGGACACCTGGCAGACCATCACCCTCACCAATCCGCTGGCGCTGAACGGCGCGCAGGACCTGTGGCTCACCTTCGAGTACTCGGCCGATGCCAATGCATACCCTGCCGCCGTGTGTCCTTCCACGGGCAACGACGACGGTCTGCTGTTGGGCAGCTATTTCAGCTCGTCCCACAACGCCAATAATCCATATACGTTCCTGATACGCGGCATCTTCCACTATGCGCCGATACCTGTGGTCTACGACACGGCCACGGTGCCCTACTACACAGGCTTCGAGACTGCCGACGACCGTGGATGGGAATGGGTGAATGCCACGCCCAACGGTTGGGCTATCGGCAACGCCACCAGCCAGAGCGGCGGCAGTGCCATGTACGTCAGCAACGACGGTGGCACCACCAACGCCTACACCGCAAATCAAAGTTGCGCCAGTTTTGCCACCCGAACCTTCCAACTGGCTGCCGGTCAATATAATCTTGCCTTCAATTGGAAAGGCTCGGGCGAAAGCACATGGGACTTCATGCGCGTGTTCCTCTGTCCCGCCAGCGAGACGCCTGCCGCCTCGTTCTTCAATACCCAGACTCTTGCCCGCACAGGTGTGCCATCAGGCTGGACCGACATATCCGGCGCCTACCTCAACCAGCGGACCGACTGGCAGGACACCTCCTACCTCTTCCAGGTGGCCACCAGCGGCTACTACAAGGTGGTGTTCATGTGGTTCAACGATGGCAGCAATTCGGGTACCGCCGCTGCTGTCGACAATGTGAACCTTGAGAAGGTCATCCTACCCGCCACGGTGCCTTATGCCACCGGCTTTGAGGCCGCCGACGACTGCGACTGGGAGTATGTCAATGCCGGCGTCAACCACTGGACCATCGGCAGCGCCACCAGCCAAAGCGGCTCGCGCGCGCTGTACATCTCCAATGACGGTGGCACAGGCAACGCCTATACCAACAATCAATCCAACACCAGTTTCGCCACCCGCACCGTCACCTTTGCCGCTGGGCAGTACACCCTCGGCTTCAATTGGAAACTCAAAGGCGAGACCAGCTACGACTTCATGCGTGTGTTCCTGTGTCCGGCCAACGCTACGCCTTCCGCCGAACTGCTCGGCAGCAACACCACCGCCAGGCTTACCACCGTACCCACCGGTTGGCAGGACATCGCTGCCGGCATGCTCGTAAACCAGACCACGTGGCAGACGGCCAGCTACGACTTCACCGTGGCTGCGGCGGGCGACTACAAGCTGGTGTTCATGTGGTACAACGACCACAGCGACGGCGACAACCCGCCGGCAGCCATCGACAATGTGCAGCTTGCTCCCCAGGTGCAGCAATACACCCTCACAGTCAATGCAAACAATGCCTCGATGGGAAGTGTCAGCGGAGGCGGCAGCTACGACCACGGTGCCACGGCCACCCTCACAGCCACTGCCGCCACAGGCCACCACTTTGTGCAGTGGAACGACGGCAACACACAGAACCCGCGCACGGTGACGGTCACGGCCAACGCCACCTATACGGCAACTTTTGCCGTCAACAGTTACACCCTCACTGTGAACGCCAACGATGCCGCCATGGGCAGCACCACCGGCGGCGGCAGCTACACCCACGGACAGACGGCCACCCTCACAGCCACGCCTGCGGCAGGGCACCACTTTGTGCAGTGGAACGACGGCAACACACAGAACCCGCGCACGGTGACGGTGACGACCAACGCCACCTACACGGCCACCTTCGAGGCTAACCCGACGGTGTACTACATGCTGACGGTCGGGAGCACGTCCGACGCGATGGGCACAGTGGCGAGCACGCACAGTGGCAGCGTGGAGGAGGGCACAACGGTGACCGTCACCGCCACGCCTGCCACGGGTCACCACTTCGAGTGGTGGCAGACCACCGGTGGCACGGTCTCAACGGCCAATCCCTACACCTTCACCCTGAACGGCGATATGGCGCTGCTGGGCCATTTCGCCCCCAACAGCTACACCATCACTGGCACGTCCAACGACAACACGATGGGCTACGTGACAGGTGGCGGCAGCTACACCTATGGCGCCACCGTCACGCTGTATGCCAATGCCTATGGCGGCTACCACTTCGTCAGCTGGGGCGACGGTGCGACGGACAATCCACGCACAGACACCGTCCGGGGCGATGCCACCTACACCGCTATCTTCGAGGCTGACCCGCCGGTGATCAACTACCATAGCGTGACCGTCGAATGCGATGCGGCGAGAGGCACGGTCGAGAGTACCCACACGGGCAGTGGCGTCGAGGAGGGAACCAGTGTCACCGTCACGGCCCATTCGGCTGCCGGCTATCGGTTCGTATGCTGGACGGATGCCGCTGGTCAACAGGTATCCGCCTCCAACCCCTATACTTTCACCCTGATACAGGATGTGCACCTCGTTGCGGAATTTGTGCCTTTCACCTATACGGTCACCGCCGCGGCAGACAATCCCAACAGCGGCACGGTGGCAGGCGCGGGCACCTACGACTATAACACCACGGCCACGCTGACCGCCACGGCCTATGATGGCCATCGGTTCGTAGCCTGGCACGATGGCAACACTGACAATCCGCGCACGGTTGTGGTTACCTCCGACTCCGCATTCACGGCCTATTTCGAGACTGTTGGCATCGACGCGGTGGCAGAGGATGCCGTGACGCTTTACCCCAATCCTGCCACCACCACCGTTACCCTCAGCGGGCTGACGCCGGGCACGGAGGTGCAGGTCGTCGACATGCAGGGACGCACCATTTCAGAATTCAGAATTAAAAATTCAAAATTTGAAGCCGATTTCAGCCGCTACGCCCGTGGCACCTACTTTGTACGCATTGTGGGCGGCGAGAACACTTCGGTGAGAAAACTGATACTTAAATAAACAATATACGAGATGAAATACAAACGCATATTACTCAAACTGAGCGGCGAGTCGCTGATGGGCGACCAGAGCTATGGCATCAGTCCGGCTATGCTGACGCAATACGCCATGGACATCAAGACCGTGGTGGAGCGTGGCTGCCAGGTGGGCATCGTCATCGGCGGTGGCAACATCTTCCGCGGCCTGAGCGGTGCCGCCAATGGTATGGACCGCGTGCAGGGCGACTATATGGGCATGCTGGCCACGCTGATCAACAGCATGGCCCTGCAGGCCGAGTTGGAGAAGCAGGGCCTGCGCACCGAACTGCTCGGCGGGTTGGCCATCGAGCCTATCTGCAAGGAGATGAGCCGCCGACGCGCGGTGGAGGCAATGGAAGAGGGCAGGGTGGTCATCGTCAGCGGTGGCACCGGCAATCCCTATTTCACCACCGACACGGCGTCGACCCTGCGCGCCATCGAGATGCAGGCCGATGTGATACTGAAGGGCACACGCGTGGACGGCGTCTACACCGCCGACCCCGAGAAGGACCCCACGGCCACCAAGTACGAGCGCCTCTCCTACAGCGAGGCCCTCGAGAAGAAGCTCAAAATCATGGACCTCACCGCCTTCGCGCTGGCGGAGGACAACAATATGCCCATCTACGTCTTCGACATGAACCGCGAGGGGAACCTGCTGCGCGTGGTGGAGGGCGAGGAGATAGGCACCCTGGTGACCAAGGTCTGACCATTCAAACAATCAAGCATTCAAACAATCAAGCATTCAAACAATCAAGCATTCAAGAATATGAACGATTTATCGAAAGCCTGCCTCGACGAGGCTAAAAACAGTATGCAGAGCTCGCTCAACTTCCTGGAGAAGGAGCTGTCGAAAATCCGTGCCGGCAAGGCCAACCCCGGCATGTTGGACGGTGTGAAGGTGGACTACTACGGCACGCCGACCGAGATCAGCCAGGTGGCCAACATCAACACGCCCGACGCCCGCTCCATCGTGGTGCAGCCGTGGGAGAAGAACATGGTCTCGCCTATCAACAAGGCCATCATGGATGCCAACCTCGGCTTCACGCCGCGCCAGGAGGGCGACATGCTGCGCATCGTCATCCCGCCGCTGACCGAGGAGCGTCGCCGCGAGCTGAGCAAGGCTGCCAAGACCGAGATTGAGAACGCCAAGGTGAATGTGCGCAACGTGCGCCGCAATGTGATGGACAAGGTGAAGAAGCTCAAGGACAAGTCGGTGCCCGAGGACGAGGTGAAGCAGGTGGAGAAAGAGCTGCAGGACATCACCGACAAGCACATTGCCGAGTGCGACAAGATCTATGCCGCCAAGGAGAAGGAGATTATGTCCATCTAATTGAAAATTGAAAATTGAGAATTGAAAATTCAATCTTCAATATTCAAAAGCTAGACTCGACAGAGTCGACCAACAAGTATTGTGAAGCCCTCGACCTCGGCGAGGTCGGGGACTTCACTTGCTATTGGGCGTTGGAGCAGACGGCGGGCATCGGGCAGCGCGGCAATTGCTGGCACTCCGCCCCCGGGCAGAACCTGACGTTCAGCCTGGTGCTGCACCCGTCGTTCCTGCCGGCCGACCGCCAGTTCGGCCTGACGCAGGCCTTGGCGCTGGCCGTATGCGACCTGCTCGAAATTCAGAATTCAAAATCCAAAATTCATATCAAGTGGCCCAACGACATCTATGCCGCGGGGGGCAAGATATGCGGTACGCTGGTGAGCACGCGCCTGCAGGGGGGGCGCATAGGGTCGGCGGTGTGCGGCATAGGGCTGAATGTGAACGAGGCGGACTTCCCTGCGTGGGTGCCCAATCCGACGTCGCTGCGGTTGCTGACGGGCGAATGCCATGAGCTGGAGCCCCTGCTGCGGCAACTGCTCGAATGCATCGAGCGGCGATATGGCGACTTGCGCGCCGGGGCCGACCTGCAGGAGGAATACCTGTCCAGGTTGTTGAACCTCGGCGTCGAGGCGCGCTACCGCTACGGCGACGAGCAGCTCCGCGCCACTATCACCGGGGTTGACCCGCACGGGCGTCTGATGCTCACGGCGGCCGACGGGCGAAGGCTCGTGTGCGGCATGAAGGAGATAGCCCTTTGCCAGGGGAATACTAGGGAAACGCCAGGGGAACGGTAGGGCTGTTCTTCGGTTGTTCTTCGGTTGTTCTTCGTCTGTTCTTCGTCTTCAGGTTCCTTCCGGGCCTGGTTTTTTTGTGTTTTCGACGGCGGATGTGCCTCAACGGCAGATGGATGGGTGGGATTTTGCGATGGGGAAACTGTTTGCAAAGATACGAAGAAAGGTGGATACTTGCAAGCGTCGGCGAAAGTTTTTTTTCAGCGTGCGTGTGAACGGGTTGGTGCAGGGCGTGTCAGCGGCTGTTGCGCATGAGTTTTTTGACCAGGAGGGTGACGATGGCGTCGTATTGCTCCTCGGTGTCGGCGCAGAAGATGTAGATGGCGCGTGCGAGGTAGGAGACGCCGATGTAGCAGCTGCCGGCGGCGTCGATTTGCTCGTCGACCACGGGTGCTGCGTCGCGCGGGTTGGCGCGGCTGCGGCGTGCGAAGGTGACCACGTCGTCGCCCACGCGCAGGTCGCTGGCGCGTTCGGGCGGCAGGGGGCTGATGAGGAATTCCTGCATCATCCATTCCCAGCCTTGGTCGGTCTCGGCCTCGATGATGGTGACGTCGGCGCGCGAGGTGCTGTCGATGGCGAAGTTGGAGACCGAGGCGACTTTGACGCCGGGCTGCGAGGCGTAGCGGCGGTAGAGGTCGGTCTGGGCCGATGCGCCGATGGCTGCGGCCAGCAGGAGCAGGGAAAGGAGCAGGCGCTTCATGCAGAGAGGAATTTCCAGATGTTGTTGATGACGGAGTCGGCCTCGCACTGGGTGTTGCAGACCACGACGATCTGCTGCTCGGCGTGGGGAGCGGCTTGGATGGGTGCGACGGGCTTGGATGCGGGCTTGGCCACGTTGGCGGGGCGCGCCGCGGTGGGTTGCGCGGGGGGAGGGGCAGGGGCCTCGTCGGCCACCGCTGCGGGCAGTGCTTGCCGCTCGGCCACCAGGGGTGCCGCCTCCTGAGAGGGGCGGGCCATCCACACGCCGGCGCCGAGCAGCACCAGGCCCGTCATGGCCATGGCGAGGTAGCGGACTTGGCGGCGGCGCACGATGCCGTCGGCCTTGTGGAAGGCTTCGCCGAGCACCTCGTCTTTGTGGGTGAGGCGGTCCAGCTCGGCCTGCTCGCCGGGGGTGAGGGTGCCGTCGTGATACTTCTGCAGCAGTCGCTGTATGTCGTCCATTTTCATATCGTTATATCTCCAGTTTTTTTCGCAATTCGTTTTTTGTCTCCGCCAGCGTGCGTTTCACTGACGAGAGGCTGAGGCCCAACTCCGAGGCCACCTTGGGGAGCGAGTGCCCTTCTTCGTAGTGCAGCTCGACGATGGTGCGCGCCGTGGGGGGCAGCTCTTCTTTTTGTTTTTTCAGCAGCCGCAGCAGTTCCTCGCGGTCGGGGTCCACCACGGCGCTGGTCTCTTCCAGTTGGCCCAGCAGGCTGCGCCGGCGCAGCGTGTCGACGCAGCGGTTGCGCACGGCCTGCATGCAGTAGTTGTAGGGCTCGCGCACTCCGTGGCTGACCAGGGTGTTGACCAGCGCGTCCTGCACGGCGTCCTTGGCGTCGTCCTCGTCTTTGAGCATGGTCAGGGCAGCAGCGTAAAAGTCGATGTAGTGGTCGACCAATGCCTGTTTCTTTTCTGCCCTTTTCATATTATATAGACGCGAAAACGGCGTTTTCGGCTCAAACTTTAACTTTTTTTAACATACCGGGGCGGCTCCTGCAGTTGGCTGAGGGTGCCACCGGCGAGGTCTACTTGGAGTGTAACCAGCTGGTTTCCATTGGTGAGGATCAGCAGCGGGACCTGCAGCGCGGTGTTGTAGCGGCAGGCCTGGTCGCAGACTTTCTGCGTGAGGGGCACGTCGGGGCGTTTGCATTCGACGATGATCTGCGGGCGTCCCTCGGCGGAGTGGACCACGATGTCGCAGCGGCGCGTGAGGCCGCCCAGCGCGATGGCGCCTTCGACCTGCATCAGTTCGAGGGGGTAGCCGTAGCGATGGTGGAGCAGGGCGATGGTGTGCTGGCGCACCCACTCCTCGGGCGTCAGCGCCACCCAACGTCGCCGCACGGGGTCGAACACCTCCCGGCGTCCGTCCTGCTCGCGCGTGGCGGGGTCAGTATATGGCACTTTCGTCGCCACCTTCGTCGCTCTCCATCTGGTTATAGCGTTGCTGGCGCAGGCCGTTGTTGATTTTCCACGAGAAGCCGACGGTCAGCGAGGGCGAGAGACGACGGTTCTTGACCACGCGGTTGAGCTGGTCGGTGTGGGTGGTGTGGCCCCAGCCGCCGGTGGCGAAGACGTCGGAGAGGCGCACATTGATGGTGCCGCGGCGCTGGAAGACATCCTTCTTCACCGCCAGGTCGACCCAGTAGCCGGGGTCCATCTCGGTCTGCAGGTCGAGCCACGGCGCCCAGTACTGCCCGCTGAGCTGGATGGTCCAGTCGCCCGGCAGGGTCATGAACGAGCTGAACTTGCCGCTGGCCTGGAACGACGACTTGTCTTGGTTGTCGAGCAGCGCCGTGCCCTCGATATGGTTCTGATAGAGGTTGACGCTGACGTTGAGTTTCCACCATTTGAAGACCTGGTAGTCGACGATGAACTCGAGGCCGTAGTTGTAGCCGCGGTTGAGGTTCTGTCCGGTCGAGGCCCAGTAGCCGTCGTATTCGGGATTGTAGGGCTCCCACCAGGCGTAGCGGTCGGCCGACTCGGCGTTCCACACGAAGCCGTAGCGCGTCATCATGTTGTTGGTCTGGCGGAAGTATGCCGAGGTGAAGATGTTCACCTTGTCGAAGCCCAGGTTGTAGCTGAGCTCGAAGGCGTTGGTGTATTCGGGGTCGAGGTTGGGGTTGCCGAAGTTCATCTGCTCGCCCTCGCGGACGTCCATGTAGGGGTTGAGGTCCCACATGTTGGGGCGGCGCACGCGGCGGCTGTAGCTGAGCTGCATGCTCTGCAGGTCGGTGAACTTGTAGGAGAGGTGCACCGTGGGGTAGACCTGCCAGTAGGTCTTGTCGACGGGTTCGGTGTCGGGGTGGTTGAGGTCCTCGCCGAAGGTGCTGGCGTATTCGCCGCGCAGGCCGGCCTGGAGCGAGAGCTGCTCGGTCAGCTTGCCGCCATAGGTGGCATAGACGGCGTGGACGTGCTGGTTGTAGCGGAAGTGGGTGGAGGAGGTGCTGTCGTAGTAGCGGTAGAGGGCGTGGGCGGCGTCATATTCCGTCCGGAAATAGTCGGCGCGCTGGTCGGGCCAGTCCATGCGGCCCTCGTAGCCGGTCTCCAGCCGCCAGCCGTTGTCGAAGGGGCGCAGCCAGTTGAGCTTGGCGTTCAGGGCTTGGTGGCTGTTCTCGGTCTTGCTGTCGCGGCGGTAGTAGTTGTCCCACACAGCGTCGCCGAAGTAGCGCTGCTCCTGCATGCCTTCGCCCTCCACGTGGCGCGTGCTGAAGGTGAGGTCGGCGGTGAATTCCTCGTCCTTGCGGTCGAACTTCTTGGTGTAGAGCAGATTGAACGAGTGGTTGACGTTGGGGCGGGTGGAGGAGGAGGTCTGCTCGTAGCGCATCGAGTCGTTGTAGAGGATGTCTTTGGCGAATATCTCGCCCATGCGGCGGCGGTCGCCGCCGCGCAGCTGGTAGGAGAAGAGGAGGCTGTTCTGCGGGTTGAAGTAGTATTCGCCGCCCACCTTGACGCTGCCCATGCGGCCGGGGTCGGCGCTGTACTGGTCGATGAGGTAGTGCGAGCGCGCGGTGCCGTCGGGGTTGAGGTATTCGATGTCGGAGGTGCCGTAGTTGCCGCGGGCGCGCTGGCCGCCGTCGGCGGTGAGGAAGAGGTTGTACTTCTCGGTGGTGTAGTTGAGGCTGATGTTGCCCATGAGGGTGGCATAGTCCTTGAAGCCGAAGTGGTCGCGCATGTCGCTCGGCACATAGACCGGCGCGCCCATGTTGAGGCTGGCCACACCGTTGAGGCCCAGGGCGCCGGTGGTGCGGTCCTTGAGCTTGATGTTGATGATGCCGCTCATGCCTTCGGGGTCGTACTTGGCCGAGGGGTTGGTGATGACCTCCACGTTCTCGACCGTCGCAGCGGGTATCTGCTCCAGCAGGGTGCTTAGGTCGGAGGCCAGCAGCTCGCTGGGGCGGCCGTTGACGAGCACCTTGACGTTGGTCGACCCGCGGAGGGTGACGTTGCCGTCGTTGTCGATGGCCACCGAGGGCACCTGCTCCAGCACGTCGGTGGCGGTGCCGCCGCCGGCCACGATGTTCTTGTCCACGTTCACCACGCGTTTGTCCAGCTGGTATTCCACCATCGAGCGCTCGGCCGAGATTTCGACCGCCTCCATCATCGTGCCGCTCATCTTGAGCTGCAGCTTGCCCACGTTGAGCTCCTTCTGCCCGGCCGAGAGGATGACGGGCTTGGCATGGAAGTAGGCGTCGTAGCCGATGAAGGTGACGCGCAGCAGGTAGCTGCCGTAGGGCGCCGTGAGGCGGAACGTGCCGTTGGCCTCGCTCACCGTGCCGTTGACCAGGGTGGAGTCCTTGGCCTTCAGCAGCGCGATGTTGGCATACTCAATGTTCTCGCCGCTGCGCGCGTCGACCACGCGGCCGCGAATAGAGCCCTGCTGTGCCGCCGCGCCGATGGATAAAATACTAAATAGCAGTATAATTACGTGTCTCATGTGTTGTAGGATGAAAAGTGCAAAGATACGACATTTTGCCGACATGGCAAAATGTTGACGCAAAAATATACCGCTTTTTTATGGCCTCATTGTCAGGCCTGTGGCTTGGGCTGGCGCACGAAATGCGGCATGTCGAACGGAATTTCGATCGAGTATTCGATCAGGCCGCCGAACGTGCCGTCCTCCTTCTGCCAGGGGGTCTGGTAGATGAGTTTCTTCACCTTGCTGCCGTCGGCGAGGGTCTTCTCGATGGTGTAGGCGTTGAGCTCCTGGTGCTCGAGCAGGTGCTTGAGCTTGGTCTTCGCCGGCTCGGGGTGGCAGTCCATCAGGTTGTAGCCGATGATTTTCTTGCCGTGGCTGTTGACGTCGGCGCTGTGCTGGTTCATGTCGAGCACGATGCCGTCGGCGTCGCAGACGGTGATGGCGATGTTGCCAAGGTGTTCAAAGCAGGTGTCCATTGCAGGGATGTGTTTGATTTGGGAGTGAAAGGGAGTGATGGGGAGTGAGAAGGAGTGAAAGGACAAGTGTAATATTCGATATCCACTATCGTCCTTTCACTCCTTTTCATTCCCTTTCACTACTTAGGGAATGATTATTTGCACTGCAGGGCGGCCAGGGCGATGCTGTAGAGCTTGGTCTTGGCGCTGTCGCCGCGGCTGGTGAGCACGCAGGGCACGCGGGCACCCATCACCATGCAGGCCAGTTCGGCGCCGGCCAGCTTGGTGCAGGCCTTGTAGAAGATATTGCCGCTCTCGATGTTGGGGAACAGCAGGCAGTCGGCGTCGCCGGCCACCTCGCTGGTGAGCTTCTTGGTCTGGGCGCTCTCCTTGTCGATGGCGCAGTCGAGGCTCAGCGGGCCGTCCACGATGGCACCGGGAATCTGGCCGCGCTGGCTCATCATCGCCATCCAGGCGGCTTCGGCGCACGCGGGCATGCCCACGCTGACCTGCTCCGTGGCGGCCAGGACAGCCACCTTCGGTTTGGGGTTCTCCAGGCTCTTGGCCACGCTGATCTGGAAGTTCATGATGGCCTGCTTCTGCTTGAAGTCGGGGGCGGGGATGATAGCCATGTCGCTGCAGACGAGTAGTTTGTGGTAGGAGGGCACCTCCATCACGGCCATGTGGGTCAGGATGGGGTTCTTCGCGCCGGCGGGCATCAGGCCCTTCTCCTTGTTCAGGATGGCGCGCATATACTTGTCGGTGCTGAGCAGACCCTTCATCAGGAAGTCGCCCTTGCCCTCGTTGATCAGGGCCACAGCCAGGGCGCCGGCCTTGTTGTCGTTGGCTTCCTGCACCAGCTCGAACTTGTTCACATCGATGCCCTCTTCGGCGCAGACCTTCTTGATGGTCTCGATGTCGCCCACCAGCGTGGCATCCACAATGCCGCGGTCGATGGCAGCGCTCACGGCGCCGATGGTGTGGCTGTCGTTGGCATAGGCAGCGACGAGACGTTTCTTACCTTTCGATTTGACCAGCTCAAGCAGGTCGTCAAGCTTTGTAACCATTTTATTATTAATTATTTGTTGTTAATTATTGTTTGGATTTTGTGCTGCAAATATACAACTTTTTTACAAATGATACATAAATTTAATCCTCCACCCCCTCAGCCGCCGCCCCCCTCTCCCCACCCTCCCGCCCACTCCCCTAGGTAGTAAAAAGAGGAGCAAAACCTATAACCTGCCAAGTGCTGACAATCAGCCTGTTGCCTCCATGCCGTTGAGGCCGTCAGGAGGGCTTTTTATCAAAAAAAATTCGTGGTTTTTTCTACCTCGCCGCCACGCTTAGTGCCGCCACGCTGATGCGCAGGCCGGGCACCGTGGCCAGCGCCTGGCCGCAGCTGCCGAGGGTGGCGCCGGTGGTCATCACGTCGTCCACCAACAATATGTGGTGCCCTTGCAGCTCCGCGGGCCGCCGCACGCTGAAGGCACCGCTGACGTTGCGCTCGCGCTCTGTGGCCTTGCGCCGGCTCTGCTTGCGGGTGTAGCGGTGGCGCACCAGGGCGGTGGTGTTCACCTGGCGGCCGAAAGTCTGCGCTATGCCCCGGCAAAGCAGCTCGCTCTGGTTGTAGCCACGGACGAGTCGCCGCGTCCAATGCAGGGGGACGGGGACCAAGAGGTCGACATCGTCGAAGCGTCCGCTGCGCAGCAGGTCCAGCCCCATCTGGCGCCCCATGGCTTCGCAGAGCTCGCAGTTGCTGCGGAATTTCATGGCGTGGACGAGGCGCTGCACCGTGCTCTCCTGCTGGAAATGCAGCAACGATGTGGCGTTGACCAGCGGCATGCGGGTGGCCAGCATACGTTCCGCAGGGTTGTCGTCGTGGGGAGAGTAGAGAGTATACTCCAGATTACCAAGACATTTCAGACACACTTGGCGCTCGCCCTGCACCAGCACCTCGCCGCAACAAGCACACAACGAGGGGAATACCGCCTGAAGCACACTCTGCCAGGCATCACGGAAGGAAAAAGCAGCTGTCGCCATAGCTCAAAAAACGATAACCATTGGCCAGTGCATGGTCGTACACCTCGCGCCAGCGGTCGCCTATCAGAGCAGACACCAACAATAAAAGCGTGCTCTTGGGTTGGTGGAAATTGGTGACCAAACCGCTGATTACACGGTATTTGTACCCCGGGGCAATCATCAGTTGCGTGGCGCCGTCGAGGTGGTCGGTGCCGCGCTGCTCCATCCAGCGCAGGATATTGCGGTAGGCGTCGGCATAGCCTAGGTTTTGGCTGTCGAGGGTATAGGGGTCCCACTGGCGGATGTGCATGTGAGTGAGCGAAGGATCATGCTGCAGCTGCACACCGAACCAGTAGAGGCTCTCCAGGGTGCGCACCGTGGTGGTGCCGACGGCCACCAGCGGGCGCCCCGCATGGGCGATGAGGTTGCGCAGGTTGTCGGCCGAGACGCGCACGGGTTCCACATGCATTTCGTGCTCGCCGATGGTGGGGGTGGAGACGGGTTTAAAGGTGCCTGCGCCGACGTGGAGGGTGATGTATTCGGTAGAGACACCCTTGGTTTTGAGGGCATTGAGCACATCGGACGTGAAGTGGAGCCCCGCCGTGGGGGCGGCCACCGAGCCGTCGTGGTGGGCGTAGACCGTCTGGTAGCGCACGGCATCGCTGGCTTCGGCCTGGCGGTTCATGTAGGGCGGCAGGGGAATGACGCCGGCAGCCTCTATCACTTCGGCGAAGCTCAGTCCGCCCGTCCACTCGAAGTCCACCACCCAGGCGTTGCCCACCGCCTCGCGCCGCGTGGCAGTAAGCGTAACCTGGCCACCGGCCACCGGCCACCGACCACTCAACTCGCCCGCCTTCCACTTCTTGTTGTTGCCGATGAAGCAGGTCCATGTGCAGCGTTCCCGCTGCTCGAAGGCCTCGCTGATGGCCATGCCGTGGGGCTCGAGGCAGAAGACCTCGATGGTGGCACCGGTCTCCTTCTGGAAGAAGAGGCGGGCATGGATGACACGTGTGTCGTTGAAAACCAGCATGGTATCTGCTGGCAGGAGGGAGGGCAGGTCGCAGAAACGGTGGTCCTCCACCCTATCGCCCCGCAGGGCGAGCAGGCGCGACTGGTCGCGCTGCGCCAACGGGTAGCGGGCGATGCGCTCCTCGGGCAGGGGGTAGTCATAGTCCTCAATGCGGATAGCCCGCAGGTCACTCAGCATGGCGGCGTTGGGTGATGAGGGAGAGGACGACATACCACAGTATAATCAGCGAGATGGCATACCACTGGCGCGTGACCGCCACCAGCGCCACGCAGCCGATGAGGAAGAGGTACTGGATGCTGTTGCTGCGCCAGGACATGTCCTTGAAGTTGAATTTCAGCGAGAACATGGGCACCTCGGAGACCATCAGCACATCGACCACCAGCGCCACGACGGCCATCACGATGCCGAGGGTGAGGTTGGTGGCGGCGATACCTGAGAAAGCCAGTCCTGCCCAAATGAGGGCGTTGGCCGGCACCGGCAGGCCGAGGAAGGAGTGGCTTTGGCGGGTGTCGATATTGAATTTGGCCAGCCGGTAGGCGGCGAAGAGGGGCATCAGAAGGAACGGCAACATGCAGAGCGCCACGACCCAAAGGGGGTAGGCCTCCTTGAGGGGCACCTCGACAAGGCGGTACATGATGAAGGCCGGAGCCACGCCGGAGGTTACGACATCGGCCAGCGAGTCGAGCTGCTTGCCCAGCTCGGAGGGCACGCCTAGCAGGCGGGCGGCCAGCCCGTCGAAGAAGTCGAGGAATATGCCGGCGCAAATCCAGATGGCGGCGGCCACCACATCGCCCGCCACCAGCGAGGCGAAGAGCGACTCCACCCCGCAGAAGAGGTTTCCGAGGGTGATGAGGTTGGGTATCTGACGGCGTATCATGGCATTACCAAAGTTTGACGATGAGGCGGAACTCATCGTCGTCCCAGTACTCGCGGAACTCGGTGTCGACGGCGGCCTTGCGCTTGTACTCATACTGGTCGTCGATCGAGGCCTTGAGGTTCTTGAGGCAGTTGACCTTGTCGCCCAGGCGGGCAAAGCAGATGGCGCGCAGGTAGTTGACATCGGCGTTCTGGTCGAGGCAGCAGTCGAGGGTGCGGATGGCCATGCCGGTCTCGTCGGCCATGAGCTGGGCGAAGGCGAGGTTGTAAGTGCAGGGGCTCTGCTTGAGGGTCTTCTGGGCCTCGGCGTAGTTGCCGCGCTTGAGGTTGAGGATGGGTATGTTGGCGTCGGCGTCGGTGCTGCCTTGGCGCTTGGCCTCTTCGAAGTAGTGTTTGGCCAGGGCGTAGTCCTTTTTGGCGAGGAAGAGGAGGCCGGTGTTGTTGAGGATGTCGGGGTTGTGGGGGTTGAGGTCGCGGGCCACGTTGAGGTAGCGCTCGGCCTCGGCGATGGAGTCGAGGTAGAAGGCCACGGCGCCGGCATTGTTCCAGGCGGCCCATTCCTGGGCGTGGTTCTCGGTGGCCCACTTGTAATACTTGAACTTGGTGTCGTAGTTGTAGTTGATATAGGCGGCGTACATCAGCTCGTCGAACGAGAGCTTGGCGGGGTTGAGGGAGGCTTGCTTGGCCAGCTCGGCGTCGGTGAGGCGGGCTTCGCTGTAGTAGAGGGCGATTTGCGCACGGCGCAGGTTGGGGAAAATCTCGGTGTTGAGCTCGTCGTAGGTCTCGGCCATGTTGCGGATCATCTGCTCGCGCTTGAGGACGTTCTGCTGGGTTTCGACGATGTTGATGATGGCGTGCTTGTCCTGTATCTGGGAGGCTTCGACCATGACGACGAAGTGCACCCAGTCCTCGCCGGCGGCGCGGGAGGTGATGATGAGTTTTTTGAGTTGCTGATACTTGTAGTACTCGATGTCTTGGGGTTTGACCTTGGCGCGGCGGGCCATGACGTCGAGCACCTCGTCGAGGATGCGGTTGAGCTGGGCGGTGGCCACGTCGGCGCGGTTCTTGGAGACGCCGACGTTGTTGGTCTCCTCACCCTCGGGCGAGGCCCAGCCGGAGATGGCTATCTGCTTGGGCAACCCCTCTTCGAGCATGATGCGTTTCAGTTTTTGGAGCGAGCCCTGGGCGTCGAACTTCTGGTTCATGTGGAAGTTCCAGTCGAGGGTCGACGTGCCGCCTTGGAAGTAGATGTCGGCAGTTTCGACGATGCCTTGGGTCTTGTTGTAGTTGATAGGGGCGATGGAGATGTTGCCCTTGATGTCGATCCAGGAGGAGGTGTTGTTGACACCGTCGGAGATGAGCACGGGGCCAAATTCGACGCCGCTGTTGTCGCGCAGCACGTCGACGGCGAAGCGGGCGTCCTCGTTGGTCTTGGGGCCTTTGTAGCCGACGGGGTTGAGGACGACGCGGCCGGTTTCCATGCCGGGCTTGTAGTCGAAGGCATCGCTATAGGTGAAGCGGCCGCCCTTGGCGTAGTCGATGATGGTGCCGTCGCCGGAGACGCTCTCGCCTTTGAGGGTGAGGGGCTCGAGGGGTATCTCGCCGCCTTCCCACATGAAGACGGGCTGCAGGAAGACAGCGCAGTTTTTGTTGAAGTATTTGGGCGGTACCTGGCCGGTGAAGTTGACCACCACCTTGTCGTCCATGGTCTCGACGGGCGAGGGAACGGCTTGGTAGCGCACTTTGTTGCTCTTGGATTTCATCTTGGAGAGTCCGCTGCAGCCTGTGAGGAGCACCGAGACGAGGGTCAGCACGAAAAGTGTCTTTCTCATTTTATAATGTGTTATTTTATTATATACTTGTATATCAAAACCATACGCGGTGCCGTGGGGCATCGGCGCAGGGCTTGTTTAACTTGCAAATATACGCCTTTTTTTTATTACAGAGTAAATTATTTAAAAAAACACCTCTTTGATGAGCGACAAAAACTCTTCGTAGGGAGGTAGGCCTTTGAGGGGGATCATCGCTTCGGCCAGGCTGCGATAGTACCATGCGATGTCGCTTTTGCCTCCCGGAGCATGGAAGCGGCTCCAGAGGTCGTTGCCCATTTGACGGTAGTCGTGGGCGATGCCGCGCATGTTGGAGAGCTTGTCGCCTAGGGCCACTACCTGATTGTCGCGACCGGCCGCGGCCAGTTGAGCCACTTGTACCTCGCGCTTGTGTCGCCAGGTCATGCCCGCCACATGTGGTGCAGTCTCGCTAGCAACTAGCTGTGCCACACGCTCTCCGAATTCTTCGCGCAGTTGCTCCAGGCTCACTTCGGTATCCTCCACCACATCGTGTAGTATTGCCGCCGCCAGCATCTCGGGGTCGTTGGTGACGGTGGCCACAATGGAGGCGGCCTCCATCGGGTGCAGTATGTAGGGAATTCCCTTGCCGCGACGTTCTGTGCCGCTATGAGCCTCCAGTGCGAAGGTGGTTGCGCGGTCGAAAAGTTGTGTGTCGAAAGGATTGTTCATGATTTAAGTGTTTCTGTTCCAGATTTTCCAACTCATTTCGGCCTGCTTTTTTAGCATTTCCAGCCCGTCATGCGTGCGCAGTCCGAGCCTTTCTGCCTCCTTCAGCAGAGCCGTGGGCGAAGGATTATAAATCAGATCGTAGACCATGCCCGCCTTGCCATTCAGTGTGCTTAATTCCAGCGGTTTGTCTTCTACGGAGGGATACATCCCCACGGGCGTGGCATTGACTATCAATGTCTGTGGATGGAGGTGGAGGCTGAGTAGTGAATTGTATCCTATCTGTCTATTGCCCTGTGGATTGCGACTGACGAAGAGGGGTTCGACGCCCATTCGTTGCACCGCAAATGCCACCGCCTGAGCGGCACCACCTGTTCCTAGTATGAGGCAATGGTGAAATTCAAAACGAGCATCCTTAAGCGTGTCGAGGAATGCCGGTGCATCGGTATTGTAGCCTACCAGATGTCCTTGTTCCACGCTGACACAATTCACGGCTCCAATAGCCTCGGCTATAGGGTCTAACGCATCTAAATGAGGGATAATATCCTGTTTGTACGGCACCGTTACATTGAATCCTGCAATCGCTTCGTTTTCAACCCACTGTCTCACCTCGTTCAGCTGTTCCATCTCCCTCAGTTCATAGGTACAGTCGTGCAGTCCTTGGCGCTCGAAAAGCCCCTCGAACCACCGCTGGGACCATGAGTGACCCAGTCGCCGACCAATCAGTGCATATCGCTTCATTTTCGAGTGCAAAAATACATATTTTTCGCGACATGGATTTTTTTATTTTCGCAGTTCCATAAAATAGTTGTACCTCTGCAGGCACATTTGGACAATCCTAAGGGCGCTTCGTAGGGTGGAAAGGGCCGTCGGGATGGAAGGTCAAGCCAGGGTCGCCGAAGTCCTGTCGGCTGAGGTGCGCCATCAAGCGTGCCGCGCGGTGCTCCGCGTCCGGCCGCGGCCCCTTGCGATAGGGTTGCTGGAACGAGTGGATGCAGCCCTCCACCAGTCGTCCGTCGCGCGCCAGCCGCACAGTCACCAGCGGCGCGTAGCCCAGGATGCCGTCCAGGCTGATTCCCACCGGCGTGCAGAAATTCCCCAGGCTGTAGGCAATCAGGCGCCCGCGGTAAAGCTCCATCGCACGCGGCACATGCGGCCCGTGGCCCACCACCAGGTCCGCCCCGAGGTCCACACACTGCCTTGCAAAACGCCTCACGTCACCCCTCCGCTCGCCCAGGTACCGCTCCGCGCTGTCGGGCACATGGATGTAGGCCTTCCCCTCCGCCCCGCCGTGAAAACTCACCACCACCACCTGGCACGAGTCGCGCAGCGACAGCAGCGTGCTGGCCACCAGCGCGCTGTCCGTCAGGCGCGGCGTGTGGCTGTTGTGCCCGAAGGCAGCAATGCCCACCCTGACGCCCTGCACCTCCACCACCGTCGTCGGGCACCGCCGTCGCAAACCCGCGTAGGCTATGCCCAGGCTGTCCAGCAAATGCGTGGTCTGCCGCAGGCCTGCGTGGCCGAAGTCCGCCGAGTGGTTGTTGGCCAGCGAGACAAAGTCGAAGCCCGCCTCCCGCAGCAGCGGCGCCAGCGAGGGCGGCATGCGGAAAGCGTAAGCATTGTTGCTCTCCTGCTTCCGACGCGCCACCGTGGTGTCGCAGAAAGGCCCCTCGAGGTTGCCCAACGCCAGGTCGGCCGCCGCCAGCAGCGGCGTCGCATGGTCGAACAGGTGCCGCCCCGACGCGAACGGCAGGGTGGGGCATGGGTAGGTGTTGCCAAGCAGGATGTCGCCCACCAGGGCCAGCGTCAGCGGCGCGTGGTCGGTGGCCACTGCCGCATGGTCAGCGCCCACTTTGGGGGCTATCAGCCGGCAGGCCCCGCGGTAGCGCGGCGCATAGTAACTCTCGCTCGAGTGCGACACTCGTATGCCGTGCCCCACCGAGGCGTGGATGAAATTGAAGCCCGCCGAGTCGGCATCGGTCACAATGCCCACGTGCCCTATGTGGCTCCGCAGCGCACGCCCGGCAAAGAACACCAGGTCGCCCGGCTGCCACTCCCCCCTCTCCACCGGCGTGCCCACAGGGTATTGCGCCGCCGACGAGTGGGGCAGCGCGACGCCGTAGCGCCCGTAGACATACCGCGTGAAGCCCGCACAGTCAAACCCCTTGGGCGACGAGCCCGCCCAGCGGTAGGGCGTGCCCAGATACCTCCGGGCGAAAGCCAGCAGGCTGTCCACCTCGATGTCGCTCCGCAACTGCTGCGCCCCGAGCGGCAGGGCGAGCAGTATGAGCAGGATGAGGGACAGGTGTCGGCGCAGTGGCATAAGGGTCAGTAGTCGAATATGATGCGTCCCTCGGCCAGGTGGGCGTCGACGCCGTAGACGCGCCGTATGTTCTCCGGCGTGAGCCCCTCGGCAATCGGGCCGTGGAAGAGCAGCTGCCCCTCGTGGAGCAGCAGCAGGCGGTCGCAGAACTGGAGGGCGAGGTTGAGGTCGTGGATAACGATGAGGATGGTCTTTTCGGTGGCCCCGCGCAGCAGGCGCATGATTTCCAGCTGGTGGGCTATGTCTAGGTTCGACACCGGCTCGTCCATCAGCAGCAGTGGGGTCTCCTGCGCCAGGGCGCGGGCTATCATCACCCGCTGCAGCTCCCCGCCGCTCATCTGGGCGGGGGTGGCCAGCCGGAGGTGCCACGTGCCCGTCTGTCGCATGCAGCGCTCCACAATGTCCCAGTCGGCCTGGCTCTCGTTTTGCAGGCGGTGCTGGTAGGGGTTGCGCCCCATGAGCACCGTCTCGAAGGCCGAAAACTCGAAGTCGGTCTGCGGATGCTGGCGCACAAAGGCCAGGCGCTGGGCCAGCTCGCGGGCTGTGTAGGATGCAACGGGGCGCCCCTCGATGAGCACTCGCCCCGCGTCCGGTTGCAGCAGGCCGCCGATGCAGCGCAGCAGGGTGGTCTTGCCGCAGCCGTTGGGACCCATCACCGCCGTGATGCCGCCTGTGGCTATCTCGGCCGTGATGCCGCCAAGGATGGGGCGGTGGGCGAAGGAGACCGCTATGTTGTCGAGCGTGAGCATGGCTAGTACGAGCGTTTGTTTTTATACAACAGGTAGATGAACAGCGGCGCACCCACCATCGAGGTGAGGCTGCCGACGGGCAGCTCGCTCGGACGCAGCAGGGTGCGGGCCAGGGTGTCGCAGACCAGGACGAAGAGGGCGCCGCAGAGCATCGAGTAGGGCACCAGGCGCCGGTTGTCCGGCCCCGCCACGAGGCGCACCGCATGGGGCACGATGAGACCCACAAAGCCTATCACACCGCACGAGCTGACGGCGAATGCCACCATCAGCGTGGTCGCCAGCAGGAGGATGCGCTTCACTCGCTCCACCTCCACCCCCATGCTGCGCGCCGCCTCGCTGCCGGCCAGCAAGAGGTTGAGGTCGCGCGAGTGCCACAGCACCACGCCGATGCCCACCACAGCCACCGGCGCCATCATCCACACATCCATCCAGCCCGACGAGCCGAAGGACCCCATGGTCCAGAAGATGATGGCATCCATCTTCTCCTGGTTGAGCACCATCAGGAACGAGATGAGGGCCGAGATGAGCAGCGTGAGGCACACGCCGGTGAGCAGCAGGGTCGTGGTGTGCATGCGGTTGCCGATCGAAGCGATGCGGTAGATGAGCACCACGGTGGCCAGCGCGGCCGCAAGCGCCATGCCGCCCACACCCCACAGGAAGGCTTCCAGCCCCAGCAGTATGGCCACGGCGGCACCCAGCGAGGCACCGCTGCTGACACCCAGCACGTAGGGGTCGGTCAGGGGGTTGCGGAAGATACTCTGGTAGGCGGCGCCGCAGACCGAGAGAACGGCACCCACCAGCGCGCTCATGACGACCCGCGGCAGGCGCAGCTGCAGGAAAATGGGCGACTGCCAAAGGTCGGCCCACGAGAAGTCGACGGCGCCGAAGAGGCAGCTAACCGCCATCGTGGCCACCAGCAGCAGCGCGAGGCCGGCTAGGATCCACGGCCTCGGCCCCGGCTTCACCCCCCTGCCCCTCTCTCCTTTCTTATTATCGTCGCTGTGTTTCACTTGCTTATAATTCTTACCTTCTTACTCCTTACCTCCTTTACCCCTCCAGCAGGTCTTTCATTGTGTAGTGGCCGCGTTTGCCCTGCAGAAACTCGGCTGCCAGCAGCGCACCCAGAGCCAGCCCTTGGCGGCTGTGGGCCTCGTGGGTGAGGGTGAGGGTGTCAATCTCGCTGCGGTAGGTGACGGTGTGCGTGCCGGGCACCTCGCCCTCGCGGAAACTCTCGATGGGTATCTCATCCAACCGTCGCCCGCCGCAGTCGGCAATCTGGGAGGCCAGGGTCAGGGCGGTGCCGCTGGGGGCGTCGAGCTTGTGGATATGGTGCGTCTCGGCAATCGAGACCTCATAGCCCGTTCGCCCGCGCATCAGCTCGGCCAGCCGCTCGTTAAGGCGGAACATGATGTTCATCCCGAGGCTGAAGTTGGAGGCGGTGAAGAGCGAGTGGCCGCCGGCGAGACACTGCGCCACCACGGCGTCGAATTCGGCGTCCCAGCCCGTGGTGCCACTCACCACCGGCAGGCCCATGTCGAAACAGCGCCGTATATTGTCGGCCGCCGTGGAGGGGGTGGTGAACTCGATGGCCACGTCGGCCGTGCGCAGCGCATCGGCCTTCGACCCCCACTCCTGGGCGTTGTCGACGGTGCAGACCACCATGTGTCCGCGCCCCCTGGCCAGCGCCTCAATAGCGTGGCCCATACGGCCGTATCCTATCAATGCTAGTTTCATATCTGATGCAAATTGAGGGTGCAAAATTACAACTTTATTTTCAATCGGCATTTTTTTTCTTCCAGAACCCTTTTCATCCCATGGGCAGAGTAGGAGTCATCTAGGAGTCATCTAGGACCCATCCAGGACCCATCCAGGACCCATCCAGGGAAAAATATATATATTTCACCCAAAAAAGTCGCAGTTCGAAAAAAAGGTGTATCTTTGCATGGAAACAAAACATGCGCGTGTATGTGCAAGTGCATACTATATAGACAATTATATTAAAACCAACAAACAACAAAAACACAAAAATGAAAAAAGCACTAATCATGCTGGCAGCGATGGGCCTGATGGCCACGGCTGCCACTGCGCAGGGCGGATGGACCCGCATGGCGCAGAAGGGACAGAACACCACCCACGAGTTCCGCGCTGCCAATCAGGAAGATGGCAAGAAGATGGCGGCCATGGGCACCAAGTTCGCCCTGAAGTCTACGGCCAATCCCCTGTGGACCGACACGATGTCGTATTGCGAAAACGGCGAGTACTACAACAGCATCGGCCTCGGCAGCGACACGGTGACCATGCACTGGGCCATCAAAGTGGAGGCTGCCGCCATGGCCGGCCGCAACAACATCACGGCCGTTGACCTCTTTGTGCCCTACGCCGGCACCTACACGATGAACATCGTCTTCGGCGCCGCCCCGACCGGCACCGCCGCCTACACGCAGACTATGACCGCCGTCGCCGCCGACACCATGACCTGGAAGTCGGTCGGCCTCGCCGCCCCCGTGCCCGTGGTGGCAGGCCAGCCCATGTGGGTGGTCTTCACCAACACCGGCATCCCCTATCCCGCCGCCGGCGTGCAGGGCAGCACCTATCCCAATGGCACCTATGCCTCGATGGACGGTGTGGACTGGCAGCCGCTGACCACCATGGCCCCCAGCCTCAACGTGATGTGGATGATCCGCGTGGTGAGCGACACCTACACCGTGCAGGCCCCCATGGTGAGCCTGGATGGCCCCACCACCGTGCTGATGGGCAATGCCGCCACCTTCACCATCACCTCGCCCAACAGCGACAGCTATGAGTGGCTCCTCGACGGCACCGCCCTGAGCGAGACCTCCGCCACCCTGACCTACACCTTCACCGCTGACGGCAGCTATCAGCTTGTGGCCGCTGGCACCAACACCGCTGGCACCACCTACGACACGCTCGACATCAATGTCGTCGACTGCAGCCAGACTATCAGCACCTTCCCCTACACCGAGACTTTCGATGCCGCTGTGCCCTGCTGGACTTTCGTCAGCGCCGACTCGGCCAATGACAACCGCACCGGCATCCAGACCGTCGACGGCCGCGGTGTCTACACCTTCAGCAGCTACAGCCGCGCCAACGACTACAACCAGTTCCTCATCAGCCCCGAGCTCGACCTTCCTGCCACGGAACAGTATGCTGTCCGTCTGCAGCTCCGTGGTCAGTATGCGGGCGATGCGTTCCGCGTGCGCGCTTCCAGCACCACCGCCGACACCACTGCCTTCACCACTCTGCTGGCCGACGTGACCGAGGCCCCCACCGAGTGGACCGAGGTGGCCTATATCCTCCCTGCCGGCACCAAGTATGTGGCCATCAACTACTATGGCAATTACGAGTACTATCTCTATGTCGACAACTTCGAGGTGAGCGAGCTGGGAGCTCCCACCGTGACCCTCGCTGGCCCCGACACACTGGGCACCGGCGTCAACGGCAACTACAGCGTCCACGCCGTGCTGGCCGACTCGCTGGCTTGGTATGTCGACGGCAGCTTCGTCGCCGGCGGCACCGACATGACCTCGTACACCCACGTCTTCACCACCGCCGGCGACCATGAGGTGGTGGTCGAGGGCTTCAATGCACAGGGTTCGGTCACCGACACCCTCGCCGTCAACGTCTTCAGCTGCGACGGCACCACCCTCCCCTACAGCCCCGACTTCAGTACCGGCCTCGGCTGCTGGTTCAGCGAGAGCCGCCTCACTCAGGGCACAGGCTGGTTCGCCAGCGTGGAAGCCATGCAGGATCCCATCGGCCAGGTCGCTTCGCTCTCGGCCCAGTCCTCCTTCTTCGGCATGATGGATGTGCCGACCGACAACTGGCTCTTCAGCCCGGTGATCAGCATGCCCGCCACCGGCAGCTTCGAGCTGGCCTGGCAGGTGATGGCCCTCGGCGGCGCCAGCTACCCCGGCGACCACTACAGCGTCTACACCATCAGCGGCACCGACACCGCCCTCCTCTTCTCCGAGACCCTCACCGCCAACGAGGCTGAATTCAGCCAGCGCATCGCTATGCTGCCCGCCACGCTGAGCGGCGACTTCCGCATCGCCTTCCGCCACCACGAGAGCGCCGGCGGCTATGCCGTTGCCCTCGACCAAATCCAGCTCCGCGCCCCGAGCCCCGCCATCGTCACCCTCCGTGGTACTGACACCGTGGTGGTGGGCAACGCCGTGACCTTCACCGCCGTCAGCTCCAACGCCGACAGCTACGCCTGGACCGTCGACGGCACCGCCGTCAGCGAGACTTCCGCCACCCTGACCCACACCTTCACCACCGCCGGCAGCCACACCGTCGAGGTGACCGCCACCAACACCGTCGGCAGCAACAGCGCCAGCATGAACGTTGTGGCCATCGACTGCGGCATTAGCCAGTTCCCCTACGAGAACAGCTTCGAGGACCCCGCCCACAACCTGTGCTGGACCCTCTATGCCAACGACCCCGTCGACTACGGCTTCAGCATCAGCACCGATTCTGTGTATGCCCGCACGGGTAATAACTGCCTCTTCGGCGCCTACAGCGATGATGTGAATGTCGACCAGTGGGCCGTCAGCCCCGCCATCACGCTGCCCGCCGAGGCCGCCAACTTCACCCTCGCCTGGTATGCCATGCTCACCAACTGGGAAGGCATCGTCACCGACTACGAGGTGCTCCTCTCCACCACCGGCAACGCACAGGCCGACTTCACCGTCACCCTCCACAGCGAGGCCGACTCCTCCAACCGCCAGTTTGTCCACCGCAGTGTGTCGCTCGCCGACTATGCCGGCCAGACCATCTATATCGCCTTCCACAACAAGACCGCCGTGGGTGGCGACGCCATGATGATCGACGACCTCCGCATCGGCGAAGGCGAAGTGGGTATCGACGATGTGGTGGCTTCCGCCGTCAGCGTCAGCCCCAACCCTGCCACCGGCATGGTCACCGTGCGTGCCGAAGGCATCGAGGGTCGCGTGAATGTTGAAATCGTCGACCTCAACGGCCGCACCGTCATGCAGCAGCAGGGCAATGCCGCCAGCTACCGCTTCGACGTCTCCAACCTCGCCGCCGGCGCCTACTTCGTGCGCCTCACCGGTGAGAACACCAACGCTGTGCAGAAACTGATTGTCAA
>Ga0256406_1000910_pt1 | contig 50364 bp, 41 predicted proteins | sample RumenRJG_03DNA_FD_185986 | JGI IMG/M metagenome (GOLD analysis project Ga0256406, IMG submission 185986) | Bovine rumen microbial communities from Lethbridge, Alberta, Canada - RJG_03 | ecosystem: Host-associated > Mammals > Digestive system > Stomach > Rumen | place: Canada: Alberta | collected...
AATTCGAACACAACAAGGAAGGTTATGGGAAGATATCAGAGCTGGCAAAGAGACTGAAAGAGAAGACCGGAGTGAATCCATCGGCCGTCTACGAGTTCACCGGTGTCTATGCAATGCCATTGCTGGCATTCCTCATCGACTCGAGTTTCACCATCTATCAGATATCGCCGCTTGAATCGGCTAAGATGAGGAAGGCCGAAATTAGGCCGACCAAGAACGATTCGCTTGACTGTTCTACCATCGCTAAGGTCTACTACGGAAGACCGCTACAGCCACTGTCGATTCCAGATCAGACGTATTCCGACCTGAAGGAAATGAGCAGTCAGTATCAGTATGAATTAGGTCTCGCCATAATGGAAAAGAACCATTATCGTCGATGTCTCGATGCCGTCTGGCCGCTCTTCGATCAGGTGATGGCATATGATTCCAAGGCGTCCCTGAACATCGTCATCAGGTTCGGACATCCTTCCAACATCAAAACGAGAAGAGGTGTCGAATCGGCAATCGAGGGCGTTCTCGTCGGAAGTCCTACGACAAGGGATGATCTGATCGAAGATGTCATCGAATATACCAAGACTCACAACTCAGGATGTACACCGAGCTCATTTCTCGTACAGGAAACCATCGTGATGGCGAAAAGAGTCAAACGTCAAGAGGAAAGGATCAGGGAAGTGCTTGAAAGGATGCTTGAGATAGTAGCAAAGCTTCCTGAATTCCAGCTGCCCGAATCGATATCTGAAATCAGAGACACGTCAGCTGAGGCTCATCGCAGAGATCGGTGATATATCCAAATACAACGATGCCAAGGCGTTCGTGGCCTACATCGGGCTTGATCCTATGGTACGCCAGTCAGGAAAGAACACCGGCGAACACCTGCACATAACCAAGAAAGGAAACAAGTTCCTAAGATGTACGCTGTATCTCTGCGTGACCAACATACTCACACATTATCCGGATTCGAAGATCGGGAAGTTTGTCACCAAAAAGAAAAATGACGGTCTTTGTCCGAAGGCCGCCAAGATAGCCGGCTGCACCAAGCTGGCCCGCATCATCTATTCGATGATGACTAACGGTGTATGCTATTCCGAATAGCACCATTATTGTAATCCATTCGGAAGCATATTGAAACATCACTGGCCGACGCCAGTCTTTTGAGCATGCTCAGAAGACTATGCCTGTTGAATGTGACACTTCGTCAATTGGTCCTTGACAAACGCTTATCCAATTTTTTATGGAACGGTTTTATAATCTCCGAATAAAGAAAAAGCCCACGGAACTATGAACGGATTCCGTGAACCCTGGGAAAAGAAGAAAAACTTTAGAAAAGCTTATTTGGAAATCTTCCGGTCGCGGGTCAGACGCCTGATTTCGAAGAGAGCGTAGGCCAGCAGGGCGGCGAAGATGACGGCGAACCCGATTCCGAGGACCAGGTAGGCCACGTATCCTTCGGTCGCTTTCCCATAGACGAGGAAGGCAATAAGGAAGCAGACGGCGGACAGGACGATGAAAAGGACGGCGTACCAGATCTTCTTCTTGGCGCCTTTCAGTGCGACCTGTTCAGGCGTCAGATCGAGATTCCTGTCTTTTTTGATTTTCGTTTTCATGTCGTTTCGCCTCCGTAATGGAAGAAAGTAACCGCTTTCTTACGCTTCCATTATACGAAAAAGAACGCCCGGCGGGACCGGAAAATTTTCTTTGAGCGGAATTTAATAGAAAAAGGGATAAAACGATATTATTTCTTCTGATTTCTCAGTTCGTCGTACTGTTCGAGCATGTCCATCAGCGAGGCGTATTCCGCCTTGTTCTTGGACACTTCCTCCTCGAGCGCGTCGAGGCGCGAAGAATCCTGGTAGTAGTACGGATCGTTGTATTTCTCTTCGAGTTCCGGAATGAGCTGATCGAGCTTTTCGAGGCGCTCGTAGATCTTGTCCTCGGATAAACGGGGGCGCGGTTTCTTTTCGTGGACGGGGACGTAGGCGGGCTTTTCGGCCTTCTCGCGTTCCTCTTCTTGCCGGTGGTTTTCCTTTAAGATCTCTTCCCTCTTCTCTTCGAGCGCATCGAGGACCTCGACCTTGAAATCGGAATACCGCCCTTCGTAGACGTAAGCCTTCCCGTCCTCGAAATAGAGCAGGCGGGAACAGACCGAGTCGGCGAAATAACGGTCGTGCGTGACGACCAAAAGCGTTCCCTGATAGTGGTTCAGGGCTTCGATGAACTCTTCCTTGGACATCATGTCGAGGTGGTTCGTCGGTTCGTCGAGGATCAGCAAGCCGTAGTGGTGCAGCGCCATCTCGGCCAGGACCACCCTCATGCGCTCCCCGCCGGAGAGCGTGTCAATCACCTTCTGGTCGTCCTCGTAGGAGAACGCGTACTTTCCGAGGTGGTCGTAGATTTCCTGCTCGGTCATCTGCGGATAGCGTCTCTTGATGTATCCATAGATGGTGTCCGGGGAGGAGAGAGCCATCGTGTCCTGCTTCAGGTAGCCGATTGAAAGGTTCTCCAAGAAGCGGAAGCTTCCGCTTAAAGGCAGGACCTGATGCATCAGGACCTTCAAAAACGTGGTCTTTCCCGAACCGTTCGCCCCCATCACGGCGAGCTTGTCCCCGCCGAAGAGCGTCAGGTTGATGCCGGAGATGAGCGGTTTGTTCTCGTATCCGATGGTGAGGTCCTTGATTTCGATTTCCCTTCTTCCCCGGCGCGACGTCCCGTCGAACTCGACCTTCATCTTCGAACGGGTAACGGTCGGCTTATCGATCATGTTCGATTCGAGGCGTGCGAGCTTCTTCTCGCGGTCGTGGGCTCTGGAGGCGAAGCGGGGTTTAGGCATGTAGAACGTGATGAACCACTGCAGCTTCTTGGCTTCTTCCTGCTGCTTCTTGTAGAGTTCGAGTCGCTGCTCGTAGCGCAGCTTCTTCTGCGCGGCGTAATAGTCGTAGTTTCCCTTATATTCCTCGATGTGCTTCTGATCCAGTTCGAGGATGCGCGTCGCCAGGGCGTTGATGAAATACCGGTCGTGCGAAACGAATAGGAGGGAACCCTCGTAGGATTTCAGATAGTCCTCGAGCCATTCGATCGTGTCGATGTCGAGGTGGTTCGTCGGTTCGTCGAGGATCAGCAGATCCGGCTTGATCAGAAGGAGCTTCACGAAGGCAATCTTCATGCGTTCCCCGCCCGAGAACGAGGAGAGGGGACGGGAATAGTCCTCCTTCCTGAACCCGAACTTGAAGAGCATCATGTCAATCTTGTAGGTGTAGTTGTATCCGTCCTGCCGGTTGAATTCGTCCTGGAGCTCGCTGTACTGGGCGACGAGGCTCTGGTCGGAAGGATTCTCGAGCATTTTCTTGTTGAGCGATTCGAGCCTCTTTTCGAGCTCGTGAAGCGGGGCGAAGACCGAGTCGATCTCCCCGAAAAGCGTATGCGAAAGGTCCTCGAGGATCTCCTGGGAGAGATACCCGATCTTATACTGTTTGGAAATGACAATCTGGCCTTCGGAAGGCTCTTCCTCGTTCACGATCATCTTAAGGATCGTCGACTTGCCGGTCCCGTTCGGGCCGATGAGGGCGACGCGTTCCTTCTGTTCGATGCGGAAGGAAACCGGTTCGAACAGCTTTTCCCCTTGGAAGATCTTCGTAACGTTCTGCAATGCGATTAAAGACATATGTTGATTCCGCCTACAAGAGTATAGCGGTTTTTCTTAGGATTGACTAGAAAAGCGCCGCACGGAGCGGCGCTTGTAACGGAAATTCCTTCAAAACGGACGGATTTACTCGACGTGGTCGCGGATGACCGGAAGGACTTCGACCGGCTCTTCCCCGATGTGGAAGCGCGAATAGATGTCCTTGGCGATGCGCTCGAAATGCGGGTGGTCCGTATAGAGGGTGGCCAGCGGCTCGCCTTTAGCGACCTTGTCGCCGACCTTCTTCTTGAGGACGATGCCCGAAGCGTAATCGATGATATCGTCTTCCTTCTCGCGTCCGGCCCCGAGCTTCATCGCGTCGATGCCGATTCCGTAGGCCTCGATGTTCGAGATGTAACCCGCCTGGGTCGAGACGATGTCCTTCTGGTAGATTGCCTTCGGGAACTTCTCCGGATCCTCGAGATACGAGACGTCTCCGCCCTGGGCGCCGACCATCTCGCAGAACTTGGTGAACGCGGCTCCGCTCGAGACGACGCTGTGCAGCGTCTTCTGCGCGGATTTCTCGTCCTTGGCAAGACCGCTCTGAAGGAGCAAAGTCGTTCCGGACGAATAGCAGATGTTCATGAGGTCGGCCGGGCCTTCCCCGTGCAGGGCGGCGATGGCTTCCTTTACTTCGAGGATGTTGCCGACGGCGCAGCCGAGCGGTTCCTCCATCGAGGAAATCTCCGCGCGGACGTTCTTGCCGAAATACTTGCCGATCTTGACCATCAGGGTCGCGAGCTCCTTGGCCGAAGGAATATCCTTCATGAAGGCCCCATCGCCGAACTTGACGTCGAGCAAAATGCAGTCGGTGCCGGCGGCGAGCTTCTTCGACATGATAGAGGATGCAATCAGCGCCTGCGAATCGACCGTTCCGGTCACGTCGCGCAGCGCGTATAAGGCGCGGTCCGCCGGATCGAGCGTCTCGGTCTGGCCGATGACGGCGATGCCGTATTTGCGGACCTGCTTCTTGAAATCGTCAATCGAAAGACGGGTCGAAAGTCCCGGGATGGATTCGAGCTTGTCGAGCGTCCCGCCCGTGTGGCCGAGTCCGCGCCCGGACATCTTCGCCAGCTTCAGCCCGGAAGCCGCGAGCATCGGTCCGAGGACCAGGGTGACCTTGTCCCCGACGCCGCCGGTCGAATGCTTATCGACCTTGACGCCCGGGATGTCGCTCAGATCCACGAGTTCGCCGCTGTGCAGCATGGCGTCCGTGAGATCGAACGTCTCCTCCTCGGTCATCCCCTTGAAGATGATGGCCATCAGCAGGGCGGACGTCTGGTAATCCGGGATGCTCTTATCGCACACGCCGGAAATCCAGTACGAGATCTCCTGCTTGTTCAGCCGGCCACCCTGTTTCTTCTTCTCGATCAGATCGACCATTCTCATAATCTATCAATTCCCTTTCCAGTTCCGGATAGTCCGGAACGACCCTTTTCGATGAAAAAGGGTGTTTAAAAGCTTCTTAAAAAGGACGGACTATTTTCTAAGATACTCTTATTCGGCCGAAAGGACAACCCAGCGGTCGTTGTCGTTGCCGGTATTGTTGTCGTAGATGCGGACGAACAGCGTGTATTTCCCGGTCTTCCCGCGGAAATAGACCTTGCTCTGCTCGGAGACGAAGTTGTAGACGATGTCCTCCCCTTCGACCGGGCAGACGATGGCGTCCTTCACTTCGAAATCCGCGACGGCTTCCGCCCCGTTCAGGGTGATGCCCGGCCCGAAGATCTGGTTGTAGACTTCCGGATCCGGAACCTTTCTTCCGTCCCCGTGGACGATCGCTACTTCCTTGCCTTCCGTCAGCTGGAGACGGATGACGTATTCGTCGCAGTGGTAGACCTCCGAGCGCGTCAGATAGAACTGATGGGCCGCGTTGATGCCGCTTCTTCCCACCTTCAGATAATAGTCGCTCGGCTTGCCGATCCTGCGGATCTCGAGCTGAGTCGAATCTAACTTTCCTGCCATGTCCCGTTCTCCTTTCCTTAGCTTTAGTTTAGCATTGTTTCAAACATGAAGAAACAGAATCTCATTTTCTATTATAGAAAATGCCCTCCCCGCATTCTGTTCGTTCCGCTTCTATTCTATAATGGAGACGCTATGAACGACATGTACCGATACCTCTCTTCCTATCTTTCGGAAGAAGAAATCGAAGGCCTCCGATCGGAAATGGAATCCGGGCGTCCCCCGCACAAGGGCTTCGTCGCGAATCCGGGCAGAGTCAAAAAGGAAGACCTTTTTGCGGCGTTTCCTTCCTTAAAGGAAGACGAGGGCGATCCAGTTCTTTTCCGTTACGATCCCTTAAAAGATTCTCCGGGCAGGACCGTATTCCACGAAGGCGGGGCCTTCTACATCCTCGACCCGTCCGCCGCGGAAGCGACGCACGTTTTCAAGACCATCGACGAACCCCATCTCGTCCTCGATCTATGCGCCGCGCCGGGCGGAAAGACCATTTCATACGCTCTGCGCAACCCGAAGTCCCTCATCGTCGCGAACGACATCTCGAAACCGAGGGCGGAGACGCTTTCGAAGAACGTCGAACGCATGGGACTCGCTAACACCGTGGTGACGTCCTTAGATCCGCACGTCTTCGCGGAGCGTTTTTCCGCTTCCTTCGACCGGATCATCCTGGACGCCCCGTGCTCGGGGACGGGCATGTTCCGCAAGGAAGAAAAGATGAAGGACGACTGGTCGGTCGAAAAGACCGAGGCCCTTCTTCCGATTCAGAAAGATCTTTTGAATCTCGCGTATTCCCTTTTAAAAGAAGGCGGGGAACTCCTCTACATCACCTGCTCGTTCCTCAAAGAAGAGGACGAGGACCAGGTCGCTTCTTTCTTAAAGGAACATCCGGATATGAAGACGGTCCGTCCCGAGCCTTTCAAGGATTCGTACCGCGAAGGGAAGCTGAAGGATTCGGTCCATCTTTTCCCGAACCTTTTCGAAGGGGAAGGACATTTCTTCGCGCTTTTAAGAAAAGACGGCGAACGCGCCGAGACGGTCTTTCCAAAAGGAAAAGACCCGTTCGACGAAAAACTGGGCCTATATAAGATCCCCTATAACGGGGACACGTACGCCCTACCATACGACATGAGGGATCTGATGAACCTCCGTCCTCTCCGCCTCGGGCTCAAATGCACGGATTCGTACGAGTACGCCAAGATTCAAGAGGACCACGCCCTGAGCCATTATTTAAAAGGAGACATAGAGCTTACTCTGGAACAGGCCGAGGCATATTTCCGCGGAGAGGAACTGAATCTCGGTGCGGCCTTAAAAGACGGGACGCACGTCGTCTCGTACCGCGGGGTCTCCTTGGGCTTCGTCCTCAAGAAAGGAAGACGCGTAAGGAACGTCCTTCCCAAAGGACTGAGAAAGAATCTTATCGGGTAAAGTATTATAATGGTTTTCGGCACCAAGACCGGATACCCCGCTCTTTTCAAAGCGGAATCCGGCAAGGAGAAGGAAAATATGGGTTACATCGCTAAAAGGGCACAGACGGGCTTATCCGCCTCGGACATCCTGAAGACGGCCGCGGAAGCAAAGGCCGACCGTCAGAAAGGAAACAAGGTCATCGACGCGTCGATCGGGGTCTTCCTCTACGACGAAAAGAAGTTGGGCGAAGTCGGAGTCGTGAAGGACGCGATTGCCGGGCACGTCACCGACGATCTGTCCTATCCGCCGGTGAGCGGGCCGGAATCCTATAAGGTCCAGGTCCAGAAGTGGCTTTTTAAGGACCATTACGAGGAAGTCCGAAACAGATTCCGCATCGCTTTCGGAGCGACCTTAGGCGGGACGGGCGCGATTTGCCTTGCTTTTAACACGTTCCTCGAACGCGGGGACGCGGTTCTTCTCCCTTCGATGATGTGGACGAACTACATCCAGATCGCCGAAAAGGCCGGGCTCGTTCCTGAGACCTATCCTCTCTTCAATTCCGAAGACGGATTCAACACCGCCGGTCTGAAGGATCAAATCGAAGAGCTCTCCCAGAAACAGAAGAACGTCCTCGTCCTCATCAACGACCCGTGCCAGAATCCGACCGGGTACTGCCTGAAGGACGGAGAATACGGGCCGCTGTTCGACATGCTCGACGAAGAAGGAAAGAAGACCAATCTGACGGTGATTTTCGATATCGCCTACATCGATTACGACGAAAGGAGCCGTTCTTTCCATCCGCTTTTTAGAAGCGCCACGGGGAAGATTCATTCCTTCTTGCCGGCGTTCGCGTTTTCCTGCTCGAAGTCGTTCGGCCTCTACGGCATGCGCTGCGGTGCCTTGTTCGCCTTATGCCCGGACGAAGAGACGGAGAAAGGTCTGATCGGTTCGATCGAGTGCCTGGCCAGAAGCATCTACTCCTGCCCGAACGGGCCGGCCCTTTTAAGCGTCGCGAAGGCGCTCGAGGACGAATCTTCGAGACAGAAGCTCGAGGACGAGATCCGTTCGAACGAAGCAATCCTGAACGGAAGGGCGAAGCTCATCCGGAAGGAACTGGGCGAAAAAGGAATCGCCTATCTTCCGTTCACGGAAGGTTTCTTCATCACGGTCGTCGTGAAGGATGCGTACAGGACTTCCGAAGAACTCAAAAAGCGGCACATGTACGTGGTCATCCTCGATGCGAACCACATCCGCATCGCCCTGAGCGGACTGAACGAGGAAGAAATCCCGGTGCTGGTCTCGGCCCTGAAGGAGGCGATGTGAAGTATGGGACAGCGTTCGGTTTTCCTCGATTTTTCGAAGGATCTTCTGCAGGAAGAAACGATCGTCTCTTCCCCGGTATTCGATTCCCTCTGCGCGGATTATCTTTCCTTACTGGCCCAGGAGAATCCCTCCTCCTACCGCGTCTTTTGCGAGACGTTCGGGGAGAGCACTCCGGAAAAGGGCCTGTCTTCGTTTTATAAGAGACTCTTGAAGGACGATTTTTCTTCCGTGCGGGAAGAGTACCTCCCTTTATCCAGGGATAAGACGTTCGTCCTCGATTCGATCGACGGGCTCTACGACGTCTGGAGAAAGAAGGAACGTTACGGGATTCTTTCCCGCGAAAAGAAGCCGTGCACGTCCGCGGAATTCATCGACGCGAGCGAGCGTTTCGCCCAGCTCGTCCTGAAGACGTTCCGCAAGGCGTACGAGAACGTCCTCGGCGGAGAACAGAACGTCTACCGCCAGCTCCCGTCCGGCCTGAACGCGGGCTTCATCGTCTCGAAGCAGAAGATGGAGAGCCTGCCGAAGGACCTTTCGTTCTTGGCCGATACGGAGACGGTCGACTCGCTCTTAATCCGTCCGCCGTTCATCTGCTCCTCGAAGGACAACACGAGGAAAGGGACGTTCTTTTATCAGGACCTGCGCTTAAGGAAGGACCGTTACGATGCTCAAGACTACCTCTGCGCGGCCATCCGCATCAAGGACAAGGTCGGATACGTGTTCGTGCACAAGGAGTATTTCTCGTTCCTAGTCGCGCTCGGAAACCTTTTCCAGATCGTCTCGTTCGACGAAATCGCAGGGGAAAAGGCGGATTTCATCGTCGTTTTCGGCGCGGACGTCGACGCGAAGAGAACGTATTACTACCAGGACGAAGGAGTCTACGTGGGACTCTGCCCGCTCAACGGGGACATCGCGTACTTCGGATATCTGAAGAAGATCATCCTGACGCTTTATAACCTCGAGATGATTGAGGAGAAGAAGCTTCCGATCCACGGAGCCGGCATGGAGATCACCCTGAAGAACGGAAAGACGTACAATCTCGTTCTCTTAGGCGATTCGGGCGCCGGGAAGTCGGAGACGATGGAGGCCCTGAAGAGAATCGGAAGCGGGGAAATCGTCTCGATCAAGACGATCTTCGACGACATGGGGACCTTCTCGTACCGCGACGGGCAGGTGGTCTGCTCCGGGACGGAGACGGGCGCCTTCGTCCGCCTCGACGACCTGAGCCAGGGCTATTCCCTGCAGTCGGTCGATAGGGCGATCTACATCAATATCGACCGCACGAATTCGCGGGTCGTCATCCCGATCGAGACGTACGAGTTCTCGCGTTCGCTCCATAAGGTGGACATCTTCCTGCTCGCAGACAATTTCACGAAGGAAGAGAGCGGGGTGAAACGCTATACGGATCAGAAGGAAGCTGAAGCGGAATTCATCAAGGGAGAACGGGTCGCCAAGGGGACCACATCCGAAAAAGGAAAGGTCTCGACGTTCTTCGCGAATCCGTTCGGGCCGGTCCAGAAGGAAGAGGAGACGCGCCCTCTCATCGGCAAATACTTCTCCACCCTGTTCGCAGAAGGCGTCTACGTGGGAAGGCTCTATACGAAGCTCGCGCTCGATCCAGTGAACGGACCGGAAATCGGTGCGCAGGGAGTTCTGGAGCTGCTCTCCGCGCTGCAGAAGAAATAGGAACTGAGGGAACCTGACGGAAGGGTTCCCTTTTGTTGATGGAAAAAATACGGATGACAGGTTTGACTCCCGGGTTTACCATTTAATTAGTTCATACTAATAAATGGAGGAAAGGACGCATGAAAAACGAGGAATTCAAGGAAAACACGGTCGAGAAGACGCTCTCTATCCCCTGATGGTGCCGGGCGGTCGCGGCGAAGAAGCTTCCGCAGCTCCTTCCGGATTAGTACGCGATCGAGATCCTGCAGCGATGGGAGAAAAGAAGGCTCCGAGCGTGTTCTACCACTGCAGTGCGCGGCCCTAGCCGGGGCGAAGCGCCAGTACGATTTCAGCATCGAGATTTCGGATGATCTCTCTTCCCATCCGAAAGCGTGTTTCGTCGAGCTCGGGACGGGGCTTTCCTGTCTAAGAAGACAGATGAAGAACGAATCGAATCCGTGGTACAGCCTTGACCTAGAAGACGTGATCGCCTGCAGAAACAAATGCGTTCCGTCCTTGTAGATGGAGACGAACCTAATCTATGACCTGAACGATCCTTCTTAGATGAAGAAGATCCCTTACGATCCGGAAAACGGAGCGATCTTCCTTTCCGGAGGCGTCAAGCATGATTTCGACCGGAAACAGATTAAAAAAACTGTTGGAGAACATGGTCGAAGCATTCCCTGGAGCGGTCTTCGTGTTCGACACGGTCAGCATGAAGGAAGTAAGACAGGGCCAGGGACACGTGAAGGAAACTGAGAAGGAGACGAAGCTGAAATTCTATCTCGACGACGCCGGAAAGGAGTTTTCCCTCTATTCGGAGAAACGGACGGAGATTGTTCAAAAGAGCTATCTAGAAGGTTACAAAGCCCCGAAGATGCGTTGCAGCCTCTTAACGAAACTCTACGTCCGCTCGAAGCGGAAGAAGTCCTATATCGTCCGTCTCCGCTTCGCTCCGGAGCAGGAAGAAGCCCGAAAATAAAGGACTTCGGTATCCGTCTTTTTTCCCGGAAAAGCGTTCAAATATTTATTGACTAGAAAAAGCGTGTTTGCTATTATATTAAAGCGCTCGTCAGAGGAAAAGGATGCTTAGCTCAGTTGGGAGAGCATCGCCTTTACACGGCGGAGGTCATAGGTCCGAGTCCTATAGCATCCACCAGTCTCATCTGATACAGCGTTGACTCATGCCTTTGTGGAAGCTTAGCGAAGTGGCTAAACGCGGCAGACTGTAAATCTGTTCCTTCGGGTTCGGTGGTTCGAATCCACCAGCTTCCACCATTTCTTGGGGCATAGCCAAGCGGTAAGGCATCAGACTTTGACTCTGATATGCGTAGGTTCGATCCCTACTGCCCCAGCCAATTGGCTACAAAAGAAGACCGCCTGATCCGTTAGCTCAGCCGGTAGAGCACTTGACTTTTAATCAAGGGGCCGAGGGTTCAAATCCCTCACGGATCACCATCTCTTGATTAAATAAACCGAGAGAAACGAATGCTTCCGAAAGGAAGCTTTTTTCGTTCTATAAAAGATTATTCCCTTCTTTTTTTAAAACAAAAAGCTCCGGAGAGAAACTCCCCGAAGCTCTTGAAACACGGCTAAGCGGAAGTTGTGACGGCGACGGCCGTCCCGACCGCGGTCGAGGAAGTGACCGTCGTGCTGGTGCTGCCGACGACAATGACGACCTGGTGGGTCGCGTCCTGCGGGACGGAGTCGAGGACAAGGCTCGTATCCGCGGTGGCGGTGACGGTGACCGTGTAAATGTAAATCTGCGTCGTCGGATCGTAGGAGTAGACGTAGCCGATCACGGTCGCTTTGTCCGCATCCACGAAATGGAAGGAAAGGATGTCGGTGGCCGAAGACGTCCATGCCCCGTCGGTGTAGGCGTCGACATTATCCGAAGGAGCGCTGGTCCATTCGCTCTGTCCGGCGATGGATTCCTCCCAGTTCAATGTGATTGTGACGTCCCCGTCGCCTACGAATGTCACCACGCCGTCGGAAACGGTCGCGATGGAAGTGTCCGAGCTGGTCCAGTTGGTCACGGAAATCGTGTAGCCGCTGGTGGCCGAAGGCGTCTGAAGATGGAAGACGTCCCCGTTCTTGCCGGACGTGAACGTGTACGTGTCGGTGTACTGGTTCGTAATGGTTTCGGTCCAGACGTTGTACTGCTGGGTGATCTCGCGTTCCATCGTGAACTGCGTCGAATGGTCCCCGCTGTAGGAGACGGTGGACGAATTGACCTGCACGTCGACCCCGGACGCTTCGTACTGGACTTTCCCGGGCGAACTCGAACAGGTCAGCGTCCCGCCCGATCCGCTCGAAGCGGCAGAGTAGGTGAAGGTCATGCTGACGGCCGAGGAAGAAGGAACGATGGAGACGGCGGCGCTCTCTCCTCCGTCCTGGGCAGAAGAGACGGTCGAAGGAACCGAAGAAGAAACGTCCGCGGCAAAATCGACGCCCAGAGGATACTGGGTCGAAGTCACGTTCGAGCGGACGTGTTCGTTGATCGTCACGGCCGAATAGTTGGCGGTGCCTGCGCCGATGTCGAGATAAATCAGATAGGCGCCGGTCTTGCCGGAGACCGAACCCAAGGCGTATTCGCCGCTGTTGACCGGAATTTCGAAATAATACAGGGCTTTGTCCAGCATCGTCGGATTCGTAACGACCGACATGTCGAAGACGAGCTCGTAGGACGAATTCGAACTGTACGAATCGGTCTCTCCGCTATAGGCATAAACATAAGGATTATCTGCAGCTGCGGCTACTTCGTCCGTCGGCTGATAAATTTTGGAGATTTCCTTGATGGAAGAAATGGTATTGTCCGAATTGCGTTCGATCTTGTGCAAGGAGAAGAACGTATTGTTATTGCTGAAGTACGTCCCGGCATAGAAATTGATGTAACCGGTGCTCTGCAGGTTGAAATCAATCGAATTGTCGGGGACCTGGTAGTTGTAATAATCCGAATACGTGTCGACCGTGTTCCCGTTGCTGTCGGTCCTCGTCGTTTTTCCGTCCATGACTTTCGCATGTCCGACGGTCGAAAGATAGTCGGAGGAAATCTGCGCGTTCATGAAGTGCAGGCCGTAGACGTTGCTCTGGTTCAGCAAAACGTTCTGCAGGCCTTCGCGGGACTTCTTGTACCGCGCCAGATGCAGGGCGCTGCGGTAGTCGTTCTTCGTCATCGAGGAACCGAACGTGTTGGTGTACGTACTGCTGACGGTCGTGTTCGAAGAGTTGTAGGAATCGCTGATCAGCGTCCAGCCGTGCCCCTGCGTCGTGTCGTAGGTAACGATTTCCGGCGCCGTGCTGGAGGTATAAGTGGTGACGTTCGAGCCAATCGATGCGCTCAGGTTCGAAATTCCGTATTTGGAAACACGGATGTTACCGATCGTGTTGCCGTTGCTTCCGCCGGAAACAACGTAGCCCGTATTCGTGTCGGCCGGATTCGCATCAGGAGACGTGGTTCCGTCCGAATTGGTCGCCCAGGTCAGAGGGAAATACGTCGCGTTCGTATTAAAGGTAGGATTTTTGGTTGTGGTCGTCGTAGTATAATCTTCCGATTCGATTCTGTCCGTCGTACTTTCCGTCATCGTTGTCGAATAGGAAGAATCGAAAGAATAATCGTAAATCAGCTGGAACGTGTCCGCCGTGGAAGTGGAACTCGAAGCGGTCCAGCTGCTGCCGGAATAATACATATAATACGTTGTCGATCCTCCCCACCAGTTCGAATACGAAGCGGCGAGGCGGTTGCTGCTGTCGAGCGAATAATATGCGTTTTCGCTTTTAACGATAACAACGGCGTAATTGGAACTATAGTACCCCAAGTGAACGCTGGAATTGGTCGTCGGGTAATAACCGGTGCTGTCGGTTCCCCACGTAGTGGCGCTCCTTTTGTCCGTTCCGGCAGATGCTGTATAGCTATTTGCATAGTTCAAATACACCCCTTTGGAAGAGTCGTAAATATAGAAATTGCCCGAAGCAGAACCCGTGCCGAACGTCCATTGTCCGGCGGAGGTGGAGTAATAGAACGCATAGGACGTCCCGGAAGTATCCGTATACATAAGATTCGGGGAAGAATAGCTCCAGGTCGTCGTGGAGGCGGTCGTATCGAAAGAATACGATGTTCCGGAAACATTCATGTAATATTTCGTTCCGCCGATAATCGTAAAAAGTTTTCCGTGTTCCAGATAAAAGCTCGTGCTGGAATTATAGGAAAAAGTCTGGCCGTTCGAAGTGATGGTCGAAGCATAAATCCAGGAGTACGTGTGTGTCGTAACCGTGTCCGTGGCATTAGAAGCCGTGTTATCCTGCGAACCGCCGTGCAGATAAATGAAATTGTCTTGGGGGCCCGTAACAACGGAACTTAAATTCGAGGACGAATACGGTCTGGAAATCGTAAAGGAAGCCGTGGCATTTCCATCGGCATCTCTCACGGTCGTTCCCTCGGAACGGAAAGTAAGTTTGGTCATAGTGGCGGTGATTGTGTACAGATTGCTCGTCCCGGTTACTTCCGTCGTGGTCGTCCCGTCGGCGTGCACCGTCACGGTTTCGGAGGTGTTGTAGTAGATGTCCGAAGTCGAAGAGCCGTTTGAAACCGTGGTCGCCGAACGGATCTTGTCGAGATTGGTGTACATCGTCTGCATATCGACCGAAGAATTCCAGTTCGTTCCTCCCTGGCTGGAGTTCGGATTCACGATGACCGGCGTCTTGGCCGTGTCGTCCCGGACGCTCAGTTTCTTTAAAGCCCTGTCGGTCGCGTAACCGACCAAGGAGTAATCCGAAATGTTCGACGTAATCGAAGGAATCGCGCTTGCGCCTTCCTTGGCCACGATGGCCGAATTGTTGATCTTGACGCCGGACAGCGTCCCGTTGTCGTATCCGCAGGCCAGACCGACCAAGGTTTTCGAGCTCGTGCTCTTCACGGTCAGGCCGTCCAGCCCGACGTCCACGATCTGGTTTGTCGAAGTCTCGTAATTTCCGTCCGCCGGGACGTTGTTGTACTGTCCGACGACGCCGAAAAAACCGACGATGTTGACTTCGTCCCCGACGGAAGCGACCGTATACGGTTTGGATTTGTAATCGGAAAGTCCGTTCGAGACGGTCAGGTTCTTGACGGAATGCCCTTTCCCGTCGAAATGTCCGATGAAAGGATATGTTGAGGTTCCGATTGGAGGAAGGGCCGTATAGCCGCTCATATCGACATCGTTGGCCAGTTCAAAATAGACCGTGTCGAGCTTCGGGTCCGTATCGTCCCCGTCCTTGTTGAATTCGCCCATGTACTGCAGCCAGGCGAGGTTATAAAGATGGCGCTGGTTGCTGATGCCGTACGGATCGTCCTTCGTACCCGTCCCGTAGGCGAAATACTTTCCTTCGGTCGTCCCGGTGATGTCCGACCTCTGTTCGAGGACGTCCCTCCCGGTGAACCAAGCCCCGCTGAAAGCAACGGCCGCCAATACGGTCGTTACCAGCGAGATGAAAGGGATGGCCCAGAGCCATTTTTTCGAAAGGGGTGTTTTCATAATCTTGAATGGATCAGATACTCATCTTGTAATCGCAATAGAATCGGAGGACATCGTTGGAAACGGTATCGTTCCCGATGTTGAGGGAATAGATGTAGGTGACCGAGTCCGGACAGTACTCGGCTTCGACGGCGACGTATTTAGCCGAAGAGAACGAGCTGTAGTTCGCCGTGTAGGAGGTCGTTCCGTCCGAGGAAGTAGAAGCCATCATCGACTCGAAAGCATCGAATTCCTGGCGGTATCCGCTTTCGCTGTAGTCGTAGCGGGAGTCACTTGTATCGGAGTTGATAGCGTAGAAGCTCGACCAGTCCGTCCAGTAATCCGTCCAGGCGGTCGGAGCCTTCCCCGTCGGAGTCAGATAGGACGAGGAGCTGAGGTCGAGATAGGAGGTCCCCTGATCGGTCACGGTCGCGACGGCCGCGCTTAAGGCCGCCGAACGGAATTCCACGACGGAGCTCAGCGGGTTCGAAGTCTTCTGAATCTGGTTATAGACCGTTCCGTCCGTACCGGTATGCAGATTCGCCAGGGCGTTGATCCAGGCGATGTCGGTGCTCAGAGTGACCGCGACGTCCGTATCGTCGGTGATGATCGCGTCTTCGCGGAACTTGACGACGTAGAGGAGCGTATGGTAAGGCGAAGACAAGGAGAAGTATCCGAAGGTGGAGTCCGAATCGTTATCGTACTTCGGAGCCGTATAAGTGATGCTCGGAGCATCCCCGCGTTCGCCAAACGTGCAGACGAGCAGGGGCGAGGATTCGAACTGGTCGGCGCTGCTGTCCGTCGAGGAGGTGTCGGCTCCGCGGTGGCGGTAGATCGAGACCGATTCGATGAGACCGGTGCTCTTTGCGGTGAAGTTATCGGTGGCGGTATCAGCCGCGCGGATGGAGTTGTACCAGGCGAGGGAACCCAAGAGCAAAGAAAGTACCGAACACATGAGGATCGATATGCACATCAGGATGTACCGGGTTTTTAAAGACTTCGTCATACGCAAGCCAAAGTTCTCCCTCAGGTTCCTTATGGCAACTGGCTGCCCCCTAAGACCGTTTCCGGACTTACGGGCCCTTTAGCTTTGCGACATCAGATTACTCTGATTTTGCTTTTTACAAGCTTATTTTAGAAAAAAGACTTAAAAACATGCAAAAGCAGGCCCGCACAGGTGCCTGTTTAACGAAAGACGAAAATACAAATTTAATAGTTTCAAACCACCGGAAAGGCCAAAGTAGGGGAACGAAATCGTTTAACATCGTTTGTAATTAGTTTAACGCTAGAAAATAAGGCAACTAAAAATTCCGCTTAAAAAAATTTATACCCCGCGAAACGTTAGTTTTATGGGGTTTAGAGCCTTTTTTTTGCCGGAAAGTGCCTTGGCAGGATTCGAAAAGGCAAACTATTAAAATATTCTCATTATCGTTCTCTAAAATCAATCTAATGGCCCGATTTGCTTCAGATAATTGCCGCCCGTCCCTTTTCTGGGTTCCCGGATTTCCCGCTTTTAAGGGTGCTCCCGTCCCTTCACTTTTTCTATCGTAAATCCGTTAACCGAAGGGCCCTTCCCCGATTGCCTTAACCGGGAGAAAAAAGCATAGACATAAAAGGCGAAAAATGGTATATTATCATTCGCTAGCCAACCATGCCCAGATGGCGGAACTGGTAGACGCACAGGACTTAAAATCCTGCGGAGTAAAATCCATGCCGGTTCGATTCCGGCTCCGGGCACCATTCGCTGGATAAAAACGCTTGATGCATCGCTGCATCAAGTTTTTTTATATTTTTTTGAATCCGTCCGGGGAGTTTTTTCCGTATTTGGCCCCGATTGTCCTTGAACCGGAAAGTTCTGAAAAATCCGGTAATTTCCCCTTGAATCTCTTCCAATCATTCGTGAACTTCTTTCGGGACGGAATCTTTTCCGAATCCCTTTCCCTTTCCTTCCCTAATGTATATGGGATGGAAAAGAGCTTTGTCTGCCCGCGCTGCGGAAACGCGGATCCGCGCTACATCGGGTACCGAAACGAGAAACCTTACTGCCGCAAATGCATCTCCTTCTCCGGAAGAGAGGTCCAGGAGAAAAAGAAAGACACGTCGTTTCTCCGCCTTTCCTTATCGTATCCGCTTTCTCAAGAGCAGGAGAAAATCTCAAAAGGCGTCCTGAAGAACCTGAAGGCCGGTCACGATTCGCTGATCTACGCCGTGACCGGGGCGGGCAAGACGGAACTCGTCTACGCCTCAGTCGAGTACGTCCTGAAGAGGAACGGGAACGTGGGGTTCGCCGTCCCGCGAAGGGACGTCGTCCTCGATCTCGAGCCTCGTTTTAAAAGCGCCTTCAAAGGCGCGAAGGTCGTGACCGTCATCGGGAACCATACGAAGGTCCTCAACGGGGACATCCTGCTTTTAACCACGCATCAGCTCTACCGTTACCCGCGTTTCTTCGATCTGCTGATCCTCGACGAAATCGACGCGTTCCCGTATAAAGGGAATTCCCTTTTGCAGAAGTTCACGCTGGAGTCGGTCAAGGGCAACCTCGTCTTCATGAGCGCCACCCCGGGCAAGGAGGATTTCGAATGGATTAAAAAAAGAAAAGGAAAGGTCTTCACGCTCAACAAACGGTTCCACCGCCATCCTCTTCCTGTCCCGGTCTATAAAAAGAGCACGTATTTCCCTCTCCTAACGGGGATGAAGGAATTAAAAAGACTCACGGACGGCGGGAAACAGGTGTTCTTCTTCGTCCCCACGATCGAACTCGGGGAGAAGATTTCCCCTTTGATCCTTCTTCTGGTCAAAGGCGGGGCGTTCGTCCATTCGGAAGATCTTAGGCGCGAAGAAAAGATCTCCGCCTTCAAGGAAGGAAGATACCGTTACCTCGTCACGACCTCCATCCTCGAACGGGGCGTCACGGTCAAAGGCCTTCAGGTCATCGTCTACGGAGCGGACCATCCCCTCTACACGAAGGAGACCCTGATTCAGATTGCCGGGAGGGCGGGAAGAAAGAAGGAGGAGCCGGACGGGGAGGTCCTGTTCATCGGAAGGAAGGATAATGAAGCAATCGAAGGAGCAATTCGGGAAATTCAGAGGCTTAACAGAGAGGCAGGTCTGTAAAGTCTGTTTCAAAGACATCCGCCCGGCCCGACTTCTCGAACTGCTGAATCCGGACGTACCGCTCTGTTCCTCCTGCTTCTCCTCGTTCGGACAAAGCCTGAAGCGGATTTCTTTCGAAGGAAGACCTCTATATTACCTTTCCCCGTACAGAGCGCCTTTAAGCACGCTTCTGATTCAGTACAAGCAGGTCCTCGACGTCGAGCTCGCCCCGGTCTTCCTCAGTTACTACGCCCCTTTCTTACGGATCCTCTTCTCCGGTTATTATCTCGTCCTGGTCCCTTCAAGCCCGTCCCATTTGAAAAAGCGCGGATTCGACCATCTCGCCCTGATCTTCAACAGCCTCCATCTTCCCCGCCTCGACGTCTTAGAGAAAGGAGAAGGGAAGGAACAGAAGCGTCTCGGGGCCGAGGAAAGGAAGAAAGCCGCCACGCTCTTCACGCTGAAGAACGGAGAATCCGTCCGAGGAAAGAAGATCCTTTTATGCGACGACGTCCTGACGAGCGGAACAAGCTTAAGGACGTGCCTTACGCTTCTCGAGCGCTGCTCCCCGAAGAAAGTCGTCCTCTTCGTCCTGATGGACGACCAGGTCAGGGAATAAGTCTTGAAGGGACGACGGAATTACGCCCGAAAATTCTTGGTTTTCATGGTTGATTTTCTCTTCTTAAGAGGGTATTATTATTCGTGCTTGGGGATTAGCCAAGCGGTAAGGCAATGGACTCTGACTCCATGATGCAAAGGTTCGAATCCTTTATCCCCAGCCATCTTGGTAAGTAAAAAGGCCGGTAAATCCGGTCTTTTTGTTTTTACTTCTGGTAGGTCTCGCCCGCGTTAATCTTGAACGCACGGTAGACCTGTTCCAATACGATTAAAAGCGTCATCGGATGCGTGAACGTCAGCTTCGAGAAGCAGTAGCGTTCCTTCGCCTTCTTCCTTAACAGGTCGGAAAGCCCGTAGGACGAACCGACGACGAACACAAGAGAGGACACTCCTCCGTCGATCTGTTTTTTTAAGGACGAAGCGAACTCTTCCGAGTCCAACTCCTTCCCGCGCAGGTCGCATAAGTACAACGTATCCTGGTTCTTTAAACCCGAAAGGACGCGCTCCGCCTCGCTATCGAGCGCCTTTCGTATTTCCCCTTCCGAAGGGCTGCCCGGAAGCTTCTCCTCGTCGATATAATCCAGCCGGACCGAGGCGTATTTACTTAATCTTTTCAGATATTCGGCGTACCCTTCCTTCAGATACGCGTCCTTCACTTTCCCGATCAGGACGAAACGGATCTTAATCATGGGAGAGGTAGTCTCCGCCTTTGAGGACTTCGGCGGCCGGAGCGCAACGCACGAGGATGCCTTCCGGGACTTCCCCTTTCTGGGCGGTCATGACCTTCTCGTACGTCTCTAAACAGACCTCCGGGGTGTTGCATTCCTCGGACAGGTGGGCGAACGTGATTTCCTTCGTGTCCGGTCCGATGAGGTTCGAAAGGTACGTCGAAGCCTCGACGTTGTCCATATGACCCTTGTCGGAATGGATGCGCCGAATCAGCGGCGCCGGGCGGGACGAATTATAAAGCATCGCCACGTCGTGGTTCGATTCGAACACGTAATAGGTCCTGTTCGCAATCCGTTTCAGGACCGAATCCCTTAAATACCCCGTGTCCGTGATGTAGACGAGCGATTTCCCCTGCGATTCAACGAGGAACCCGCAGGTGTTCGGGACGTCGTGGGATAAGCGCAAAGGCGTGATCGTCAGATCCTTATAGACCGAAGGGACGTTGAACTCGAACGTGTGGTCCGGGTCCGTATCGAATTTCCCGTCGAGCATGCCAGGATACGTCCAGAACTTTTCCTCGGGGAAAAAGCGCAGGCCATCGATGTGGTCCCCGTGGGAATGCGTGATATAGATGCGTTCGATGTCGTCATAACCCAATCCGCACGAAGATAGGGCGGAAAGCATCTGCTTTTTGGTCTTAATGCCGCAGTCGATGAGGACGTTCGCAACGTCGGTCTGAATCAAAGTCGAATTTCCGGTCGATCCGGAAGCGAGAACAGCGTAACGGAACATAAAAATGGCGGTAATTCCTTTCTATTCGTCGGGTCCGAAAGAACCCGGATCTTCCCCGAAGGAACCTTCGCCCACCTGGGCTTCGAAGCGGCAGGTGTCCTTGTAGAACAGGAACTGCACCTTCCCGATCGGGCCGTTGCGGTTCTTGGCCAGATACACGGTCGTGTCTGACACGTTGTTGTCCTTAGGCTGTTCGGAAGTCTGCGGAGCCTGGTACGAGCCGGCCTTGTCGTTGTTCTTTTCGTTCATCTGGGCCTGGTAGTCCGGACGGTAGATGAAGAAGACCATGTCGGCGTCCTGCTCGATGGAACCCGAGTCGCGGAGATCGGAAAGGCCGGGGACGTGGCTCTGTCTTCCTTCGACGGCGCGCGAAAGCTGGGCCAAGACGAGCGCGGGGACGGAAAGGTCCCTCGCCATCGCCTTCAGGTTGCGCGTGATGTCCGAAACTTCCTGTTGGCGCGAAACGTTGGAATTGTGGTTCTTGGAAACGATGAGGCCGAGGTAGTCGATGACGATCAGGGCCAGATCCGGATGCTGCGCCTTGAGCTTCCTGGCCTTGGCGTAGATGTCCTGCATGGTCTGGGACGAGGTGTCGTCGATAAAGAGCGGTTCGCTCTGCAGCGTCTGGACCGCCGCGGCGATCTTGCGCTCGTCTTCCCCTCCGGACGTGCGGAAATTATCGAGATCGATACTCTTGATCCTGTTGCTCGGAACCCCCGACTCGTTCGAAAGGAGACGGAGCAATATCTGCTCGGCCGACATTTCGAGCGAGAAGATGGCGACCGGTTTTCCGGACTTGGCGATGCGGTGGGCGAAATTCAGAGCCAGCGCCGTCTTGCCGACGGACGGACGTGCCGCGAGGATGATGAGGTCCGACGGATGGAAACCGCCGGTCAGTTTGTCCACGTCCTCGTACCCTGTCGGATAACCGGTGATGTACGGATCCGTGATGTTCTGCTCCTGTCGGAACTTCAGATCGTTCGCGAACTGTTCCTTCATGCTCTTGAAGACCGACCGCGTGTCCCGGAAATCCGAGATGCGGCGGTCCTTGGTGACTTCGAGGATGTCGTGCTCCGCCTGACCGAGAAATTCCGAGATGTCCTCGACCGGCTTGTTGTTGAAGTCGTTCTCGATCTGGTGGATCTTATCGAAGAAATGGCGCGCGTCCGCGTTGTCCTTGATGATGTCGATGTTTCCGTCGATTTCGTCCGGCAGCGGCGCGTTCGAGATGGTCTCGATGTAATAGGATTCCCCGCCGATTTTCCCGAGATCCTTCTTCGAGCGGAGGTACGCCAAAAAAGTCTCCGCGTTCGCGTCCCCGGTCTGGTTTCTCAGCTCGGACAGGTCCTCGAAGAGAACGCGGTTCGGGCCTTCGAAGTCGTCGGCCTTGAGGCGGGAGATCACGCGGTAATAGACTTCCTTGTTCTGGATGCAGGCCCCTAAGAGCGCCTGTTCCGCTTCCCTGACGTTCGATTGATCTTCAAAAGGCATAAGGCGGTTTTCCCTCAAAATCCGATAGACGGATTTACTTCTGTTCCTCAACGAGGACGTTCACGGTTCCGACGACGTCCTTGTAGAGCTCTATGCGCATGGACGTCTTGCCGAAAGCGTTGATGATGTAGTGGTCGATGAACTTTCTCTTGTCGATGAAAATATTATAGTCCCTGCGGAGCTTCTCCTCGATCGATTTCGTCGAGATCGTCCCGACCATCGATCCGCTCTTACCGGCCTTGGCCTTGAAGACCAGGGTGATCTTGCTCAGCTGCTCGGCGACTTTCTGCGCGTCTTCCTTCTTCTTGGCTTCTTCGGCCGCCTCGTCCTGCAGCATCCGGTGATATTCGTTCAGGGCAGCGTTATCGAGAATCTTCCCGAGTCCGCGGGGGATGATGTAATTCGCCCCGTAGCCGTCGGAGACTTCTTTGATTTCCCCGCGCTTTCCGAGGTTCTTAACGTCCTTCATCAGTAAAATCTTCATATGTTTATTCTCCTTTCTCTCCGTTCTTCAAGGCGGACGCGTCCGAGGCATCCGCGAGATATTCGTCCAAAACGTGCTTCAGTTCGATTTCCGCCTGGTCGAGCGTGATGTTCGTCATCAGGGTCGCCGCCTGCGAGAAATGGCCTCCGCCGTGGTTGAGGTGGTTCATGATCATCGGCAGGTTGATCATGCCGTTGCCGCGGGCGGAAATGTAGACCTGTTTCTCGGCCGTATACCCTAAGGCGAACGCCGCGCGCACGCCTTCGACTCGCGTCAGTTCGTTCGCGGAAATCGCCAGAATCGGCCCGTTCACGAGCTCGGTCTCCGGGGCTTTCGCAATCAGAATGTCGTGGGAATACGAATCGAGGTTTGCGAGAATCCTCGACTTGATTTCGAACGTCTCGAAGTCCTGTTTCAGGAATTCCTTGGCCATGCGGTCGTCCGCGCCCATCTGGTTCAAAGCTATGACCGCCTCGTAGGTCGAGTTCCGCGTATGGACTAAGAAGTTCTGCGTGTCGAGCAGGATGCCCGAGAGCATCAGCGTCGCGATGTAATCCGGGACGTTAATCGTGAACGGATACGACAGGCAGTATAGGGTCACGAGTTCGCAGGTCGAAGACGAGGACGCGTCGACGTGTTCGAAGGCTGTGTCCTTGAACGAATCGGCTTCCTTGACGTGGTGGTCGATGATGGCGATTGTGTTCTCCGATCCACGGTAGAGTTCCGGATAGATCGACTGCGCGGGACGGTTGTGGTCCACGGCAACGATGAGCGTATCGTCCCCCTTCATGTCGTCCGCCTGCGAGAACGAGACGAAGACATTCTTGAAGAAATTCGGTTCCGTCGAAGGGAGGAGCTGCCTTGCGGCCGCGTCCGTCTGATTGTTAACGTTCTGCGAATCGTAGACGATGTTTACTTTGAATCCGTCGTACCTGTGCGGGAGGGACATGCAGATCGCGTAGACGCCTAAGGCCGAGGCGATAGCGTCCATATCCGCGTTGCGGTGCGGGACGATCAGGACGTTCGAGGCTTTCGACACCGTCGTGGCGAACTGGCGAGCGAAGATCTTGATTTTGGTGTTCGACGTGGCGATCATGTTCTCGCTCGTCTGGCCGCCGTAGGCCATCATGCTCTCCCCGAAGCGGGCCACGACCGCCTGGTTGCCGCCACGGACGATGACGTAGTCGAGCGCCTGGCGCGCCAGTTCGTCGTTTTCCGCGAAGGCCCGGTCGCCCAGACCTATGCCGATCGAGAGCGTGAGCCCCAGATCCTTCAGCGGGTTGTCCTCGCCGTCGTTGTTCTTGAAGGTCGTCGCGAAGGATTTCAGGATCGAGAAGCGGTCCGTTTCCATCAGACGGAGGTTTTCCTTCGTGCAGATGAGGATGAAATAATCCGGACGCAGCGATTTCACGAGGCACTTGTAGCGCGAGAAATAATCGATGACGAGCTTGCGGATCGTCGCGTCAACGTCCGCCTTCATCTGTTCGTCCGAAGTGTTGATGTCCGAATAGAAGTTGACGTCGATATAACCGATGCAGGTCTTCCCGTCGTCCTCTCTCTTCTGGACGAGGGTCAGATCCGTGACGTCTTTGAGGATCAGCAGGTTCGCGTCGCGTAAGAACTTCGCCGAATAATCCTTGTTCTGGTAACGGAACTCGACCTCCGTAGCCGGGGAATCCGAGTCAATAAGCTCAGAAATCTTAGGCGAAAGAGAAGAAGCCGGCAGATCGACCAGGTTCATGCCGACCGAGGCAAGGAACGGGGAGACCCATAAAATCGTCGGGTCGCGCCTATTCAGGATGTCGTTCTTATCGAGGACGATCATTCCGATCTTGCCGAAGGCGTAGGTTTCCGCGACATCGTTTCCGATGGCTTCGGATGCCTTCCGGTCGGAAGTGTGGCTCGCCGCCTGCAGCTTCGTGATGAAATAAGACGCGCCCAGAAGCGCCTGGATTGCGACGTAACCGGCCAAAGCGAGGACGGCCACCAGGTACATCTTGAAGTTGCGGATATTCTCCGCGTCGTCGGCCGGAACGATTAAGAACCAGCACAGCAAAAGCACGACCGTCGCCGCAAAGACGAAAGCGAAGAGCAGCCACACCGCTAGACGCATTCTTTTCAACTGTTGTTCCATAGCTTTTCCCCGACGTGTTTTCTTCTTTCTTCCTTATTGCTTTATTATTATATCGAATAGTTTCCCCAACTCCATAAATATTTACTCCGCGAAAACTTCTGACTTTTGAAGAAAACGCCTATAATAAATAGAGCCCACCGAAAGGAGCGGATTCCCCTATGCCGGTCATACCGAAGGAAAAGAAAACAAGCATCGCCATTAGTCTCATCGATTTCGTCCTGGCGGCAGGATACGTCTTCTGCCTTTTGGCTTTCCGCGCTTTCCGGAACACCGGAACATTCGATTTCAACCTGATCGTTCAGGAATTCATGAACGATTTCAAGGCGTTCAACTATCGTTCCCTGCGCGCGTACTACAAGGCACTTTTGGTCTTCCTTCCGTTATTGGGCGGAATTCTCGGCCTCTTCGGACGGGGAGGAAGGTTCTTCAACATCTGCGCGTTCGGAAGCGTCCTGTTCGCTTTGACCTCCCTCGTCTGCTACCAGATGCACCGCGGGATGAAGTTACTGGACTTTTCGAATCTCTCGGAAGTCTGGCTTTCAATCGGCATCCTCGCCGCGATGGTCTACCTGATCCTATCGACGGTGAATCTCTTCAAATCGAAATAAACCCCTGTACAAGCATCTTTTTCCCCATATCGGGAACGGCATGCTAAGATAACTTCTGTTAAGATCATTTTTGTAAGGAAAATAACCAGTATGGCAGCAACCAATGAAACCATCGCCTTGCCGAAAGGCACGCTCGTAAACGACGCGGACGACCCGATCATCCCGCAGATCAAGGAAGTCCTCGAGAAACTCTCCGTCTTCATCCAGAGGGACGGCGGGGATCTCGCCTTCGAAGGCTGGAATCCCGCGAGCAAGACCGTCTACATCTCTTTGACCGGAGCCTGCCGCGGATGCATGTACATCGATTCCACCTTGACCGACGGAGTCGAAGCCATCCTCTCGGAAGAAGTTCCGGGCGTCGATCACGTCCTCGAAGTCTCCGGTGCCGCTTCCGCCCCGAGCTATTTCTAAAGAAAAGAACGGAATCCGTCCATTGAAAAACGTCCGAATCATGAGGTGAGACCCAAAAGTTGGACTTCCAACTGGAGGGGCTCACCTCAGAATCAACGGACGTTTTTTTATTCCCTGTTCGGAAGGCGGCCGAATTTCTGGATGTGGATCATCAGCGCATTGATGTCGGAAGGATGGACGTTCGTGATCCGCATCGCTTCCCCGACCGTGTGGGGCTTGACGAGGGCGAGTTTCTCGCGCGCCTCCAAAGACAGCCCGTCGAGATGCTGGAAATCCAGCCCTTCGGGGATCCTTACGTTCTCGTAGGTCTTCAGCTTCTGCGCGTTCTTGATCTGCATCGCGATGTAGCCTTCGTACTTCACTTCGATTTCGAGTTTCTCGGCGAGCACGTCGTCGATCTCGGGCAGTTCCGGACGGATCTTCCTCAATCCGTTATAGGTCACACCCTGGCGCTTCAGCAAGGAATAATAGGAAGTTCCCGGATCCGGCGTCTCGAATCCGAGCGACTCGATGTAGTCCCTGCCTTCGAGGGAATTCCCGAGGTAGAGCTTCTTCAACTGCGCCCGGATGTTCTCGATGATCCGGTCGCGCTCAAGGAGCCTGTCGTACCGTTCCTTCGAGTTCAGCCCGAGCTCGTACCCGTATTTCATTAAGCGCGAATCCGCGTTGTCGGAGCGGGTCAGAAGACGGTACTCCGAACGCGAGGAAAGCAGGCGGTATGGCTCGTCCGTCCCGCGGGTGAAGAGGTCGTCGATCATGATTCCGATGTAGCTCTCGTACCGTTTCAGGATGAACGGAGGCTTCTTATCGATGTAGAGGGAAGCGTTGATGCCGGCCATGAGGCCCAAGGCGGCGGCTTCCTCGTACCCCGAGGTGCCGATGATCTGGCCGGCTCCGAAGAGACCTTTGATCTTCTTCAGCATCAGGTTGTAGTCGAACTGAAGTGGCTTAATCGCGTCGTACTCGATCGCGTAGGCGTACTTCAGGATGCGGGCGTGTTCGAGCCCGCGGACGGAATGGATCATCTCTTCCTGGACGTACGGCGGCATCGATGTCGAGAAACCGGAGACATAGGTCGAATTCATCATCAGGGATTCCGGCTCGAGGAACAGCTCGTGGCGGGGTTTATCCGCAAAACGCACGACCTTCGTCTCGATGGAGGGGCAGTAACGCGGTCCGATTCCCTTGATCACCCCGCCGTACATGCTCGATTCGGAGAGGTGCTGACGGATGATTTCGTGCGTACGCGCGTTCGTGTACGTCAAAAAGCAGGGGACCTGCTTATCGAGCGGAACGAACTTGGTCGTGTCGTACGAGAAAGCGAGCTTCGCGTCCGAGCCGTACTGCGGCTCGAGGCCATCCCAGTCGATCGAAGACGGATCGAGACGCGGCGGCGTGCCGGTCTTGAGGCGGAACAGCTCGATTCCGTGGCGCATTAAGGACGCGGAAAGCCCGTGGGCGGGCTTTTCCCCGTCCGGGCCTCCGTCGACGGAAGACAGTCCGCGCATGATCTTCGACTCGAGATGCGTCCCGGTCGTCAGAATCACGGCCTTCGCCGCGATGAAGGAGCCGTCCTCGATTTCGATCCCCGTGACGGTAGAGGAAGAATCCGTGACGATTTCCTTCGCTTCGTGTTCCTCGATTGTGAGATTGGGGACGGTGGCGAGATATTCCTGCATGCCTCTCGGATAAAGGAGCTTGTCCTCCTGGGCGCGCAGAGACTGGACGCCCGGACCTTTCGAGGTGTTCAGAAGCTTAATCTGGAGATAGTGTTCGTCGGCGATTTTTCCCATAATTCCGCCCAGAGCGTCGATTTCGCGGACGACGATTCCCTTGGCGGATCCGCCGATGTGCGGATTGCAGGGCATATTCGAAATCATCTTCTTATTCAGACAGATAAGAAGCGTCTTCTTCCCCATTTTCGCGGCGGCGTACGCCGCTTCGGAACCGGCGTGTCCCCCGCCGACGACGATGACATCAAAAGTACGTGTTTCCATAAATTAATAAGGGGCCTTTTAGATAAAGGCCCGGAGCGCGGTCTAACCGACCGACCCTTCCATATCCAGCCTAATCAGCTGGTTCAGCTCGACGGCGTATTCCATCGGAAGTTCCTTGGCGAACGGCTCGATGAAGCCCATGACAATCATATGCATGGCTTCTTTCTTTGAGAGACCGCGCGACATCAGGTAGAACAGCTCGTCCTCGTCGATCTTCGAAACGGTCGCCTCGTGTTCGAGATACGAAGTCTTGTTATCGACCCTGTTGGTCGGGATGGTGTCCGAAGCGGAGGAATCGTCGAGAATCAGCGTGTCGCATTCGATGTGGCCGCGGGAATTGTCCGCGCCTTTGGTGATGTCGCAGAGACCGCGGTAATTCGCGACCCCGCCCTCCTTGACGACCGACTTCGAGATGATCTGGGAAGTCGTGTCTTTCCCGAGGTGAATCATCTTCGCTCCGGCGTCCTGGTACTGTCCCTTGCCGGCGACGGCGATCGAGATGCAGGAGCCGCGGGAACGGTCGCCTTTCAGGATGCAGGCCGGATACTTCATGTTCAGCTGCGAACCGACGTTCCCGTCGATCCATTCCATCAGGCCGTCTTCTTCGACGATCGCGCGCTTCGTGACGAGGTTGACGATGTTGTTCGACCAGTTTTGGATGGTCGAATAGCGACATTTCGCGCGCTTTCCGACGTAGATTTCGACGACCGCGGCGTGCAGGGAGTCCTTCGAATAGATCGGGGCTGTGCAGCCTTCGACGTAGTGCACGGAAGCGTCGTCGTCGACGATGATCATCGTGCGCTCAAACTGGCCCGAGCGCTCGTTGTTGATACGGAAGTACGACTGAAGAGGCTTTTCGAGCTTCACACCTTTAGGGACGTAGATGAACGAACCACCCGACCAGCACGCGCCGTTCAAAGCCGCGTACTTATTGTCCGTATAAGGAACGAGTTTTCCGAAATACTTCTTGAAGAGCTCCGGATACTGCTTCAGAGCCGAATCCGTATCGAGGAAGATGACGCCTTTCTCCTGGACCTCGGCCAGCATGTTGTGATAGACCGCCTCGGACTCGTACTGGGTCGAGACGCCGGCGAGGAATTTCTTCTCCGCTTCCGGGATGCCGAGCTTCGTGAACGTGTTCTTCACGGTCTCCGGGACGTCGTTCCACGACTTGGAGACCTTGTCGGACATCCTCGTGAAATACGTGTAGTCCTGAAAGTTCAGAAACGAAAGATCCGGTCCGAAATGGGGCTGGTGGTGCTGCTCGAATTCCTTCAGGGAGGCGAGGCGGTACTGAAGCATCCACTCCGGCTCGTGCTTCTGCTCGGAGATTTCTTTGACGATATCTTCGTTCAGGCCTTTCGGCGTCTTGAAGATCGAGACGTCCTTGTCCTTGAACTCGTAGCGGGAACGGTCGAGATCGATGTCCTCGATCTTGCTTTTATTTTCCTTTTCCATGCTGTTTTTCTTCCTCCTCTTCCTCGGCGACGAGCTTTTCAAATCCCCGCCAGGAAATGTTCGCGCAGGTGATTCTCGAGGGCTGGCGGTAGGTGTTGACGAAGGCGATGGCTTCGCCGACAGCGCTCTCGTCAAAATCCTGCTCGTTCAGCATCTTGTTGAACTGTTCCATGATGTAGTTCGCCTCTTTGACCGTTTTCCCTTTTAAAAGGGTCGTCATAATCGAAGTCGAAGCGGTCGAGATGGCGCAGCCTTTCCCGTGCCAGCAGACGTCCTTCACTTTTCCGTCCTCGAAAAGAATCTGCAGATAGATGTCGTCGATGCAGGACGACGAATCCATGTGTACCGTCAGATACTTCAGATCGTCCGTCTCGCGGAAATTCCGCGGGCGGGAATAGTGGTCCATGATGATTTCGCGGAGCATCTCCGTGTTTTCGCTAATTGAAGAAGGCATCGAGGAAATCTCCTTTCTTGTCCAAGGCGTCGGCGAGCTGGTCGACGTCCTGTTCGTCGTTGTAGAAATAAATCGAAGCGCGCACCGTCCCGTACGTCTTTAAGAAATCCGGAAGGAGCTTGGCGCAGTGCAGTCCCGAACGGACCGCGATCCCGTACGAATTCAAAAGCGTCCCTTCGTCCTGGGCGAACACGCCCTTGACGTTGAAGGTCACGATCCCGCTTTCCGCGCCGGGGTTATAGATTACGACCGAATCGTTCTTCTCCATCCTTTCGACGAGGCGCTTTCTCAGCTTTCTCTCCTGCGCTCCGATCGCATCGAACCCGATGGAAGAAAGATAGTCGCACGCCGCGGCAAGCCCGAGGGCTCCGGCGACGTTCTGCGTCCCGGCCTCGAACTTGTACGGGGCTTCTTCGTACGTGACGTTTCCTTCCTTATCGAAGCGGGCGTTCATACCCCCGCCGGTCAGAAGCGGCGGAATCCTGTCAAGGAGTTCCTTCTTCCCGTACAGGACGCCGATCCCGCTCGGACCGACCATCTTGTGTCCGGAGAAAGCCAGAAAGTCGCAGCCGAGATCCTGCACGTCCACCTTCATGTGCGGAACCGACTGGGCCCCGTCGACGACCATGTACGCCCCGTGTTCATGCGCCAAAGCGGCGATTTCCTTAATCGGAACGACATATCCCAGGACGTTCGAAACCTGGGCGAGAGAAATGATTTTCGTCTTTTCCGTCAGGGTTTTACGAACGTTTTCGACCGTGATTCTTCCTTCTTCGGTCAGAGGGATATAGCGGATCTTCACGCCTTTCTGTTTCCCGAACTGCTCCCAGGGGAGGACGTTCGAAGCGTGTTCCTCTTCCGAAAGAAGAATCTCGTCCCCTTCCGAAAGAAGCGAAACGAGCCCGTAGGCCGCGATGTTCATCGACATCGAGTCTCCGGCCGTGAAGACCACCTCGTTCTCGCTTTCCGCGTTGATGAACTTCGCGACGGTCTTACGAGCTTGCAGATAAGCCTTATCGGCGGCGTTGGCCAGATCGTAGTCCCCGCGGTGCGTGTTGGCGTTGAGGCGCAGGTAATAGCTGTTTTCGGCCTCGATGACCGGATACGGCTTGAAAGTCGTCGCCCCGTTATCGAGGTAGGCGAAACGCTTTCCCTGCATCAGGGGATAATTCTTGAACATCGGGAAATCTTCCCGGATCTTTTCTACGTCGAATTCTTTCATCTGGACCTCTTTTCCACGAAAGCGTTCAAGGATTCGCGCAGGGAATCCGAGGAAATCTCGTTGACGATCGGCTTGAGGAACCCGATGGTCATCAGAGCCGTGGCCTCACTTTTAGAAAGGCCTCTCGACATCAGATAGAACAGGGATTCGTCAGGGATTTTGCCTAATGTGGCCGCGTGTCCGGCCTTGACGTCGTTCTCGGCGATCTTCAAAACCGGCGAGACTTCCGCCTTCCCTTCCGACGAGAAGTCGGCGATATGCCCTTCCTGGCGCGTAATGGTCTTCTTCGAACCGTTCGGAATGTCGGACGTGCCGAAGAACGAGAGCTTCGCTTCGTCGTTCAGAACTCCGAACATGCGGACGAGGGAATGTCCGTTCGGTTCGGCGTGCAGGACCGTGAGATCGTAGGTCTTCTCCTGCTTCAAAGCGGCGACGGAGGCTAAATCCGCGTTGAATTCCGCGCCGTTCTTGAGGACAGAATCGAATTTCGCGTCCACGTCGTTCGCCGAGAAATCAATGACAACGAGCTTCACGGACGAACGCGGCGATAAGTCGAACTTTCCGCGGAACGTCTGTTTCGCGTTTCCTTTATAGGAATTGACGATTTCGAGAATGAGCGAGGAATCTTCCTTCAGTTCCGCGTCGAAGGAAAGGGTTTCGCCCGTGATTTCGATCAGGGCGTGCCTCGATTCCCCTTCGTTCAGAGAAAGTTTCCCTGTGCTTTCTTCGAGGATTTCCAAACCGGCCATACCTTACTTCGTCCTCTTGGCGGCGCAGGTCGCTAAGACCGCCTGCTTTACGGGCTCTTCCTTCTTGACGGAGATGTGGAGCTCGCGCTGGATCCACTCGTAGCCTTCCTTATCGACTCTTTCGGCCAAAGAGGAGTCGCCGTCGACGGCAATCCTTCCGTTAATCATGATAGCCGCGCGGGTCGGATGGATCAGGGAATAGAGACGCGCGTAATGCGAAATAATGAGGAACGAGGTTCCGTTTTCCTTCTGTTCGTTGATTCTTTCGGCGATGTTGCGGATCGAATCGACGTCGAGACCCGAGTCGATTTCGTCGAGCATGGCCAGTTCCGGATTCAACAGGAGCATCTGCATGATCTCGTTGCGCTTCTTCTCGCCGCCGGAGAACCCTTCGTTCAGATGGCGGGTGTTCATGTCTTCGCTGAGGCCGACCTTGGCGTAGTTCTTCTTCAAAAGGTTATAGAACTGAAAGAGCGAGACTGGATCGTCCTTGGGTCTTCTCGCGTTCAGCATTTCGCGGAAGAAGTCCATCGTCTCGACGCCGGTCACTTCCGGCGGGTTCTGGAACGCCATGAAGAGGCCTCTCTTGGCCCTTTCGTCGACGTCCATCTTCAAAAGGTCTTCCCCGTCGAGTTCAATCGAACCGGAATCGACCTTGTAACGCGGATGGCCCATGATCGTCATGAGTAGGGTCGACTTGCCGTGGCCGTTCGGCCCGAGCAGAGCGAGCGTCTCCCCTTTATGTATCGTGAGGTTCACCCCTTTCAGAATCTGTTGGTTTTCTACACTGACGCAGAGGTTTTTAATCTGAAGTTCATTCATCGTCTTTTTCTTTCCTTCCGGGTTTTATTTTAGTAAGCAATCTTCCTGAAACTCAAGGAATATGATAAGAAATCGAACTCTTCCTTATGGCCCGTCGAATCTTTCGAAGGAAAGACCTTTTCCTTACAGGAAAACTCACGGGAGAATCGCCCGAATCTCCCCTTTTTTTGCGCACGTGAAAGGGCGGATGCCGCTCCGCCCTCTGTAATTAATCAGATAGAACTAGTCTTCGACGAAGTCCCCGACCGTGATGACGACGTCCCCTGTCACCGTAAAGTACACCGGGTTCCCGTCCGAATCGGTCGCTTCGACCGCTTCCCCGTCCATGGTCACGCCGAACTTGTAGATTCCGGCCACGCCGTCGGAGCTGATGCGGATGCTCGACCCGTCCTCGATAGAATAATCGTTCCCGATTTCGGCGTAGGTCACGTCGATGGGCTCGTCTTCGTCCTTGATCTGGAAGATGACGTCCTCGTCCCCGAGGTTGCCGTTCGTGTCCTCGAGAGTGACCGTATGGGTCACCGCCGCATCCTCGAGCGAAACGCGGACCTTCTCGTCCCCCTCGATCGTGATGGCGTACATGCGGATATGGTCCTCTTCCGGATCGATCTCCGTGTATTCGTCGTCATCAGCTCCTTTCGCCTCGACAGCATAGGCTTTTCCGTCCGGGGCGGCTTCGTTGAGCTGGATGTAGATCAGCTGATGGTCGTAGAGATCCGGCGCTTCGGAAGTCTTGGTATCCGGATCTTCCGAATCCGTCCAGTACGAGACGCTGACGCCGTCGGGAAGCGAGACGAAGCTGATCGTCCTCTTCTCCTGAGCGTCGCCTTCGATAAACGAGAAGGAAGCTCCGCCCGAAGGAACGACGAACGAACCAGTATAGGACCTGCCACTCCAACTCAGTTCGACGTCCTCGTCGCCGAGTTTCGCTTTCAGAGTCTTCTCGTATGAACTCACGTACGCTTCGACGTCGACCATTTCGCCGGCTTCGAAAGACGCCGTGCCGTCTTCAAATAAGGAAACACCGCTCCTCTCGCCGACAAGCGAATACGAGGAGACGTACGAAACGGAATTCGAAACGGAGACATCCGCTTTGGCCGCCTCCGCCAACGTCGCGGTGATCTCGACGTCCTCGTCGATCATCGTGAACGAATACGGATAGAGCCTTTCCGGATCGCGAGTGATTTCGAGTTCGGTCCCCGAAGTCTTGCCTTTGGCCTTGACGCCGGTGACCGAATAACCGTCTTCCTGAGTCAAGGAGAAAAACACCGCGTCGTCTTCGATGTAGCCTTCGCCCTCGTCCTGGTTCACGAGAAGGCTGAAATCCGCGTGTTCGACGGAAACAGTAACCGAACGGACCGTGCGGATGTTCAAAACGATCGAATCGGTCGGATCGATCTCTTCCGCGCTCTCGGCCGCCGAAACGATGCGGTAGACTTTCTTATACGTTCCGTCTTCACCCGCGACCGAGCCATAACCAGCTCCCGTAAACGTTCCTTTCACGGAAGAAACAGGGTCCATCGGCTTTAAACGGCTGCCTTCCTTGACCGCGATCGTCGCGTAGATTTCTGTAAGGCTTCCCCAGGACGTGATTTCGTTCCCGAGGGTCGTCCCGTCGAAGCTGTCGTAAAAATGAATGGCTTCGATCCTCTCGTCCGCCTGTACGGAAATAGGAACGCTGACCGCCTCGCTCGAAGAGACGGAAGATTCCTCCGAAGAGACTTTTTCGGACGAAGTTTCGACCGATACAATCTCCGAAGACGAAGACGCGGCCGAGACCGGGATCGACCCGTCCGAGCAGGCCGCTAAAAGCGCGCCGACTACCGCAATAACAAACAATCCTTTCTTTTTCATAGAGTTTCTCCTCATTTATTTACCCTTATGATGCAAGACGAAATTAACAGAATTTAAGGAATGATTCCTTCCGACAGAAGCGTCGTGTAATAGATGCTTCCGACATCGTAGGACAGCACGATGATCGAGTGCCCGTAGGCGTCCTGGAACAGCCCGAACAGGTTGATCGTCTTGTCGTCCGGACCGTAGAAGAACAAGGAGCCGCTGTCGCTATAGGTGATTGTTCCGTCGTCCGCTTTCGTCCCTTCCGTATCGGTCTTGATCGTATCGGTTCCTTTCTTGAACGACGCGTTCTCCGCGGCCTCCGCGAACGTATCGTAATAGGCTCTCGCCCCTTCCAGAGAATCGAAGGCGATCTGGATGAAGGCGTAGTGTTCCCGTAAGAGGTTTCCCTGAATCAGGGTGGCGTAGAGGTCGTCGGAAGAAGGAAGATTGAAGAAGTGAGTCTTCTCGTTCGGATGCGCCTCGTTCCAGGCGGATAAGAGTTCGTTCGGAAGACCGACCGAGTAGCTCTGCAGATCCTCGTTCTTGAACGTGAACCCGACGTACATCTGGCCGATGTCATCGTCGTACATCATCAGCACGGAGCAGTTCCGTTCCTGGATGTATCCCGACTGCGGATAGGCTTTCTTCGTCAGTATCCACACGCTTTCTTTGGAATACTCGATGTCGTTCCCGTCCTCGTCCTTGACGAAGGAAAATCCGTCCGCGGTCAGCTGTTCGGAATATTCTTTGCGGTAATCCTTGCCCCCGAGATCGATGAAGCCGAGGGCGAGCGGATCGTCGGATATCGCGTTGTTCCTTTCCGCGTCGTCGCGGAACTTAGAAGTCGCATCGGCGGGGAACGGGATGCTCCCTCTTCCGTCCTGGAAGAAGTAGTCTTCCGCTTTTAAGAAATCCTCGGAGAAATCCGTGCGGGCCAGAGCCCCGGAAGGATTCTTCAAGAAGGCGGAGACCGAGGCGTTCTCCGTCGTTCCGACGTCCTTGATCACGTACCAGTGGCTGACGTATCTCTGCTTGTAGGTGTCGAGATACGTGTAGTCCACTTTCAGGGTTCCCACGTCCGAATCCAGATACATCTTCACGCTTGTGAGCGAAGTGAAATCGAGTCCCTTCCAGTCGCCGAAGCGGTAGAGGTAGGAAGCCAGCATCGTGTTGAGCCCGACCCTGAAATCCCCGTCCGACCCGTCGGAAGAAAACGTGCGGACATCCCCGCTGAAACCGGCAAGCGCGCCGACGTGGATCCCGTCCGCGAGATAGGATCCGTCCGAGTAATACTGGCCTAGGACGACGTTCTTGTTTCCGTCGAACGTGAAGTCGTAGATCCCGGCGTCCCCGTTCGTGATGTAACCTTCCTGTTTTCCGTCCGGATAAAGCTCGATCGAGGCTTCCCCGTAGTAATAGACGACCCCTCCGTCATCTTTCTCGATGGTCGCGTTTGCCGGAGAAAGCGACTGGAAGAATAGATCGATGGGACGCTCTCCCGGCATATAGTTCTTTGACGACCTGCTGGAAGCGGCTTCGGAAGAGATTTCCGAAGAAATGTCCGAAGATACCACGGCAATTTCCGAAGAATTCCCGCAGCTTCCCAGGACGAATGCCAGGGACAGAAGCAACGCCGAAACAAGTTTCTTTTTCATAGTTCTCTCCTTTAAGGACGAAAGGCCGGAAGACGCAGGAATCGGGAAAAACTTCAAAAGCATATCGTTCCGGAACTGCGGCACAGCCTTTTCGTAAAAGCGGAAGGAATTTTGTATCCTAAGCATCAGTATATCCATCGGCCCGTAAATATTTTTTTAAAAATTTCGAATTGGGCATTTTTTATGATATATATCTATAAGTTTCAATTTAAAGGAAGTTAGGAGCCTTACGAAATAGTGCGTTCTAACTTCCTTTCTTCGAGCGGGCTCGGAGATAGGAAACAGGTGCTCTCCCGCCCTTCCCCGGCGTCAGTCTCCAAATTCCCGTCTTTTCCCCGCTTCCGCCTTCTTCCCGGACAAAGGGAACTTCTTTTGAGAAGGAATCCGTCCGATGCCCCTTCATTCCGTAATTCTGACGCTGAATCCCGCCCGGATTGGGCTAAAAGCACGATGTAAAAGCAAGGTGCGGGCCGTTTTTCTTCCGCGGCGAGGCGCCCTCCCGGTTTTTCCTTGAAATGAACCCTGTAATCCTATATTATTATTAAGTTGATTACTCAAGGAGGAAGTCTATGAAAAAACGCTTAACCATCCTCTCTCTGGCGTTAGCTGGTGTTTTACTGACCGGCTGCTCCAAAGGGTACAATTACGTGGATGGCGTTATGGTCACGATCGACGGGCAGAACTACACGATCAACGACGTCTTTGCTTCTTTCGGTCTGAAGACCGAAGGATACGACGGGACGGTCGAACCGCTGAGCTCCACGACCGTTTCCAGCTATTACAATGCTTTGAACGATGTCATCGTCGAAGCGAACATCAAGAAAGACGCGACGATGACGAGCTCCGTCCAGTCGGATATCGAATCCTTCCAGAAGACGGTCGAGGACAACGCCAAGAAGAACGGCGTGTCCTACAACACCGAACTGGAGACCGAGCTCGACAGCAAGGGTTTCGATACCCTCGAGGAATACGAAGCCTCGCTTTATCTCGAACGCAAGAAGACGGAAGCTTCGAACAACTTCAAGACGGACAGCATGTACACAAAGACGTTCGTCCCGGGCATGAAGGATTATGCCCCGTACCACGTCCGCCACATCCTCTTGAAGTTCGACGACGCCTCGGATAAATCCTTATATAAAGGAAAGATTTCCGAACAGGACGCCAAGGACATCTACACCTTCGTCACCACGATGGCCAAGGGCGAACAGACGTTCGGCAAGGTCGCGCAGACCCTGTCGGAGGATACGTCCAGCGCGGAGGCCTTCGGCGACTGCGGCATCATGACGACCTCGACTTCGTTCAACAGCGAATTCAAGTACGGCGTCTACACCTACGATTCCTTCTTCAATCCTGCTTTGACCGCAAAAGAAAAGCAGAGCGTCATCGATACGACCGTCTACGCGGTCAACACCAAGGCGGCTGACAACGAAACGAAGAACGACGCGGTCACTAAGTTCTCCGAACTCTCCGGCCAGAAAGCCTGGGGCATCCCGCTCTCGGCGGTTTTCGCGGAGAACTACTACGCCGAAATGACCAAGGACAGCAACGGTCTCGCGGTCACCGGCGCGGAAGATTACAACTATCCGCGCAACATCATCTACAACAACTACTTCAACAACCACGGCCTGTCCTTCATCTATCTCGACACCGAGGTAGAAGCGGTCGCGAACAGCCTCGACGGGCTCGTCCTGAATAACGGGACGATTGTCGACACCGGCTATTCGTCCGCGTACGCAACCTATGCCGCGTCCTCCCGTTTCAAGACGGTCGAAGGAATCTCCGACAAGCTGATGCAGCGCGGAGCCGACAGCAAGCTCTCCGTCCGCAACAGCGCTACGGCCAAGGAAATCTCCGGCTCGCATAAGATCCTCTGCGACGAGAACGGCAACCCGATTCTCGTCACGAGACCCCAGTCCGGCACGGACTATTCCGGCCTGCACTTCATCGTCCTGCAGTACGATCCGTTCAACTCCCTGATCGACTCGATCGATACGGGCGACACGGCGGCCAAGGCCAACTTCTCGGATTACTACACGCTCACCAAGCCGAACAGCTCAATGACCGAGGAGGAACTCTCCAAGTCCAAGAAGTCGTTCGTCGGATATCTCTCTTCGAACGATTCCGATTTCTATACGAACCGCGTCTCGACCCTCAAGTCGGACGTTGACGCCGTCTACACCAACTCCGCCTACAACCAGTTCGAGTACTATCTCGACGCGGCGGAGAACCCGACTTCGGAAAGCAACAGCTACGTCAAGTCCGTCAGCGGCGAATCCGTCCCGAACACCTCGGTCAACGAGAACGGAATCAAGGTCACGGTCGATTCGACCATCCGTTCGGAAGTCCTGAACTACATCGATCAGCAGAAGATGTCTTCCGAGGAATCCACGGCCCGCGCCTACGCGGCGTCCTGGAACTCCTATCTGATGATGCTCGCCCGCGCCAATGAGGTGCAGTCTCGCGTCCTTCCGGTCGCGAAGGGCATCCAGGCGTTCTTAGGCGGCAGCACGACGCTGAACGTCTTCAACAACGAACGCGCCAAGTAAGGGAGGAAACGATCGGTTATGAAAAAGAACAGCTTACTGAAGATTCTCTCGGTCGTGGCTCTCGCGGGCGTCCTGACCGCCTGCGACGAGGACATCGTCAATCTCCCTTCCGATAAGGGAAACTCCGTGTTCGCCGTCGAAGGCGACACCAACAAGGACGTCACCGACAACACCCGTGAACACGTCTACGACAACATCACGAAGACGACCACCACGGCTTCGAAGACGCTCGACAACCTGCTCTACGCCTGGGCGAAGACCGAGCTGAGCCAGAAGACCAATCCGGATTTCCCGTTGACCGACGAGGAATTCGAAGCGGAATTCACGGAAAGATGGCATAAGGAAATGGTCGACGCGGCCCGTACGAGCACGTACGCGACCGACAACGTCTTCTCCGAGTACCGTTACGCACAGTCCTTAACGACCCAGTTATACGACATCGGCATCAAGCAGAGCGACGGCAGCGTCAAGAAACGCGCCGACTTCGATTCGACCGAGGCCTACATGGCGGCGCTGAGGAGCGCGGCGAACAAACAGGTCGTCACGCCGGATATGGAGTACGAAGACATCTTCGCCCTCGACTATTCCGACTACGTGGAACGCCACTTCCGTCCGGAAATCTACAAGCATTATCTAAACGCTTATTACGTCTATTCGCAGTCCTACTCCTCGATCGGCGCCACGGCGGCCCGCGACATCACGGCGATCGCCCTGACCGATTCGACGGACGAGCCGGGGCTGGCCGGCCGGTTCATGGCCAAGTTCAAGGCGGCGTACATCGACGATACGTCCGCGAGTCTCGAGGCGGCGGACCTGCACCATCTCGAACGTCTTTATAAGGGCATCGGCTCCAAGGAAGAATGGGAGAACGTCTCTTCCGATTCGGCCCTGGCGAGCAGCATCAAGAAGGTCTACGGCATCGCCGATAGCGAAGAAATGACTCTCGGCAAATTCGTCGACGAGCACCACTTCTATCCGCTGAACGAGACCGACATCGCCTGGTACACGGGCACGTTCGGAACGAATTCCGACAAGCTCGTCACGAGCGACGGCCTGCCGGATACCCTGGTCCAGGGCGTCTACGAGGACGTGAAGAAGATCACCGACAACGAATACACCACCGACGACACGCTCGAATCCAAGTACACGAATTCGGACGCGTACTCCGTCGAATGGGGTGTCGAGCTGGCTCTGCGTTCGATTGCGCAGGAAACCTTCATCACCGAAGGGGTCACGCTGAAGGACAGCGGCATCTCCTCGTATCCGAGCTCCCTGACGAACCGCGTCTTCGAAAACAACTATTCGAACGACATCAACGGCGTCGCGCTGCGCACGGTCTCGAACGACAACTCCTACATCGTCCATTCCGGCACGACCGCGGAGGACGTCAGCTGCTTCACGCATACGGACAGCAACCTGCTCCGTTACGTCACTCCGAGAACGATGGAGAACGACGAGGATATCGTCAGCTACGATTCTTCGAGCAAGAAGTACTTCTTGGTCCAGATCAACGCGGACGAGAAGCTCTCTTCCGACGCGACCCGCGATACTTCCCGCATCGTGACGGCCTCCCGTCTGAGACAGAACTCCTCGGATTCGGCCGAAGTCAAGAACTTCAAGGCGGACCTCGCGCTCGATACGGCCTACGAGATGACCAAGAGCGATTCGTACACCAAGCAGGCGGTCACCTACTACTTCACCCACAAGCACGTCAGCTACTCCGATCCGGACTTTTACGACTACATGAAGTCGAACTATCCGGACTGCTTCGATTCCGACGGCATGCCGGTGTATAACGACTAAATCCGTTCTTGTTCAGACGGTTTCTTCCTCAGGGAAGAGGCCGTCTTTTTTTACTTTTGGTCGTGGTTCGTACGCGTAATGTTCAAAAGAAAACACTATAATAGACATAGAGAAAGGAAGAAAGAAAACTATGGCGAAACATACCGAAGATAACTGCGTGTTCTGCAAGATCGTCAAAGGGGAAATCAGCTCGTACAAGGTCTACGAGGACGACGACATCTATGCGTTCCTGGACATTTCCCCGGCTTCGAAAGGACACGTCCTGGTCACCACGAAGGAACACTTCCAGAATTTCTTGATGGTTCCGCGCGACCTCGTCGAGAAGGCCTTCATGGTCGCCCAGAAGATCGGGCAGGTCCAGATGAGCCTACTGGGCGCGGAAGGCGTGAACGTCCTGACGAACGTGAACGAAGTCGCCGGACAGTCCGTGATGCACTTCCACATCCACGTCATCCCCCGTTACCGCGACGACTCGCTGGAAATCGGGTTCAAGCCGAAGATGATTCAGAAATACGATCTCCCGGTTCTGGCCGAACAGCTCCACAAGGGCTTATCCAAGTAAGTTCTTCTCCGCTTCTTTCCGTATGGTAAAATAGGAAGCGGAGTTTTTTATGGGCATAACAGAACGTTCTTATCATTATGTGCGCGTCGGCGCGTGCGAAATCAAAGAGGAAATCGCCGCGCCTTCCGTCAACCTGAAGAGGATGGAGGAGAAGGCCGAAGAAGCTTTGGGGAAAGGCGTTCATCTTCTCTCCTTTTCGGAATGTTCCCTGAGCGGATATACCTGTGGGGACCTCTTCTTATCGGATACGCTTCTCAATTCCTGCCTGGATTCGATCGACGAGTTCGTCGAATTCTCGAAAGGAAAGAAGATTGTCCTCGTTTTCGGATTCCCCTTCGAGTTCCAGAATTCGCTCTATAACTGCGCCGGAGCCGTCTTTGACGGGAAGCTCCTCGGGGTCGTCCCGAAGTCTTTCATCCCGAACTATTCGGAATTCTACGAAGCGCGTTACTTCGCCTCCGGAAAAGGAATTCCGACCCAGCGGATCCGGGTCGGACATCAGGAAGGCGTCCCTTTCGGAACGGATCTGATTTTTGCGGACAGTTCCTGTGGATTCTTCCGGTTCGGGGTCGAAATTTGCGAGGACCTCTGGGTTCCGGACTCCCCGGACATCGGGCTTGTTAAAAAGGGCGCGGAAATCATCGTTAATCTCTCCGCTTCGGACGAACTCGTCGATAAGGATCTCTACCGGAAGGACCTCGTGAGGGTCTCTTCGGCGAAGCTGAACTGCGCCTACATCTATTCTTCCTGCGGGGAAGGCGAATCGAGCCAGGACGTCGTCTTTTCGGGGCACAAGATTGTCGCCGAGAACGGAACGGTCTTAACGGAAAGCCGCCCCTTCGAACACAGGGATCTTTTCTGCGACCTCGATCTCGAGCGCATCCATAACGCGAGGAGGAAGATGACCACCTTCGAAAACGACTTCGACCGCACCGTCATATCTTTCGATTTACCCGTTAAAAACCCGGCGGAACTGCTCCGTCATGTCGCGCGAAATCCATTCTTGGCGAGCGACGAAGAAGTTGAGGAACGCCGCGCAAGGCAGATCTTGACCATTCAGAAGGAAGGGCTGATTCAGCGCCTGAAGGCGATTTCCTGTTCCCGCGTCGTGGTCGGGCTTTCCGGCGGACTCGATTCGACCCTGACGCTCTTAGTCGCCGTCGAGGCCTTCAAGGAAATGAAGGCGGATCTGAAGCAGATTTACGCTTTGACCCTGCCGGCCCTCGGAACGACTTCCCTGACCCGCACGAACGCAGAAATCCTCTCTAAGGAACTCGGCGTGTCCTTTCAGGCAATCGATATCAAGGCCGCCGTCGACCTGCATTTCCGGGACATCGGGCACGACCCGTCGGTGACCAACGCCGTCTACGAGAACGCGCAGGCGAGGGAACGCACGCAGATCCTGATGGATTTCGCCAACGATCACGGCGCCCTGATGCTCGGCACGTCGGATCTTTCCGAACTCTGCCTGGGCTGGACCACCTTTAACGGCGACCACATGAGCATGTACAATCCGAACGCCGGCGTCCCCAAGACGCTCGTCCAGTCGATTGTGAAGACATACGCCAAAGACCACAAGGAAGTCTCCCAGGTTCTCCTTTCTGTCTTAAATACTCCGATTTCGCCGGAACTTCTGCCTCCGAGCGACGATAAGATTGTCCAGACGACCGAGAGCAAGGTCGGTCCGTACGAGCTCGTGGACTTCTATCTGTTCGCGTTCTTAAGAAGGAACTATTCGCTGCACAAGATTTTCTTCATGGCCGAACAGGCCTATATGGGGAAATACGGCAAAGAATTCTTATATAAATACCTCGAAGTGTTCGTACGGCGTTTCTTCTCGAACCAGTTCAAACGTTCCTGCTTGCCCGACGGAGCCAAAATCGGCACGGTCGCGGTCAGCCCGCGCGGGGATCTCCGCATGCCTTCCGACGCTTCGAAGGCCGATTACTTAAAAGAATTGGAAGAGATTAAAAAAGAAAACGGGCTGGATTAATCCAGCCTCCAGCGGATCGGTTCCTCCCCGTTTTCCTTCAGGAACTCGTTCGCCTTGGAAAAAGGTTTCGAATGGAAGAAACCGCGGTAGGCGCTGAGCGGGGACGGATGCGCCGAACGTAAGACCTTGTGCCGGCTCTGATCGATCAGAGGGATGCATTTCTGGGCGGAAGCGCCCCAGAGGATGAAGACGATCCCTTCTTTTTTCTGATTTAAAAACGAAATCACGTCGTTGAAAAGGACGGAATATTCTGGATAGGCGCACGAAAAGGCCCTTCCTCTTTCGACCGAGAGGACCGAGTTCAGAAGCATCACCCCGTGATCCGCCCAGGTGGTCAGATCCCCGCACCGCGGGAAGGAGTACCACGTGTCCTCGCAGTATTCCTTGAAGATGTTCTGCAGCGACGGCGGCAGGGGAACGCCTTCGGGAACCGAGAAAGAAAGCCCCATGGCCTGCCCAGGTTCGTGGTACGGATCCTGTCCGACGATGACGCAGCGTACCTTGTCGTAAGGCGTGTGGCAGAAGGCGTTCAGGATCTTGTCCTTAGGAGGATAGATCGTCTTTTCGCGGTAATCCTGCGCGACTTTTTTCACGAGGACGCGGATTTCTTTCTTATGAAGCTCCCGCATGAAGAATTCTTCCCAGGTATCCATGTTTCCTCCTCTATTTCTTGAGACGAACCGGGCGGACTTCGACCGGTTTGATGTCTTTCTTCTTCCCGTCGTCCGGTTTCTTCTCGAAACGGACCGGCTCGACCCGTTTCGGCCCGTCCTTCTTCTCTTCGCTGACAAGATCCTCCGCGCGGACCGGTTTCGGTTCGACGGGAGAAAGGTCCTTCTTCGGTTCTTTCTTCAGTTCCGGCTTTAATAACGGCGTACGGGTAACATCAAGCGGAGAGGCAGGCTTCGAAAGCTTCTTATCTTCCTTCTTTTCTTCGGAAGGTTCTTGAGCAGGCTCCGCTACTTTCCGGTCGAGGAATTTCAGTTCGTCCGAAGTGACCGGACGGATTGCGATCGGAGAAGAAGGTTTAACTAGGCCATAAGGCCCTTTGCCGAGTTCTCCATCCTTATGAGTTCCTTCGGCCGGTTCTTCCTTGACCGGTTCTTCTTTCTTCTCTTCGGAAGCAGGAATCTCTTCCTTCTTCTCATTAGCGGAAGGAACTTCTTCTTTCTTTTCCGGAGAAGTTATCGGTTCTTCCTTCTTTTCCTCGGTAACGTGAACCTCTTCCTTCTTTTCTTCGGTTTCCGCTTCGGCGGGTTTCTTTCCTTCTTCAGGCTTCTTTTCCTCTTCGGGAGAAGGCTCCGCGGATTCTTCTTTCTTTTCCTGTTCCTTCTTCTCCACGTCTTCCTTGATCGAAAGGTTCGAGAAAGGCTGCTCGGTAAAGAAGCGCCTCAGCTTCTCTTCCTTCAAAACCGTCTCTTTCCTCTCCCTGTTCTCCTCGGCCCTTCCGGTCTCCTCGGCGTAATCGAGCGGCTCGAGCTCGAAAGGCTCGAGGGAATTCAGAAGGTCGTAGTTCTTCTTCCCGTAACGGGAAATCGCCGCGGTCTCCGAAAGGACGCGGTTCTTGATGACGTCCGGGATGTCCTCCTCAAAATCCGTGAACGGCTTTCCCTGTTTGACAAGGTAGGCGTAGCCGTCCTCGTCGAAGGAGATGAGGTCCTCGTTCGGGCGCTTATACGTTTCTTTAATCCGTTCCTCGCGTTCGGAAATGAGGCCAGCGTCCCCGTTCTCTCCGTTATTCTCCGCCAGGGTGTCGCTAGGGGAATACGCCGGTTCGAAATTGATCGTGAGCGGCTTCTCTTCCTTCGGCAGGGACTCCTCGATGGAGGCGATGTCCTTTTCCTGGACGTTCGCGTTCTGGCTCAGATCCTCCCCGACTTCTTCTTTAACGAGCGGAGCGCGGACAGGACTGGGCAGAACGGAGCTGTTGAAGCGGGACGGACGGACGCCGGCGTCCTGAACGGAATTGCCGATATCGGCGAGATAGTCCGCTTTCTGTCTGGCCAGATCCTTCTTCTTCACCGCTTCCGGATACGGATGCGTTTCGGCGATGTAAGGGAGTTTCGAAGCGTCTTCGGAAGGTTTGTAACCCAATAGGGCCTGTTTCTCCCAGTCGACGTCCTCGACCCCGTACGGCTCGTTCTCCGCCTTCCTGTTTTTCTTCTTCCGGTAGGATTTCAGAATCGCGTGGACGATGAGAAGGACGATTACGAGGAAAAGCGCGGCGAGGATAAAAAGCACGATCAGCTCGAACAGCTGCCCGTTCTTATAAGGGACCGAGGCGATCTGTCCGATTTCGGCGTCGTAGAATTCCTCCCCGATGAAATCGCGGAAAAAGCCGTCGAGCCCGGAATTGACGCTCTCGATGAAATCCGCCTGATAGAACGCGCCGAAAGCCGAATACACCGGTTCCCACTTCGCCTGGGCGACAAAGCGCAGGAACAGGAAGACCAGCGCGAGCACGGAATAGACGATCGAAAGGATGATGCGGACCGTCGGGGAATCTTTCTCGGAACGGACGCGGATTTTCTCCTCTCCCGAATTCGCTTCCATGGCGGCCTTCTCGTCGGCGAGCTCGGTATTCGGGACGATGCGGTTAGCGACCTGTTCGCGGTTATGATTCTCATTCGGTACGAACGAGGACGGGAAGTCGATCGGGGAATTGAGACGCTCGAGTTCGGCTTTCTCGTTATATTCCCTACGGACCTTCGCGTTACGGAACGCGCGGTAGATCAGTCCGAACAGGACGTCGACGATCAATAAGAACGCGACGAGCAGAACGAGCGAAGTGAAGACCGCCTGCAGGGCGATACTCGGGGTCGGCGAGATGAAACGGGAGAAGATCGCGCTCCAGAGCTTGCCGTAGAAATGGTCGAAGAACGGATACGCGTCCTTGAAGAATTGGACCGAGGACGACGTCAAAAAATCTCTGACCGGCGGAAGAATGTATAACGCCAGCAGGACGGCCGTCAGGACGGTCACGAAGATATTGATCGCGACGATTTTCCGTGTCATACTTCCCATTCCCCTAACAGCCTATTTCTTCTTCAGATGGTGTTTCGAAAGATATTCCGTCGCGATGAAATCCTTCGAAAACTCCGTGTCGTACGCTTCCAAAGACAGGACGTTCCCGGACATATCCCCGGTCAGTTCCCGGTTGGTCTTGACGATGTCGAACCAGGAATAGAGCCCGTCGTTCAATACGAAGGCCGGAACGCCCAGCTTTTTGACGAACTGCATCATCCCGAGGGAGAAGACGTTCTCCTTGGATAAAAGGACGTCGAACGAATAGTTCAGCAGCGTCATGTCCGCGGCGTCGAGCCCTTCGACGTAATTCGAGCGGTCGCATTCTTCCAGACTCTTATCCATATCGACGGCGAACAGGTCGAAAGCGAAAGCCGGGTCGGGACTCACTCCGCTCTTGAGACGCGTGAACTGGACCTGGAACAAAGAGGAATGGTCCGAATAGAGCAGGACCTTCTTCCCTTTGAGATAAGTTAGGAGCGCTCCTTTGAACGGAGCGGTGTCTCCGCTCTTAAAAAGGGCCACTCCTTCCTTGAGGCAGGAGCATTTCGCCAAAAAGCGCAGCTCCGGGCTCGGGTCGGCGAAGAGCACATCGATGTCCTTCAGGCCTTCTAAGTCCGTCTTGGCCAGATAGTCGAGCACCTTTTTCGAAAGCGTGTCCGCGGGGATTTTCAAAGCCCTCTCGACTTCCGAATAGAGCTCCTTCGGGTAGTCCCTGCGCAGGGAGTTCTTGACAAGCAACCCGTAATAGCATACTGAGATTGTTAAGTCTGAAATAGCCAGTATCTCTTTCGGTTCTTTCTGAAAAATTTCCTCGGCCGTTTTCTCCGAAAAAGACGTGTAGGACACACGCGAAAGCCTCGGGGACGAGGCCGGGGTGAACGCATAAGCGATTTTATTGTGGAACAGGGAGAACCGGTTGACTTTCTTCATAGCTTTTCTTCTCCCATTATAAGGTTTTTTCGCTCAAAACTTCACTAGTATTTCACTATAATATTCCTGAAGGAGGACGTCCCATGTACCGCATCCGCAACGGAAATCCGCTGGACTACGAAGGTGAGGTCGAGCTGACCTACACCGATTTCGACGTGAACGGAGAACTCTTTCCGCAGAGGATCCTCGAGCTGTTCCAGGACGTCACGTCCGCCCATTCGGTCGAACTGAAGATCAGCTATCTCGATCTCATCAAACGGAATCTCCTCTGGGTACTCGTACGGAACCGTTACGAAGCCGTCTCGCCCTACACGGACGGAACGGTCACTTTAAGGACATGGGTTCACGAAAGGGGGACGCTGAGGTACAACCGCGACTACGCCATTTATCAGCACGGGAAGATGATTTTCAAAGGCGAAGGCGAATACTGCCTCATCGATGCCAAGAAGCGCCGCTTAAGCAAGGAAGGCGTCGTTTATCCTTCCGCCCCGTACGTGAAAGAGCGCAATTTCCCTGACGGATTCTTAAAAGACCCGGAGTTCGAATTGAACGAAGAAGAGAAGATCGGGGAGCATGTTGTCTCCTTCTCCGACCTCGATCTGAACCGCCACGCGAACAACACGACCTACGCCCGCTGGGTCGTCGACGTCCTGCCGGGCATCCTCGGTCTTTCCGTCAAGGGAATGCAGTTCCACTATCTCTCGGAATGCTCCTTCGGGGACAAGGTCGAATTCTATCTGAAGAAGGACGGAAACGATTTAGATGTCTTCGGATACGACAGGACATCCGGGAAGCTTTCTTTCGAGTGCATTTGCAGGACGAAATAGCATACAATAGAGCCGTAAAAAAAAGAAAAACACCATGGAAAAACCTGCTAAGAAAATCGATTTAAAGAAACGTTTCTCCCAGATGGACGTCATGAACTATGTCGCCTTGGCCATCGAGCTATTGATGACCGTCGTCTTTTTGATCATCGCCGTCTGGTTCAGCGCCGACAAGGCTCAGGGCAAGACGTTTTTAGGCGAGAATAACGGCGGAATCGAGATTCTCACAATCGTGATCTTCTACGTATTCGCCCTGGTTCTCGCGGCGATTTTCGTCTACGAGCTCCTCTTCAAGGATTACGGAAAAGAAAAAGCCGTCCCACGCGAGTTAAGGAACGGCAAGGTCATCCCGATTCACCGGAGTTCCCCGGATTCTTCCGAAGAAAAGAAAGAAAACAAGTAACCGAATTTACCGGTTGATCCGGAAACGGTAGAGGGCCAGGACGACCGAGGTCGCCAGATTCAGCGAATCGACGTCTTTGCTCTGCTCGATGAAGACCGTGTTTCCGTTTCCGAGTTCTTTCGGCAGGCCGGTCGCCTCATTTCCGAAGACGAGCGCGAACGAGGAATCTTTCGGCAACTCGACCTTGCTTAAAGGCGTGGTCGAGGGATTCAGCATGAACGGATAGTACGGGCGGGGATACTTCGCGAGATATTCGTCGAAACTTTCGAAGGTCTCCTGGCGGATGGAAAAGAACGCGCCCATGGACGAACGAACGACGTGCGGGGCGAAGCGGTCCGCCGCAGGCAGGACGATTGCGAGATCCTTATAGGAGAACGCGAGCATGGAACGCATGATGTTCCCCAGATTCCCCATGTCCGAAGGATTCACCAGCACGACGTGGGGAGCGGACGGGTAGAGTTTTTCTTCGTACTTTTTGAAGACTCCGATGACGTGGGCGTTCCCTTTCGAAGAGAGGCGCGCGACGCTTTTTCCGGAGACGATGAACTGACTCGGGGAGACGAGCTCCTTCAGTTTGAGCGCCCCCTCGGAAGAAGCGGAGTCCGGATCGACGTAGAGGGCAAGGACCGCCTCCGGGTGTTTTTTCACGAGCTCGAAGGTCGGAAACATTCCTTCCGTATACGAATAATCCGCGCTTTTCTGATAAGTCTTGAACATCGCTGTTTTCCTCTTCTCCATTATAGGAGAATCATTCCTTCGAAAAAAGGAGAAGAAAAAGGCCCCGGACTGACCGGAGCCGTTATACCGATTCGGAATTAGGCGATATACGGTAATAAAGCCATATATCTCGCGCGCTTGATCGCGACAGCGAGCTGTCTCTGATGCTTGGCGCAGGTGCCGGAGATTCTTCTCGGAGTAATCTTGCCGTTCGGCGAGATGAACTTCTTCAGGGTCTCGACATCCTTGTAATCGATATGTTCGATCTTGTTCTTCGTGAAGTAGCAGACTTTGTTGCTCACGACTCTTTTCTTGAAGGCCATGTTACTTATTCCTTTCTGTTGACTAGAACGGGAGTCCGTCATCGGTAGTGTCGATGCCGCCCGCCGGAGAATCGTCTCCGTCCTTCGGTTCGGGATCCACCGGAGTGGAAGAAACCGAAGAGTTACCGTAGGTTCTGGAAGGTTCGGAATAAGAGGAACCGCTGTTCGCGCCTCTGGGTTCGAGGAACTCGACCTGTTCGGCGATGATTTCGATCACGCTCACGTTCCGTCCGTCCTTCGCCTGATAGGATCTCTGATTGAGCCGGCCGTCGACACCGACCTTGCTTCCCTTCTTCATGTAACGCGCGACATTTTCCGCCGTGGCGTTCCAAGCCGTAACCGGGAAGAAGCAAGCCGACTTTTCCGAACCGTTCGGTCCGCGGCGAGTGCTGTCGACCGCCAGTGTGAAAGAGACCACCGACGATCCGCTTGCCGTTTTCTTCAGCTCCGGATCTTTTGTCAATCTACCGACAATCACTACTCTGTTCATAAGAAATCCTCCTGTAGGCTTTGACTATATTCTTTCCAATATTATAAAGCTACAGTGATTAAATACCGTAAGACATTCGCGTTGGTTCTCGTTAAACGGTTGAACTCGTTGATCGCTTTCTGATCTTCGACTTCGAACTGGAGAACAACATAGTAGCCCTTGGTTTCCTTCTTGATCGCGTAAGCTAAATCACGAAGTCCCCACTCATTGACAGCGGTCACTTTCGCGCCGTTGTCAGAGAGTAACGTCTGGAGCTTGGCGTTTTCGTTTTTGACGCCAGCTTCGTCGAGTTCAGGTCTAAGAATGTACATGAGTTCGTACTTTTTCATGTGTTTACCCTCCCTATGGTCATTCGGCTGCCCTGTTTTTCCGGACAGCAGAGAGGAAATGGCACTCTTTCCTGCCAAATCCGTAACTAATAATACTGGATGGGAGGGAGAAAGTCAAAGCTATTTTCCTTGTTCTTCCCTTCCCATGAACTTATATGCGTCGAAGAAAGGGAAATTCGGAAAAAGATTTCGTTTTCAGGTGTCCTTCCGCGCATTGATACCGCTTAGATTCGTCTCCGCAGAGGTCCGAAGGGAACTAGAATCATATATAACATAGCAAGTTAAAAAATTAGGTATAAGGGCACTATTCTGATGGTTTGTCCGTTTCCTCGGTCTTCTTTTCAGGAAGGCATTTTTCAGTCAGTGACAGACGGATTCCGAGCTTCTCAAGGACTGCGT